>OGJI01000118.1_pt1 | contig 104036 bp, 82 predicted proteins | sample 1572031 | NCBI WGS metagenome assembly OGJI01 (sample SAMEA2582119, study PRJEB24529) | metagenome | biome: Human gut stool | place: China | collected 2011
CCCGCGACCCTAACCTTGGCAAGGTTATGCTCTACCAACTGAGCTATTTTCGCATTTATCATTCCAATTAAGAACTCTAACGTGGGTTATTCCCAACTGCGATGCAAAAGTAACACCTTTTTTCTAAAAGCAAAAAAAATCAGAGAAATTTTTCTAGTCTCAAGAATGAAATCTTTAAAAAGGCCATCCCCTCTTGTTTTCTGACATATATTTCGTAATTTCGACACGTTAAATTAGTTTACAAACCGGGAAGTTGAAAATTGATTCATTTTCCATTTTTCAACTCTCAATTTTCAATTATATTATGGCAATAATCAGAGAATTAAATGGACACACGCCGAAATTCGGCAAGAATTGTTTTTTAGCTGAAAATGCCGCTGTTATTGGCGACGTAGAGATGGGTGACGATTGTAGTATATGGTACGGGGCTGTTCTGAGAGGTGATGTACATTATATTAAAATAGGCAACAAAGTAAACATTCAAGATAACGCAACAATACACGCAACCTATCAAAAATCTCCGACCAATATCGGTAATAACGTTTCTATCGCCCACAATGCCGTGGTTCATGGATGCACAATTCATGACAATGTACTGATCGGTATGGGTGCTATCGTTCTTGACAATGCAATCATCGAAAGCAATTCCATCGTGGCCGCCGGTAGTGTAGTGACCAAAGGTACTGTTGTTGAATCCGGTTGGGTATATGCCGGGGCTCCCGCTAAAAAATTGAAACAAATGGGTCCGGAACTCTTACGTGACGAAGTGGAAAGAATAGTGAATTCCTATTCCATGTATGCTAGCTGGTACAAATAATTTAAATTCTAAATTTTAAACTCTTTAAAATGAGCGTTATTGTTTCTCCCTCGCTATTATCTGCAGATTTTCTGCATCTATCAAAAGATATTGAAATGGTCAATCGCAGCCAAGCCGACTGGTTTCACTTGGATATTATGGATGGCGTATTCGTCCCTAACATATCTTACGGACTTCCGGTAGTTTCCCAGATAAAGAAAATGGCCACGAAACCACTGGATGTACATTTAATGATCGTGCAACCGGAACGTTACGTGGAGGCTTTTCATAAAGCCGGAGCAGACATCTTAACCGTACATTACGAAGCGTGTACTCATCTGCATCGCACAATCCAGCAAATAAAAGCACAGGGCATGAAAGCCGGGGTTTCACTAAATCCACATACCCCGGTCTCTCTATTGGAAGATGTTATCGAGGATATTGATGTTGTTTTATTAATGAGTGTAAATCCGGGGTTCGGAGGACAGTCTTTCATTGAACAGACAATCAATAAAGTTGACAAACTGAAGAAACTGATCATGGAATCCAACTCCCATACTCTTATTGAGATTGACGGCGGGGTTAATTTCGAAACCGGAAAACGCTTGGTAAATGCCGGAGCCGATGCCCTTGTAGCAGGTAGTTTCGTTTTCAACTCTCCCGATCCGGAAGCAAACATCAAAGGACTAAAGGAACTATAAATGGGAAATTGAAAAGATTCAGTGATTACAAAAACGGAGGCCTTGTGCGGTTGGAATCTAAAATCTAAAATCATTAAATCTAAAATTAATAAGGTGGAAGCAATTATAAAACTGGAAAACGCCGTCATCCGGCAACAAAAAAACACGATTCTCAAAGATGTATCCCTAGAGATCAAAGAAGGTGAATTCGTTTACCTGATCGGTAAAGTCGGGAGCGGGAAGACGTCTTTGCTCAAAACATTATACGCCGAACTTCCCCTTATTTACGGTAAAGGAGAAGTTGCCGGTTACCAGTTGAACAAGATCAAGAAATCACAAATTGCTTACTTACGACGCAAATGCGGGATCGTGTTCCAGGATTTTAAATTACTGACAGACCGGAATGTTTATGCGAACTTGGAATTCGTGCTGAAAGCCACAGGCTGGAAAGATAAGAAAGCAATCAAGGAAAGGATAAACGAAGTGTTGGATAAAGTCGAACTTCCAGACAAACGAGATAAATTCCCACACCAATTGTCTGGCGGAGAACAACAACGTATCGTACTTGCCCGAGCATTACTAAATGCCCCTCCTATCATTCTAGCTGACGAGCCTACCGGAAACATCGACCCGGAAACTTCCTATCGATTAGTTGAACTACTGAAAGACATCTGTGATAGTGGCAAAACAGTCGTTATCGCCACCCACCAATATGACCTAATAAAACATTTTCCAGGAAAAGTATTCCGATGTGAAAACGGTGTTCTTCAAGAAGATTTTTCGTTTGCAGAGAACCAAGCTGCCATGACAACAATCATCTCAGAAAATTCCGTTATTGATATTGAGAGTCTTACCGAGGAGATAGAGGAAACAACAGTTGTACATGAAGTTATTTCTTTAAATGAAGATCCGGAAATCCTCTCTCCCACTGAACCGACTTTACAAGAGATGCAAGAAATTACACTTGTAACAGAGGATTCTGAAATTACAGACTCCACAACAATATTAATAGAAGAAAAGATGACGGAAGAACCACAGGATGCCTCCGAAGAAAATATCTCATCCGAAAATGATAAAACAAAGAAAAAAGATGATAACGGTCCTGATTTTGTGGGATTTGAATTGATATGATACTTAAAAGGTCGGCATTAGCCGACCTTTTATTTAATCTTCATCTCGTATTTTAGTTTTGCTTGGAAATCAACAGCCATGCATCTGCAAACTCCGGATATTGTTCACGAACTTTTAATAATTCCTCACGAGCGGATGCCTCTTCATCAAATCCAGCAATACTTACCCGACTCATCCCTGCACTATTCTTCATGATAATGCTGTGATAACCCATCCCGTTCAATTTTGCTTGTAATTTCAAAGCATTGTCCACGTTTGAAAAACTGCCGACAATCACGTTATAACGTTTCAACACGTCCCCATGAGTCATAGTTACATTCTCTTCCCGAGAAACGACAGGTTTTGTATTTTCAGTTTTCTTTGTGGGATTTTGTGCCGTGGTTTGCACGTTTTCTTTCACTACAACAGTCTCTGTCTCCTCTTCCTCAAAAGGTGGTGCGTAAACACGTTTGTTAGTACCGCAACTGACAGTGATAAATGCCAATAAAATTACAGATACAATAATTCTCATTTTTCCCAATTTTTAATGTTATCAATCTTATATTAAAAAGGCAAATTTAGTGATAATACATGAGAATTGGATTGGAATAAAAAAGATTTTTTCTTACATGAATGTAAAAAGAGGAAAACACAGATAAATCTAACACACCTTACCCTTCTAGGCTATTATTAATTGTTATAACAATATACCAAAACAAACATAATCCTCCTATCAAAAAACGAACGATTAATAATAGTAAAAAGTACTGATTTCGTTATGATAAGACCAAATACTAACTAGAGCCTCTTTCACACTGAGAATAAAAAAATTAATAAAAACATAATTTCATGTGAAAATAACCATTAATAACCTATATTTGTATGATTATTAATCGTTGGTTTAAAGATACGGCATTTACATGGAAAGTCAAATAACAACAAATTTCTGGGGACAAGACAGCGATAAAGCTTTCCGCTATTTATATGACAAATACGCATCAACATTGCGCTATTTCTCAGCTAAATATGTAGATGATGATGCGACCATTGAAGATGTAGTACAAGATGCCTTTCTCAATTTGTGGGAAAAAAGGAACGAATTTAAAACGGAAAGCACGATAAAAGCTTATTTATACAAAATCGTACGTAGTTTCTCTGTCGATACCATCCGTCGCAGAAATATTGCGAATCGATATGCCGAAAAAATTGTTCTCGAAAAAGAAGATCAAGAATTTTTTCTGGAAAACATCGTTGAATCCGAAGTCTTTCAAATGATCCAAACAGTCTTTAACGAACTCTCTCCAGCCTGTCGTGAAGTGTACCAACTCAGCCTCCACGGAAAATCACACGAAGAGATCTCCCAATTACTGGACATCTCCGTGAACACCGTAAAAAAGCACAAAAACAATGCAAACCATTACATGCGGGAAAGACTGAAACACGTGCTTTCTTTCTTGTTATATATATAATTCAACCCTCTACATACCTATTTCTTTATTCGATCTTCATTCTTTATTTGTTATCGAATAAATCTATAAGACCACATGTCTTTTCCCAAATATATTCATCGGGACAAAAAGTAAAACGACCTATTGCTCGTTTTACAGCTTCAATAATTTCAACACGTTGTTGTGACGAAAGTCCATTTTCTATATCGACAGCGAAATAGGCAAGTTTCTCAACTATTTCAGCCGATTCAGAATAAGCCTGCACATTATAGGCATTCTCTGCAATTCGGAGATAATCTAATGCGTCTTGGTAAGTCATATAAATTATTCTATATTCTATATTCTATATTTCAAATACAAAGCTACACCATATTCCTAATTAACACAATTTTTAGGGATTGAAATTATGGACTATTTTTAAATTGGTATATCATCATTACCTTGGTGTATTTCAACAAAATAGAATTATTAGATAACACCAATTCTTCCAGAATTTTTAAATATGTACTAGACTCTCTCAGTTAACTATAAATTGCAAAATAAACTTTGTCACTTTTATACTTTGAGTTGATTATCCCCCACCACATCCACGAAAGACTTTTATTAGCATTTAAAAGTTTCATCTTTACAATTGGAGATCTATTTACCATATCATTTTTCCAAGTGACACGAACTTCCTCGATTGGTTCATACCCTTCTTTACTATTGGAGATAATACGTTCCAAAGTTTTGTATTTCTATTTTCTTAATCTGCTCGTTAACATCAGTTTTATTAACAACTTCCTCTTTTACAAACCAATGAAGACTATCATATACAATTACTTTAGGTTTATCAATAGGATTCCCTCCAGAATCAAACACGCCAATCTTTATTGCAGGTTCAACATACTGTGGTTGAGCTTGCGTCAGCAAACTGGTTCCAGATAAGAGCCCTAACAAACACACGAATTTTATTGCTAGATGTATCATTTCTTCATTTATTATTTTTTACAACATACTCAATTTCCTCGATTCCCGGATTAGTCTCCAAAACCATCCCATCTGGAGAAATCAAGTATAGAGTAGGCAAAAATTCTACCTTATAATCATCGGCAGTATCACTTCCGTTTATCTCCTGATCAACACGTAATTGTTCCCACATAGGTTGATCCTCTTCCACGGCTTTTAACCAATCCTCCTTTTTCTTGTCACAGGAAATAGCAATCACTTCAATCCCTAATTCTTGCAGACGATCGTATTCTTTTTTCAACTCCTTAATCTTCATGCGACATGGTTTACACCAAGAAGCCCAAAAGTCAATTAATAAATGTTTCCCCTTGTAATCCGACAATTTTACGTTTTTCCCCTTTAGATTCGGCAAAGTAAAATCCGGGGCTTTACCCGTTAATTGTTTTTGTTTTGCCGCCTCATATTTTTCCATGATCTCCTTTTTTATTTCCGAATCAGGCCTATCACCCATCACTTTTACAGCCCGTGTGAATAATTTAAAATCATAACTGATTATCCACATATTATCCTGTACCAACATGGCCGCCACGGAACTACCACTGAAATCAGTTACCATATCCAATAGCAGATTGTTCCCTTGTTTCCATAATCGTTCATTTTCTCGTCCCAATGACTCTAAATCCCCTTTGTCACTTGTTTCAGCTATTCGTTTTTGTAAATCGAATCTTTCCATCGAGTTCTTCTCGATCTTTTCGAGATGAGCGTTTAACCGGGATTGCATTCCTTCCCGCCCAGTCTCGACCAAATAGTTATTACCTATCTTTTTCAACTGGTATTCTCCGGGTTCTGAATAAAAATAAACTCTTCCACCATAGTTTCCCATATTTAAATAAAGCAAACGATTCTCCGCCTTACCTTTTAACGTAAAAGTACGATCCTCTCGTACCATACTTTTTGCAAGGGTATCAGCACCTTTCCCTTCCCCCGAGAGTAAATAAACTTCAGTGGCTTTACTATTTTCGGGCAGGATACCCTGAAGGGTATAACAATCCGAAGGTGTACATGCTAGGCACGCCACACCCAAGACAATACAATCTATAATTTTCATGTTGTAAGAGGTATATATTTCAAAAGAGACGCTTAAAGCGTCTCCTTTGAAAAACGATTCATTAAAAAGAATTAGGAAAATAATCGTAACTAACCATGGACATGGACGGGTCTACATAATGCATCTTTACCACTTTACCCTCTCCTTCCAACACACGCACCGGCTTGCCATAAGGCTTTCCCCCAAGAATCTCGTATAAATACACTTTATATTTTCCATCCTTATGGGTAGCAAATACCAAATAATCAAAGTTTTTATCTGCATTATCAGAACCTGACCAGTAACGATTACTAATATAAGTAATCTCTTCTCCCGTAGTCATATCCGTCGGACGAAGTAACTCTTCCGTATTCTGTATCAGATCATACATGTACAATTGATTATCGTTTACAAAATACATCACTTTAGCTGTTAGCTCATTCACTGCAAACAGATTCGCCCCGTTCAATTTAGACGAAGTTGCAACTTCCGTTACCTTTTCAATCGGGTTTGAAGGATCTATTCCTAACACCAACTGGTAAATATAATGTTTACCAGCGATATTCCCATCTTCAAACAAAGCATACCCCGTACTCTTTTTATCCATATAATTCTTTCCAAAGAATTTCAGATGGTGAGTTATACCATTAGGTTTGTTCGGCTTTTCTTCATTATTCTCGTCTAAATCATTATAAGTATGCAAGCTACCATTATAATCCAAAAACAAAAAACGTCCTTTCAATTCGTCTAAATAATAAAAACAAGAACTTGCGAACACGCCATTCCGGTTGGGCTTTGTTTCTTCGTCATCATTTACCATAGCGGGGAATCCAAATTTTCCCGTTCCTAACAAATCCCAAAGAGATGCTTGTGTGGAAAAGTAAACTCCCTTATCAGAAGTATATCCGACTCCATACGCATTTCGCCACACATAATACGGTTTTTCTTCGGGAGCCTCGCCACCAAGAAACATAGTACTATGAGTATAGATTGTACTCATATCCTCAATATTAGAAATCCGGACATCCTTCTCCGTGCAAACAGTTAAAGCCTTCGTGATCACGTGGTCAGCTGTAGTTTCATCAACGAAACAATATCCGGGATCTAACCCTAAGCTAACCGGCGCATCAGGCATATGTTCCCCATCCATTTTCAAGAAAATATTATCCACTAAACTGTTATCAGAAGCATGTAAATCCACGTCTGTTGAATTTCCCATATCTTTCAACAAGTAGAAACCTTCTGAAAATTTAGTTACCACGCTCAACGACATCACTTGATACATTTCTAGCTTATTGCTCTTATTCGTTACCCGAAATGTCAAATCATAAAACCCTTGTTTAATATTTACCGGAAAATCTAATACCTGATTAGTTCCGATCGTATCCAGTACTATTTCTATTTTATTAGAAGTCGTACCCGACCCTTTCGTCAGGTTCAACGTCCATAGATATTCAAAATCACTCTCCCCTCCCGTTGCCGTAACGGTTGGCTCCAGATGAAGAACATCCTGAAAAGATGTTTTCGTGTAACTCTTTTCCAATCCTTCAGTATTAATCGTACTGATTTCATGATAATCATAGTTTCCCTTGTCATCATAACATGCAGAAACAAGTAATACGAACAAACAAACTGATAATATATTGTATATTTTCTTTTTCATAACTTGTCATTATTACATTTCATATCGGGTAAATCTAACTAATGCACCTTCCGTTTCCCCTGGTTCCGGTACCTCTCGAAGGGGTTCTTCACCTCTGGCAACTCTAGCCTCATTTTCAGCAGCCAACTTCCGAGTGAAAAAATAGAACCAATAATCAGTCATTCCCATGTCAACGCTATTCGGATCACCAACCAACGAATAGAAAAAGTCATCATTCATCTTGATGCCTAAATCTGCTGTAGCATCAATCATAAACTGATGTTTCACTTTACCATATTTTCCTGCGAAATAATACGATGCATAAAAATTCCAATATTTCGGTTGCATCAATATATCTGCCACCCGAATGATTTTCTTCTGATATTTCTCGTATCCGGGAATAAAGTTTTCATTGTGACCGATCTGAACACATAGCGTCACCTCTTGTTGTTTTAATGAAGGATCACGTTTTAATATTATCGGAAAACGTAAGGTATTTTTCCCTGCAGGAATCTTATAATAATCGGCAACAAGCGGATCATCAAAAGCTATATAATGCTTTCCTGCCACGGCTTGTTCTCCCTCTCCTTTCTTCACTTGTTCCAACGCAAACGAACGCTCATGATCTTCAACATACCCCATCGTTTCAACTTCCAACCAAACGGTATCGAACACCCGGGTTTCAACATCGTAAACAAATGTACGAGGGATTACTGTATCGGCCATCGTGTACGGCTCATATATAAAATTCAAACGATTCTCCGGTGAATTATACACCTCCATCTCATCTTCACATGCGAATAATCCGAAAACCGGCAATAACCATAAAATATATTTATTCATCTTTTTCATAGCTTCCTACTTTTAATTTGCGGTTAATTCTGTACTTGGTAATGGCACGACATAGTCTTGTTCGCCAACTTCCCGATCTGTTTTCCATAACATATTCTTTATTCCCAAACGCTTATAAGTATAAAACATTTGTCCTTCACCAAAGAATTCTCTACGATATTCCCGGATAATCTCGGTCATCAACTGTTCTTGCTGTAAAGGAGACGCATCCACGTTTCTCGCTTTCATGTAAGGAATATAAAGGGCATTAGCCTCATTCTGCGTGGGAGCAGATTCAATAGCAATCAAGTACATTTCAGACAAACGAATCAATGGGATCACCTGTTTCTGCGTGGCCAATACTTCCATATCCATGTTCGTGGTTGAGGACGGTTGATTGTATTTTTTTAGTAAAGGTTTTACATTCCCTTGATTATCCGGAGTACGATCCCATACTTGAACTCGGTTATTTACAGCTGTCGATTGTCCGGCAAACAAATCGTTATTAAACTGTTTCTCTGTAAGATATATTTTGGTAGAAGTATTATCTGACTTAAACAAATCTCTGATATTATCCTCGATCTCGTAATTACTTAAAGCCAAAATACATTCTGAAGGTAAAGCAAAATTACTACTATTAATATCACCTGCTCCCGCCAATTCCAAAACTTTTTTACCATTCTTATCGACGGCATCAATAATTTCCCTTGCTGCAGTGTATGCCTCTGTTTTCTTTCCCATATACATATATAATCTTGCTCGAATAGCTTTTACAGCATAATAATTAAAACGAAAACGCCTAAATCCCATAAACTCATCCGCCAATTCAACATCATAATTTTTCGTATCAAAGAAATTATCCAATTCTTGGAAAGAATAACTAAATAACGGATCATGATCTTTAAATAGGGTTTCGGCTGCATCTAAATCAGTAAGAATTAAATTCGTGAAATCGTTAAATGAATAATACGGGATCATCACGGTTGATATGGTCTTGGCATACGGTAAAGACACCTGCTGACTAGCATTTTGCGGCATTTGTCCAAACAAACGTAAAATTTCCATGTGACAAAATGCCCGAATCGTTAATGCCTCTGCCTCTACAATTGCCCGCATATCCTCGTTCGTGATCACCTCCTTATGCTCGGGCATATTCTGTAGTATAATATTGGCTTGGGCAATTGTATTATACATCTCCCCGTAAATTGCGGATATTAATGTCTTCGGATAATCGTTTTCATATTTGAAAGCCTTGAGATCCTCTGCCCCCCGATAATTACTCTTCTGGTAACTCCAATGTTGAGCCATAAATTCAATATCTGTAATCGTCAAACTTAGCCCATATAAATTTGGGGAATTCAATTTAATATAGCAGGCAGTCAAGGCATTTTTAAATCCAGAAACCGTCTCGAACATATCTTTTTCATCGGTTTGAGTCTCCGGCTTTACATCCAGCCAATCATTACAAGAGGCTAGCGATAAAGTTGCGAATAACGTGATATATAGTAAAACTTTTTTCATAATACCATTATTAAAACATTAATGAAAGGGTTAAAGCCAGTCTGCGAGCAAACGGATAAGAAGTTCCTCTCTCACGCTTGATGGAAGAAATATAGAATATATCCGACATATTAGCCCCGATACTGATTGTCTCAACTTTCCACTTGTCACGCAAGAAATCTGAATGTAACCGATACTCCACACTGGCGCTTTGGAATTGGAACACGTTATCATCCATCACGAAACGGGAAGTCGCTTTTGTCTCCACGGAACCGTATCCCTTGTAAGGTTTCACGTCTCCAATATACTGCCATCTCTTTTTCAACACACGACTATCAACATTATTCTTATCAATTTCACCATTGGTCACTTCCACCTTGTTAAGCAAGGTCTCGTTATATTGTTGGCCTCCCCATTGATAAGCAAATGACAGATTCACGGAAAGATCTCTCCAAGCAAAATAAGTACTGATATTACCCCTGTATTTGGGTTCATCAACGCCAAAATAACGCTTGTCGGATGGATTCCATTTATCCGTGATATTCCCATTCTTATCCAAGAAAATTTCATATCCAGTACTCGGATCAATTCCCATGGAAGGAACAGCCCAAATTGAATTCTGTGCATACCCTTCATACAATAACTGATTAATCTCTACATCTTTTGATTTGTAAAGCTCATTCTGCCGTTTGATCGCTTCTGAGAGCTTGGTAATTTCATTCTTCGTGTAAGCTAATTTTGCTGTCATCGACCAAATGATATTCCGGTGCGTATCACGCATTAAATACCCGCTAATCATGGCCTCGTAGCCCGTATTTTTCACCTCTCCCACGTTATCCACGTAAGAACTGAATCCGTTCGCCAAAGGCAAATCCATTTGAGACAACAAATTAGAAGTCTTTTTACTATAAATATCGAAAGATGCCGACAAGCGTCCGTCGAAAAGTCCAACTTCAACACCACCATTTAATTGCTTGGTAACCTGCCATTTCAACTTTTCATTTCCTAATCCCATCAACTCAGCCCCGTTCCAAATAATGTAACGTTTTCCCGTGTAACTCTGGAAGGTTGACAACGCCTGATAGGAAGCAAACTGTTGAGATCCGGTTTCTCCGTACGATCCTCTAATCCGAAGATTATTCACGATATTCTGACTCTGCATGAACTTCTCGTTATGCACGTTCCACCCGATACCGGCACTCCAGAACGGGGCAAATTTATTTTTTGTCCCGAACAACGATGAACCATCCACACGGAAAGATAAATCCATGAAATAACGATTGTTATAAATGTAATTGACATTCCCGGTAAAACCAACCCGACGAGACAATTCTTCCGTACCTTTCGGTACCCCATTTTTCTCATACTGCAAAGCATTACCAATGAAATCCAATTTACCATCAGGAAATCCTTCCACGATAAACGTGTAGAAGTGATTTTTTTTCTGGGCTATAGAATAATCGAATCCGGCATATAGCTGGTGTTTTTCATGAAATATCTTTGAATAACTCAACGTCACGTTTGCATCAATATTAATATCCTCACCCGTTCCGTAAGTATACTTTCCTTTGCGAAAATAACTATCACTATCTGTAGCAGTCGCAAAAGTCGTGTGATCGGCAGGTAAATAATTATCAGAAGTACTATTTTTCTTTTGTAAGCCTAATTGAGCTCGTAAACGCAAATCATGATTAATGCTCCATTCAATAGAAAAATTATTCGTGATCAAGGTATATTTATCCTCGTCGATTACCCCCAACTGGGCGTTATAAAGCGGGTTATACTGTTTTGTCCCTTTTATCGTGTACACCTTGATATATTCTCCATTCTCATCTTTTATCCGGTAATACGGATTCATTTTGGCATAATCAGAGAATGTTCCATATTTACTTTCTTTTCCTTTATTTATATCAATACTAGTCTGATTCTTAAAGAGCACATTCTTCACGGAATATGACAAAGTTACCGTACCACTGAAAGTATTTCTCTCGGATCCCTTCATCGCTCCTATAACAGAATTATAAGAAATATTTGTTCCCCAACGAAAAGACTCATTTCCACCCTCTAGACGCAAATTATATTTCTGACCAATACCGGTCTGTACTGGTTGGCTCAACCAATGCGTGTTCACACCTTTCAATACCTCTGAATATAATTGACCATATTTCTCCTTTAACGCCCGATCGTTAACGACATCATCTTCATCATCATAGAGTCCGACAATCCGCTCCAATTCTAGCTTGTCACGGGCATTCAATAAATCGTATGAAGAAAGGTCAGGCATTTCAATATTCATTCCTCCTTGCACGTAAATTTTCAATTTACCGGCTTGAGGAGCCTTCGTGGTAACAACAATAACACCATTTGCACCCCGAGAACCATAAATTGCCGTGGCAGAAGCATCTTTCAGTATGTTGATACTTTCAATCTCCTCGTCATTAAAATCCATTAACTTCTGCAAAGTAATCTCGAATCCATCCATGATTACTAACGGAGCATTCAATTGTTTGGATGCTTGTTGATTTAATTCATTCACGCTCATGGGTAAAGAGGAATTACCCCGGATATTAATCTCTGGTATCACGTTCGGGTTACTTCCCAAAGCATTGTCCATCACGACATTGATTGAAGGGTCGATGTTACGCAACGTGGCTAACAGATTTTGACCTTTGTACATCTTCAACTCTTTGGCAGAAACGGCCGTAACAGCCCCCGTGTAACTTTCCTTGGATTTCGTGAAAATACCAGTTACAACCACGTCGTCCAATGTTTCCGAATCTTCGACTAACTTCACGTCTAGTTGCGTCTTCGAACCGACGGCAATTTCTTGAGTCTTCATCCCGACGAAAGAGAAGATCAAGACTTGCTCACTATCACCGGGTATTTCCAATTTATACTCTCCGTCAGCACCAGTTGCCGTTCCCAAGGTCGTACCTTTAATGATAACCGTAACTCCCGGCAACACGTTTCCTTGCTCATCCGAAACCTTACCTGTAATTGTTTTCGATTTTTTTTCTTCTTGGCTTACAGCCTTTTTACGAATAATGATCGTCTTACCATTTATCTCGTAACCGAGATTAGTCCCTTTAAGACAATCCGTTAAAATTTGCCCAACCGTTGCATCCTTGAAAGCGACATCCTGCCGGGCAAATGATTCCAGATTCACGTCACGATAAACGAAATCATAATCAGAATTCTTACGGATCTCACTGATAATCTCTTTCAAAGAGGCATTTTTCAGCGAAAACGTAATTTTTCTTTCCTGCGAATACGCATTCAGACTAATTTGGGTGGTGAAAATTAAGAAAAGGAGGAATAAAAACCGCCTCTTCCCGACGACATTAGAATTTTTCTTCATAACTTTGTTTTTTGAATTCAACAATTCCTCACGCCCCGAGTCAACAGGGTGTGAAATGTAAAAAGTAGTGTTAGCAGCGCTACTTTTTATCTTACAATAACCGTATTATCTTTTACTTCAAATTGTACTTCCCCAGTTTTACCAATCAATTCTAATACTTGGATAAACTCTTCGTGTTTTTTCATATTCAAAGAAAATTGGTATGAACGCAATTCATCCCGACTGTAAAATACATCAATGTTATACCACCGCCCCAAGTCGGTCAGAATTTTCTCCAATGGGCAATTATCATACACCAAACGTCCGTCTGCCCATGCCAAATATAAATCAACATCCACGTCCCGAACTTCCATCCCCATCGTTAATTTATTAAACAACACTTGTTTATTCGGAACAAGTTTCACACTTTTACCTTCCACCCTTACCGTTACTTGCCCACTTTCCAATGTGGTTTGTATATCCTTTTCGTCTTTATATGCCCGAACACCGAAAGTAGTTCCGGTAACCAGCACTTCCAATTCTCCGGCTGTCACGACAAAAGGATGTTCCGTATTTTTCGCCACTTTGAAATAGGCTTCACCGGTTAAATACACCTTACGCTCCTTACCCTGAAATTTCACGGGAAAGCTTAACGTTGATTCTGAATTTAAATAGATCATCGTACCATCTGATAGCGTAAGTAAATATTCTCCACCCCGTGGAATCTCCAGCGTGTGAAAAACTTCCGTAGTGTCAGGAGAATCAATATCTCTGTATTTTAAAGATCTGGTGCTAATCAATAATAAACTGTCACTCTGGGCCAGATCAGAACGTAACACCTCGTTTTCCAGATCAACTTTACGCCCATCGGGTAAAATCAAAACAGCCCGGGAACCGGGAAGTTGCACCTCATACTTGGCTACCGGAAGTATTTCGGCTTGTTTTTTATCCCCGAAAAAATAAAAAACACCTCCCACGCTTAATATTAACACAATAGCAGCTGCATACGGGAACCATTTTATCTTCCGAACAGATCGACCGGATCGTGCTTTCTGTTGGAGTTGCCGCCATCCTCTCTCCTTCTCTTCTTCCGTTTTCACGAAACGGGAAATACTTTTTTCCACGTATTCGCTTGACAACATTCGTTGAAAAAGTTCTTCATGCCTCGGGGAAACCGATCTCCATTCGTTCAGTTCTTTCTCCTGCGCATTGTCCGTCATTCCCTGTATATGCAGGAAAATCAACCGGGCTATATGTTCTTCTTTGCTTAACATCTTTTTTGGCTTTTATACTAAAGCGATTTGGGGTGCGTTTGGTGTAATAAAAAAATCACTTTTTTCTCACTTTTTTATTATCATCTCTGTATTTGCAAGTTAGCGTCTTCGTTTTCTGGCAATAGATGTCGAACAGATACAAGAGCATCTATTTAGAAATCATTGATTTATAATAAAGATATTTATAACGGTCCAAAAGATACAATCAACGGGGTTACAAGTTAAAATATAATCCATATTTTCGCGAGAGAGAATTCAAATGATCAAAACACAATAAAATGAGAAAACTATTATTTTTATTCATGCTGATCTGTACCATGCAGTTACACGGGCAGACAGTCAGGGAATGGATGGGATTACCTCCCGTCCCGGTAGAGTTTCCGGCTTTCGGGGACATGAAAAACGTGGAAAACAAAACATTTTCCCAAGCAGATTTATTAACTCTTTCCACGTTTAATATCGAGAACTTAACCCCTGCCGTGGGCGAACAAGAACTACAATATCACTCTCTAACTTGGGAAACTGCAACCGTGAATGATAACATTGTTATCTCTCAAAATAAAAGTGCCGTTCCGGCAATTGGATTGTATGCCGTTTACGCGGAAAACACGCAATGGATGAGCGGAAAACTGCAATTTTCATTTTACGGGAATGCCGAAGTTTACGTGGATGGAGTGAAAAAAATCACTTATACAAGCCATAAGGGAACCGAAGCCGTAAACCAAGAATGTACCCTGCAATGGGTTCCGGGAAAACATTCCATCATCGTGAAAAGCTTGCAAACGAAAGAAAGCGACAAACTATTTTCAGCTCAATTTATTGCAGATCCCGAATTCAAGGATACCCCGGTGGATTTTACCTTATCCCCCAAACGCGGGAAAAATATACTGGACGTACTGAACGGTCCCAGAATCGGAGGAATTCAAGTTTCTCCCAGCGGAAAATACCTGATCATGGCAGAAGGTGAGATTATAAAAGGTAAAAGCAGTTCCATGACGAACGTGTACAGAATTGCCGACAAAGAGATCGTGTACACGTTCTACGGCAACAATGTCAGTAACTTGACTTGGATACCCGGAGAAGACAAGTTATCTTACCTGATAAAAGAAGGAACGGGAAACTCCCTATACACCTACGACATTGAGCAACAAAAATTGGAACGCCTGTTTCGGGACGATCAGACGATCAGTTCCTTCTCATGGTCACCGGACCGGAGTTATCTTATCTATTACAAAAATGAAAATTACACCCCGAAAGAATGGGAACTCCGCAAACTCGACGGGATCGAAGATCGACAAGCTTATTATCGCAATCGGTATTTCCTATGCAAATATGATTTGGCAACGGGCATACATACCCGCTTAACTTGGGGTAACCAAACGACTTCCATCATGGACATCAGTCATGATGGTAACCAAATTCTGATCAGTACCGGACGACCGGACTATAACGAATACCCGTACCGGAAACAATCTGTCTATCTGTTGAATGCCCGCACGAACCAAATTGACACGCTTTGGAAAGGCCGTCTGGTTGACATTCAATGTGTCTTTTCTCCCGATGATTCAAAATTATTAATTGCCGGAGCTGCTGACGCTTTCGGACAAATCGGGGTAAAGATTGCTAAAGGACAGATCGTGAACGGATACGACACGCAGCTATACATTTATGACTTAAATTCCAAAGAAGTAACTCCGATTACAAAAGATTTCAATCCCGCTGTCTCCAACTACATCTGGCATACCGACGGGAATATCTATATCGTGGCCGGGGATACCGATTACGTTTACTTATTCCGGTATGGGAAAGACGGGAAAATCACGAGAATAGAATGTCCGGGTGATCTCGTACAAAAGATCAGTTTGGCTCAAAACGGGAATACCGGGATCTACACTGCCTCAGACGAGAGTTACCCGACGCGGGTCTATACCTTGGACTTAGCAACCCTCAATGCTCAGGAATGGGCCGATCCGCAAGGTGAACAATACAAAAATATAGAATTCGGACAAGTAAAAGACTGGGACTACAATTACAAGAAAGGAACCACGATAGACGGACGCTATTATCTTCCGGCAAATTTCGATCCCAAGAAAAAATACCCGATGATCGTGTATTACTACGGGGGAACAACCCCGGTAGAAAGGACTTTCGGAGGAAGATGGCCATTCAATCTATATGCTGCGAATGGATATGTTGTATACGTGATGCAACCCTCTGGTGCGACCGGATTCGGACAAGAATTTTCAGCCCGTCATCAAAACAACTGGGGTAAAATCACGGCAGACGAAATCATTGCCTGCACGAAAGCATTCTTGAAAGCACATCCTTTCGTGGATGCACAACGTGTCGGATGCATGGGAGCCTCTTACGGTGGATTCACAACCATGTACCTGCAAACCCGCACGGACATCTTCGCTTGTGCCATTTCACATGCCGGAATTTCCTCCATTTCCAGTTACTGGGGTGAAGGCTACTGGGGATATAGTTACAGCACGAACGCATCGGCTCATGCTTTCCCGTGGAATCGAAAGGACATCTACGTGGATCAAAGCCCGCTATTCAACGCGGACAAGGTAAAAACCCCCATGCTTTTGTTGCACGGTACGGCCGATGTCAACGTACCCACAGGTGAAAGTATCCAGTTCTACACCGCACTGAAACTCTTGGGCAAAGACGTGGAACTCGTACTGATCAAGAATGCTGATCATGCCGTCGTGGATTACAACCAACGAATCATCTGGGGCAACACCATCATGGCTTATTTTGCCAAATACCTGAAAGGTGAACCCGCCTGGTGGGAAAATATGTACAAAGACAAAAACTTATAAATAGTTTAGAGTTTAAAGTTTAGAGTTTAAGGTGGAATATAGTATTCACTTTAAACTCTAAACTTTAACTCTAAATTCTAAACTTAAAAAAATGGCTCAGGAAATTGAACGCAAATTCTTAGTGAAAGGGAATTTCAAGCCGGAAGTATTTAAATCTACCCGTATCATGCAGGGGTATCTCTCTTCCGTGCCGGAACGTACCGTTCGGGTACGAATCAATGGAGAACAGGGATTCATCACGATCAAGGGAAAAGGAAATCATTCCGGCATTAGGCGTTACGAATGGGAAAAAGAAATACCTTTAAACGAGGCGGAAGAGTTATTACAACTCTGCGAACCCGGTATTATCAACAAAACCCGTTATCTTGTAAAAGCCGGGGAACACACCTTCGAAGTGGATGAATTTCACGGGGAAAATGAAGGTCTGATCATGGCAGAAATCGAATTAAAGACAGAAAACGAGAATTTCATAAAACCTGCATGGCTTGATAAAGAAGTGACCGGGGATGACCGGTATTATAACGCCATGTTGACAAAACACCCTTACACGAGGTGGTAAAGTTTTTAGATACTTTGATTTCCCGACAGAAAAGCATACCTTTGCCGAAAATTTAAAATTTTCATCAAAAAATATAGGCATGGAGAAGATCCTTAATCGAGCAGCGGATAACATCCGCATCCTTTCAGCTTCTATGGTTGAAAAAGCAAAATCAGGTCATCCAGGAGGTGCAATGGGTGGCGCTGATTACATTAACGTGTTGTATTCTCAATTCTTGAACTTCGATCCGGATGATATGACATGGGCAAACCGGGACCGTTTCTTCCTTGACCCGGGACATATGTCTCCGATGTTGTATTCTATGTTGAGCCTGATCGGCACGTATAGCATGGAAGACCTGAAAAACTTCCGTCAATGGGGAAGTGTAACCCCGGGACACCCGGAAGTGGATTTTAAACGAGGCGTGGAAAACACCTCCGGCCCTCTCGGTCAAGGTCATGCCATGGCAGTCGGAGCCGCTATTGCAGAGCGTTTTCTGGTAGCTCGTTTCGGAGAATGGATGGCTCACAAAACGTACGCTTTTATCTCTGACGGTGGTATACAGGAAGAGATTTCACAAGGAGCCGGACGTATTGCGGGAACACTGGGATTATCCAACCTGATCATGTTTTATGATGCAAACGAAGTACAGCTATCCACCCGCGTGAATGAAGTAACCTGCGAGGATACTGCTGCCAAATATCAGGCTTGGGGGTGGAACGTGATCACGATCAACGGGAATAACGCTGACGAGATCATCAAAGCATTACAAGCTGCCAATGCTGAAAAAGAACGTCCGACTTTGATTATCGGTAAAACTTTGATGGGTAAAGGAGCCATGGGGGCTAACGGGGAAGATTTCTCCGACAAGGTTTCCACTCACGGACAACCTTTAACCGGAGCCGGGGCTTCTATCGAAAAGACGATCGAAAACTTGGGTGGAGATCCGCAGAACCCGTTCACGATCTTCCCGGAAGTAGCCGAGTTCTATGCTAAAGTCCTTGATGAAAAACGGGCTTACGCCAAAGCTAAAAAAGCAGAGCAGGCAGCTTGGGAAAAAGCAAACCCGGAATTAGCAGCCAAACTGCACAAATTCTTATCCGGTAAAGCTCCTGAAATTGACTATAAAGCAATCCAACATAAAGCAAACATTGCCACACGTGCCGCTTCGGCTGACGTGTTAGTAGCCTTAGCTCAACAGGTAGAGAACATGATCGTTTCTTCTGCCGACTTGAGTAATTCTGACAAGACCGACGGATTTATCAAAGGTGGAGCCCGTAACCTTGTGAAAGGGGATTTCAGCGGGGCATTCTTCCAAGCCGGAGTTGCAGAGTTGACTATGGCTGTAATCTGTAACGGTATCGCTCTTCACGGGGGTATCTTCGTGGCTTGTGGAACTTTCTTCGTGTTCTCTGACTACATGAAACCTGCCGTACGTATGGCAGCCTTGATGGAAGTTCCCGTGAAATACGTTTGGTCTCATGATGCCTTCCGCGTGGGAGAAGACGGACCGACTCACCAACCGATCGAGCATGAAGCGCAATTACGTTTGATGGAAAAACTGGAGAATCATTCCGGAAAAATGAGCTTGTTGGCCCTGCGTCCTGCCGATGCAGCCGAGACTTCCGTTGCTTGGAAAATGGCCATGGAAAATACCTCTACCCCTACCGCTTTAATCCTGTCTAGACAAAACATCACGGATCTTCCGGGAACAGATCGTTATGATGAGGCTTTACAGGCTGAAAAAGGTGCTTACGTGGTATGCAAAACCGGAGAGAACCCGGATATCGTGCTAGTTGCTTCCGGCTCAGAAGTTTCTACTCTAGTGGAAGGTGCTAAACTTCTTCAGGAACGGAAAGGCATCACCTCACAGATCGTATCCGTAATCTCCGAAGGTTTATTCCGTCACCAAGAACAAGCATATCAAGAACAAGTTATCCCGGCTAACAAACCGAAATACGGACTGACAGCAGGTTTATCCGTTACCTTAGAAGGTTTGGTGGGATGTAATGGTCGTATTCACGGTGTAAACCACTTCGGTTACTCCGCTCCTGCCAAAGTATTGGACGAGAAATTCGGATTCACCGGAGAATGTGTATTCAACGAAGTATGTGAAATGCTAGGAAAGTAATTTTCTAATACGCTAAATATCAAACGGGAGTAACGATTGTTGCTCCCGTTTTTCTTTCCTTTCATACCAACTAATTTTATTTATTCTAAAAAAAGAAGGAAATACTTGCATACACAACAAATATACACTATCTTTGCAAACGCAAAACAGAAGATGTTTTGACTGATATTGCGGGATGGAGCAGTTGGTAGCTCGTTGGGCTCATAACCCAAAGGTCGTCTGTTCGAGTCAGGCTCCCGCTACAAAAAGGATCGAGAAATCGATCCTTTTCTTTTTCCACTAAATTGCAGGAATCTTACAAAATTTATTTACTTTTACAGTATTATCAAATAAAACTTATCTTGTATTTCAATAAAAGGTGTATGATGAAATTAAAATCGTTTTTAAAGAAACCTCTTTTCCTTCTGTATCTCTTATGGATCGCTACGGCATGTAATGATAAAAATGATCCTAACATGATATGGGATATTTACCCCACTATAATTTATATCTCGGTAGAAGATACCCAAGGAAATAGTTTACTAGATCCGAAAGTCGAGGGAAATATTCTAGAAAACGGGATAAAAATTATCTACCAGGGAAAAACTTACGAAAAAGATTCACTATATGATGGATTAAGCAGAGCTTATTTGGCTCGTTTTTATGGAATAAAAACAGACTCATTGGTTAGTGGATTACATGTATTATCTATCGGCGAATTTGCTGGGGATAAAAATTACAAAAATGAAGAAATTACCATAGATTGGAATGACGGAAGTAAAGACATAATTGCTTTTGATTCAGAATTATCTTGGAAAAACAAGAAACCTTCAGTAAAACGAACCTTATATTTAAACGGAAAGAAAACAGAGAATAATCCCATTCTTATCGTAAAATAAATACACGAAAAATTGCACATGGTCCACTTACCACTCAAGGCAATTGTTTCCATTTTGGAAATAACTGAGAGGTTCTCCTAAAATTCCAATAATGTAAATTCATGAATGATAGAAGTTGTGAATCTTTAATCATTCATGAATTTTTAGTTTATATTCCTAATGACTTAAACATTTTAGCGATACAACGTTTTTTCTGTTCCATATTAGGATGAACATACAAGTTCAAAGTTGTAGTAATATTGGAATGTCCTAACAATACACTAACCGTCTTATAGTCACAATTACTTTCAATGCAACGTGTAGCAAAACTATGACGTAATCCGTGATATTTGAGTTTAGGAATTTCCAGTTTATCCATTAATTGTTTATAATAATTTCGATAAGTACGTGGCTCTGTTGGTTTCTCTTCATTAGTTAAAACATAATATTCATTATTCACAACTTTCTTTAAAGGTTTCACTATTGCAAGCAATTCTTTAGTTATAGGTATTTCTCTATAAGAATTTTTGGTTTTAGGCGTGTTGATAACTAGTTCCGTATGTTTCTCTTCCCCTTCTACAATATAAATACGTTCAATAGTTCTGCTCACGGTGACAATAGCATTATCCGTATCAATATCACTCCATTTCAATGCACAGATTTCACCAATACGAAGTCCAGTGCTAAGACTAATATAAACACCAAGATTACGGCAAGTAAAATTTTTCCGGATATAATTCAATATTTTTCTATGATTAGTAATTGTCAACACTTCTAATGACTTTATACTTTCTGTTGTCGGATATTTTATATCCCACTCACAATAGCTCATCCATTCGTGTTTTACACCAAACTTCATCATCATTTTTAGGACTATCAAAATGTCTTTTACAGATTTAATACTTAAACCGCTATTGAGTTTTTGCAAAACAAAATCCTGTACATAATTTTCTTTCAAAACATAATACTCACCAAAATATGGTAAGATATGGTTTTCTAGAATCAACATATAAGCAGCAAAAGTTGATCGTTTTACATAAGGTCGCTTATCCTCTTTCCAAGCAGACGCAATTTCTCTAATTGTTTTTTTCTCCATAATAATATATTCAAATAAACCATAAATTAGAGAAAAATAATCATAGATGTTCCAGCTTTGAGATTCCCGGAGTTTAGTGGGGAGTGGAAAAAGTGTAAGGTTTCAGACTTGTTGGATTTCTATTCCACTAATTCACTTAGTTGGGAGCAGCTTGAATATGACACCAATGCCATGATGAATTTACATTATGGACTTATCCATGTGGGACTTCCGACTATGGTAGATTTGGCAAAAGACAAATTGCCTAATATAAAAGAGGACAACATGCCCACGAACTTTGAATTGTGCAAAGAGGGTGATGTGGCTTTTGCAGATGCCTCAGAAGATACAAATGAAGTAGCCAAGACTATTGAGTTTTATAATCTTGCAGAGAAAAATGTCGTCTGTGGATTGCATACAATTCATGGGCGAGACAATAAGCACAAAACTGTTGTTGGATTCAAAGGATATACTTTCTCATCTACCGTATTTCATAATCAAATAAGACGAATAGCACAAGGAACAAAGATTTACTCAATTAGCACCAAGAATTTTTCAGAGTGCTATATTGGATTGCCATCAAAACCAGAACAGACTAAAATTGCAACTTTACTACGCCTTATTGATGAACGCGTCGCCACCCAAAACAAAATCATTGAGGCTTTGAAATTACTAAGGGACGCAATTAGCGGTTTAATTTTCAACTCAATGAAAAACGAAAAAACAATCTTGTTAGGCAATGTCGCGTGTATATCAAATGGATCCGGAGATGTTCAAGATTCTGATTCTATTAAGCGAGATGGGTGGTATCCATTTTTTGATCGTTCAGAAGAGCAGAAATGGTTCCCTACTTATTCATTCAACAGGGAAGCTATTATCTATGCTGGAGAGGGGCAAAACTTTTTTCCACGATATTATAAGGGCAAATTTGCATTGCATCAAAGATGCTATGCTATTACTGACTTTTGTGAGTGTTTATTGCCAAAGTACTGCTTGTATTTTATGAACACATTGAATTCCTATTTCATTAGAAATGCCGTCGGATCAACAGTCCCTTCATTACGAATGGATATGTTTCAAAAAGCCAAAATCAAAATACCTACGATTGAGCGGCAACAAGAAATAGTATCTACCCTTGATGCTTTAAGTTTGAAGTGTGAAAATGAAGAAATAGTAAGGGCATTATATAATACGCAGAAATCCTACCTTCTCCAACAATTGTTTATATAAACATCTGCTGGAGAAGGAAAGTGCGCTGTTTTACATAACAATCAAGTATTGTCTGCTCGGAAGACATTTTATGAATAATAGTCTTGATAACTTTTGCTATCGCTCTTTGTTCCTCAATGTTGGGAATACGATGAATGGTGTTAAAATAGTCAATAACAGAAATATTAAGCAATCCATGATTTCTTGCTCCTTCTACAGATATGTCCATAATCTCACGATGCCATTTCTTTGATTCAAAATAATACGCAAGATAATCCGAATCCACTTTAGATGGGTCAGGTCTAAAGCAGATATATAAAGGAGACAATACACCTTCTTCGTATCTATCTAATCGTTTGACTGCTCCACAAGTATATTCCGAAGAATAACTTTTATTGTATGCGAAGTCTCCTTTCTGCAATAGATAATATCCTTCCAAGTTTTCACTCGCTACAGATTTGTTGAAAAATTCAAGTTGGCTAACTAATCCATATTGGGCTGCTATTGTTAGAACCGAGTAGCATCTGCCATTTGTGTTCTTTCGGGTTACTCTTGAACATATATCATTCAGATGAACTTTTTGCCAATCTGTATAGAAGCCTTTTATACGTTTTCTTGGTGCAGATTGTTTGGGGCTACAAAACATTGCATCACTAATTGCGTCCATTACTGACGCATAGTCCTTAATCAAGGGAATTTACAGTTCTATACTATGGAAAGATTATAGACTGGTCTCATTATCAGAGATTTTTATCGAGCGAAACGAACGCACAACAACAAATAATCAATACCAAGTATTAAGTTCGACAGCAAAAGGATTGTATCGGCAATCTGATTACTTTGACAAAGAGGTTGCCAGTGCAAATAATGTTGGTTACAAAGTTCTTCGATTGGGAGATATTGTTCTATCCCCTCAAAACCTTTGGCTTGGTAATATCAACTATAACGATGCATTTAAAATAGGTATTGTCTCTCCGTCATACAAAGTTTTCTCAATAAGGGAAGGCTATAATCCATACTATGTGTCTTGTTTTTTGAAGACACCCAAAGCATTGTATGAATATGCTAACGCATCAGAACAAGGTGCAAGTGTTGTACGCAGAAATTTGGATGTTAATGCGTTCATGGCTATATGTTTTCCTATGCCAAATAGAATTATGCAAGACAGAATCTCTGAAAGGGTGCGAGCAATAAATATGAAGCTTGATATTGAAAAGCAGGTATTTGAAAAACTCAATATAGAGAAACAATACCTTCTTCGTCAGTTGTTCATATAAGTTTAGCTCATTATCGGCAAAAAAGGAATCAAAGTACATGATTTATGTCGCTATTCTTGCCGATAACGGCAGAAATAGCTATATTTGCACATGAGTTTGAAATAAAACTTGCCGATAAAGACTATTCTTGTGAATTATGGAATATATATCAGTTGTTCAGTATGCCGAGAAATACGGCATCAGTGAGCGTACCGCTCGTAATTACTGTGCAGAAGGAAAGATTGACGGTGCTTTCCGGACGGGCAAGACATGGAACATACCTGCTGATGCTGAGTTTCCCAAGAAAGGTGGAGGAATTATTTCTCCTCTGCTGAATCGTTTGCGCGAAGAAAAGGGATCAGGATTGAGAGGAGGTATTTACCATCGTACTCAGATTGACCTTACTTATAATTCAAATCACATTGAGGGTAGCCGTCTGACTAAGGAACAGACACGTTTTATCTTCGAGACCAACACTCTTGCTATTACAACAGAGAACACATCGGTGGATGACATCATGGAGACCGTCAATCATTTCCGTTGCATCGACTACGTCATTGATCATGCAACAGACAAGATAACGGAAGCACACATCAAGCAACTGCACGCTATACTCAAGACCAACACTTCCGACAGTCAAAAGTCTTGGTTTGCTGTAGGCGACTACAAACGACTCCCCAATGAGGTGGGTGGAGAAGAAACGGTGCTGCCCAGAGATGTCCACAAACGTATGAAAGCCTTGACTGCCGAATACAATGCCATCAAAAAGGTGACGTTTGACGATATTCTGAACTTTCATGTTCTATTTGAACGCATCCATCCTTTCCAAGACGGCAACGGCCGTGTTGGTCGCTTATTGTTGTTCTGGCAATGTCTGCAAAGTGGTCATGTGCCATTCGTCATTACCGAAGAGCTACGTCTATTCTACTATCGCGGCATTCAGAATTGGGGTACTACAAACGGCTATCTGCGTGACACCTGCCTGACTGCACAAGACAGTTATAAACAACAATTGGACTATTTCAAGATAAAATACTGATCGTCAATGTGGCTATTCCTTCTCCGTCAGATGATTATATAAACATCTGGTGAAGCAAGTATTGCTTCATCATTGCAATGTCCGATAAATATTGTTTTTCAATATCAAGTTTCCTTTCCAAAATATTTAGGCAGAGGACTATTTGAGTCTGTCTTTCAATATCATATGTAGGAACAGCAATTTTTTTCAAGGAACTCGCTGTAATCAAAGGTTGTGTCGTTCCTGATGTAATATGTGCAAATTTATACGTTTTAAGAAAATGATAAATATATTTTGTCATTTCTCCTGCCTCTACAATTAAGGCATTATCACTTACACCACATGACTCTTTAACATATTGCACAGTACCTATTGTTCCAACTCTTGCAACTAATACTATGTTCCCTTTTTGACTTGCATTTTTAACCTTGCCTATAATTCCAGTTGAACCATAAAGAGGAATCGTCCCACTTCCGTTTTTATCAGTACCTGATGTTATATTTGGTGCTAATTCTAATAACAGTTTAGTTTCTCTTGCTGTTTGGAATAATTTGTCTGCAATTCCCTTGATTAAGGATTCCAGTTTCTCAATGATTTTGTTTTGGGTAGCTATGCGCTCATCTATTAGGCATAATAAGCGAGTAATGTTATTGCGCTCTGCTTTACAGCCATACCTTACTTTAATTCTTTTCAGCATGCCACCTGTTATTAGTGGTTGACCAGAGCCAAATACTAATCTGTTCAGATTATAATGCTGCAAGAAGTAATAAATGTAGTAGTTCCATTCTTTTGCATCAATTACAAGTGTATTGTCCGTAACACCACAAGGAGCATTACCAATTTGCATTTGACCTGCATTTGCACCAACACGTGCTACGAGAACAATATTCTCTTTATATGAAGCAGAATTTGTCCTACCAATAACTCCAGTAGAACCATAGAGAGCGACCTCACCGCTGTTGGAAATTCTGTCTTTACCCGAACATATATTTGGAACAATATCTTGCAACTCAGTTTCCACCCACTCCCCACTAAACTCCGGAAATCGCAAATCTGGAACATTAAGGTTTTTATGTTCGTTATTTTTAGTCATAATTATTCCTTATCTGTATTAAAATCAAGCGACAATAAATTATCACCATCAAATTTGTCAAAATCGGAACGAAACAATTTGTCCTGCACCATACGATATTTTTCAAACTCAGATTCAGCAAAAGACTTTGCAAACTCAGCTGTTATCTTTCCGGCATCAGTCAGTACAGAATCGCCCCCTGCCTCAAGGATAATATCAATCCGCTTCGCCCAATCTTCCATTGTCATAGGAATATGACGTTCTGCCATACGTTCTGCCATATCAAGCACGGCATTAACAAGCCGTCCCATATCTTTCAGTTCCGTTTCATTCAAATAATTCTTTGCAATACTGACATCCGGCTTCACAATCTTTCCGTTTGGAGCATTCATCCAAGTCGTCAGCCCCATGTGCTCTTTTTCAGCATCCGCCCGTCTCACAATAATCTCTGCAGCCGTATATCCATGTACGGCATAGTGCATCTTGTTCTGCACTTTTTGGAAAAACTGTTTTGTAGTCGGAGCATTCATATTATAATCGATAGCCGTTGAATAAATGTCCGTCAATTTCTGATAGAATCGGCGTTCACTCAATCGAATCTCCCGTATTTCCGCAAGTAAATGTTCGAAATAGTCTACACCGAGGAAAACGCCATTTTCCATACGTTTTTTATCAATCACATACCCTCTTATAGCGAACTGGCGCAACACGTATGTACACCATTGGCGAAATTGTGTGGCTCGAAGCGAATTAACACGGTAACCAACAGAAATAATGGCATCAAGGTTGTAAAAGTCCGTCAGTCTTCTAATTTCACGAGCCCCTTCGGCTTGAACTATTTCCATTTTGGAAATAGTTGTCCCACGAAACAGTTCTCCCTCATTATATATGTTATTCAAATGCTTACTGACCGCAGGAACTCCAACATCAAAAAGAGTAGCTATCGCTTTTTGGGTAGCCCATATCGTTTCATCTTTATATAACACCTGTACACCATCTTCCTTACTATCAAGTTGAAAAATTAGAAACTCTGCTGTACTATTCCGTATTTCAAACTTCTTTGCCATGCCCTATTTTTTACTCTACTAGTCCCAATTCTTTGAGATACACTTCAATTTCCTTGTCCAATTCACTACGTTTGGCTTCCAATTCCTTTATCTCTGCCATGACAGCTTTGATGTCAATAGGCTCCTCCTCTTCAAAAGTATCAACATAACGAGGAATATTCAAATTATAGTCATTTCCCCGCACCTCTTTTAAAGGGGCTAAATGACTATACTTTTCTATTTCTTTTCTATCACGATAAGTTTCAACAATTTTTCGGATATGCTGTTGACGAAGTTTGTTTTGAGTTTTCACTTTTTCAAACTCCTTGCTGGCATCAATGAATAGAATATTATCATCCTCTTTACGACATTTTTTGAAAACCAAAATACAAGTAGGTATAGATGTTCCATAGAAAATATTGGCAGGCAAACCAATAATCGCATCTATATAGTTTTTCCTCTCTATCAGGAATCGACGTATTTCACCTTCGGCATTTCCTCGGAAAAGTACACCATGAGGAGCAACACAAGCCATTGTTCCGCCATCAGAAAGGTGATAAATCATGTGTAAGATAAAAGCATAGTCTGCAGTCTTACGGGGAGCCAATCGTCCAGCCTGACTAAAACGATCGTCACTGTTAAACTTATCAGCCGCACTCCATTCTGCAGAAAAAGGAGGGTTTGCCACAACCGCATCAAACTGTCTCTCCCCAAAAGCATCAGCTTCGAGAGTATCTCCATTCTCAATCTGGAAATTCGAAAATTTAATGCCATGTAACAGCATATTCATTCGAGCTAAATTGTATGTAGTAGGATTCTTTTCTTGACCAAAAATTTCTACAGCCTTACCAACGTGAGCAGCACGAATGAGTAACGAACCCGATCCACAGGTCGGATCATACACGTTACGAAGACGTGTGTGACCAATGCTAACAATTTCCGCCAATATCTGACTAACTTCCTGTGGTGTGTAAAATTCACCGGCCTTTTTACCGGCTCCGGCTGCAAATTGACTGATCATGTATTCATAAGCATCACCTAAAATATCAATCTGCGTGGCTTCATCAGCCCCGAATTCGATGCCATCCAAAGCAAGCAACACGTTAGAAATAAGTGTATTCTTGTCATCTGCTGTTTTACCAAGTTTAGGTGAATTAAGATCAATATCGGAAAACAAGCCACCGAAATCTTCCTCGCTATCCTGTCCAAGCGTACTATCCTCTATACGTTTTAACGAACGCTCCAACTGCGGTAAAATATTGTCTTTTCGATTAATCGCATCAATAATAGAAGTAAAAAGATATTGAGGTTCTATAAAGTAGCCGATATTTTCAAGACATTGTTTCTTTACCTCTTTTTGCAATTCTTCAGCCTCATCCTCTTTACTGTTCCATAACTCTTTGAAAGTAATTTCGTCATCTTCAAGCGATTGATTGGCATATTTTTCTATCTTTTCAGATAAATATTTATAAAAAATGAAACCTAACGAGAAATACATAAATTCATTGGCCGACATATTGCCTCGCAAGTTATTGGCGACAGTCCAAAGTTGGGTACGTAATTTCTGTTGTAATTCTTCACTCATAATCTTATTTCTTTTTTCTTATTTTCAGTACATCCCACAAACACATCCTAGTATTTAATCCCAACTAAAGGTTCTAATTATATTACGCAACCTATCGATGATACGATTGAGAGTACGACGACGCTTCACCAATCCAAGGTGTTTCTCTTTTAAAGCATCCTGAATTATTTCAGTTTGTTCTTTGAGAGAAAAATCATATTCAGCCAAGTATCGATCAAGCACTTCCACGGGTAATTCTTCTTCAGTTGCCACCTTTTCTATCGCCTTTTTCTTTTCACCACGAATATATTGGTTTAGCCGTTCTTCCAGGTCGGACGAGCCATCGGCCCGTTTTCGCTCCGAGAGGAAATTATCTTTGTCGTTATCTACATTTTGTAAAATAAAGCCATCTATGAGTTGCGCCTTGCTACGAAGTTCTGCATCTTTTATCATCGTATCAATAATTTCCTGACGTTTTTCAGCATAATCTTCAGCATATGGATCAAGTTCTGCTATCAAACCTAAAATATAAGCCACATTAATAATATCGCTGTGAAGTAACTCAAGGCAAAAATCTATATCCTCGATACTATTACTTTCTTCATCTCTGTCCTCTTTATTCTGGATCGCATCCTTAGCTTGTAAATTCTGATTATCAAAAAACGTATCATGAATATCAAGATACTTGCTACGAAAATCCATGTACTGTTGTTCTGTCATGGGAAATTCCTCATCGTCCTCCGCATAATCCTCGTAAATCTGTATCTCCGCATGTTTCTTGATAATATCGCGAAAAGCGAGGATAAAATTACGTTTGTCATTTTCACTTTGTAAATAATCTACCACATGAGCTTCAGGATAATGCTTCAAAAACTCATCTGTCAACTCGACATATTCTTTTTTTACCGCTTCAAAAACCGGACGTATAATTTCCTCTATATTATTGTTATTACTAAACAATTTAATCGCAGCATCAACGTTATTTTTCAAATCACGGAAACAGATAATCTTACCGAAACGTTTCTTTTCATTAAGTACACGATTGGTACGACTGAATGCCTGCAATAACCCGTGATATTCCATGTTTTTATCCACATAAAGTGTATTCAATTTCTTGGAATCAAATCCAGTAAGGAACATTCCCACCACAAGACAGAGATCAAGAGACTTCATTGAAGGATCTTTCTTTTTCATACGCCTATTGATATCATCATAATATGCGCGGAAATTTTCTGTTGAAAAAGCAGTTCCATACATTTCATTATAATCTTTGATGATATCTTCCATATCATCAGCCTCTGGTACACGCTCACTCACGAAACCACGGTTCATCCCCGTAAGTTCATCTTCTTGTGAAGTGTTAGCCGCATAGGTAAAAATAGCCCCAATGTTTATATCCGGCTTCAGTTCTTTAAAAATCTTATAATAACGGATAAGCATGGGTACACTTTGTACTGCAAAAAGTGCATCAAACTCCCCATCAAAAGTGGATTTTTTAAAGTTATTAAGTATAAACTTGGCAATTTCTCGCATACGAGATTCTTCCGTGTTATTCACATCAGCATTACCGTGATAATATTCCACTAAAAAACCGAGCACATTTTCATCAGCAATGGCATCTTTAATAAGATACTTATGTAAGCACTCTCCAAAAATTTCTTTCGTTGTACGCTTATCAACAGAGTTCTCGACAAATATTGGAGTTCCGGTAAAACCAAAAATTTGTAGGTTATGAAAAAATTTTACAATATTTTTATGACTGTCTCCAAAATGACTCCGGTGACATTCATCGAAAATCATCACCATTCGACTGTTCTTCACTTTCTCTAGACGCGAACTATACCAAGTACGTGTTACTGCAGCATTGAGCTTCTGTATCGTGGTAATTATGATCTTCGAGTCGCTTTCAAGTCTGCGTGTTAATTCAGAAGTATTCTCGGTACTATCCACTGCCCCAGGCTCAAAAGCGTCATATTCTGATTGTGTTTGAGTATCAAGATCATGACGATCAACCACAAACATCACTTTATCCACACCATCCATTTCAGACACTAACTGAGCCGCTTTAAACGACGTGAGCGTCTTTCCCGCCCCCGTCGTATGCCAGATATATCCATTTTTATTGGTGTTCTGTACACAATTGAGGATCTCTTCTACCGCGTAATATTGGTAAGGACGTAGTACCATCAAACATTTATCACCCTCATGCAGTACGATATATTTACTTATCATCTTACCAAGAGTACATTTATCAAAGAACATTTGTGCAAACATCGAAAGATCGTTAAACGGTGTATTTGCAGCATCCGTCCAAGTGAACGTGAATTTATAGCCCTGATTAGGATTGTTTGCAAAATAACGCGTGTTCACCCCATTGGAAATAACAAATATCTGAATGTAATCGAACAGACCATGAAATGAAGTCTTATGGTAACGCTGCACTTGATTATATGCCTGTTTCAATTCTGTACCTCGGCGTTTTAATTCGATTTGTACTAATGGTAAACCATTCACCAAGATAGTAACATCATATCGACATTTCTTGCGTCCCTCTATCGTGATTTGGTTAGAAACTTGAAACTCATTTTGACACCATTGTTTCTTATTGAGAAATGACACCCACAAACGACAACCATTTTCAAGTTCTAAAGCAAAAAGATCTCGAAGTTTTTTAGCCTTTTCAAAACGAGAACCACCTTCAAGATAAAGTAAAATTTTATCAAACTCCGCCTCGGTAAATCGCTCTCGCCCATGTTCTGCTAATTGTTTCTTATTATGTATTTCCAGTTGCCGCTTGAAATTCTCTTTTAGATTTGTTCCTTCGTCAATCTGAATATACTCGTAACTCATTTGCTGGAGCGTCTGGACAAGTCCAGTTTCAAGAGCAGCTTCGCTTTGTATTGCCATAATCTAATTATGTTACCTGTAATTTACAATATAAAGATTTCATTTACAATAACCAAATGCAAAAATAACATATAAAATCGAGAAAACACAACAATCAAGTATCCTCCTGCATTTTAACCCACGATTTATACACAAATGTATCCCAAATAAAGAACAAATAAGTTCCAAATAATACCCCACGTCCAGAGCTCATTCGAAGCTCAAACGTCGCTCATCCATAACGAGATGTGTAAGCACTGTTTAAGCTCTGAGCAATCAACGAGCAATAGGTTCTTTCTCTTATGTATTTCCATTCTTTCTCTTATAGCTCTCACTAAGAAACGATCAATAATCGGGAAAGTTTAATCGTTATCGATTTTCCCGGTAAACCACCTGCTTTATCCGCTCGATAAACTCCTGTAAACGACCAGACTTCCGGTTACCCATGATCCAAAGGTTACCGACCTCAATATCTTCATCGTAAGAAGGTTGCATGTAAGTTTTATCGAGAATCTCATACCCGTTTCGACGATAATAATTTACCCTACGAGTAGTCATCTCATCCGTGGTCGGTTCCACTTCCAACAATCGCATACCGTCTAAATGTTCTGCTATATAGTCCAACACCTGTTGTCCGATTTTCAAATTGCGCATCGGGGTGAAAACGGCTAAATGTTCGAGGTAGTAAAAATCCCGCATATCCCAGTAGATAAACAAACCGGACAAAACACCGTTCGTCTCGATAGCATTAAAATACATTTCCGGTTTCTCGCTTATCAACCGTTTCAATTGCTTGGCATTGCGTCTCTCCTCCTCCGGGAAAGCCTCCTCATAAAGGGAAAGAAGTTTCTGTAAACGAATATCTGTCGGCTCTGTTATTCTAATCAAATTCACCATAACACGAATCTTTAATTTTATCTTCTTATCTTTATAAATGACGGGATCAAACGTTTCATGGAAAAATGTCCCGGCTGACTGGACAGGATCACGATAAACACGGCAACCAGCACGATAACAACTCCTAGTATTTGCCCTATTCCAAAACGTTCCTCTAAAAACAAAACCCCCATACTCACTGCCGTCAGGGGTTCCATGCATCCCAGAATGGCAGCCGTGGTTGAACCCACGTGCTGTATTGCCAATATTAACGTTAAATCGGATACAAGAGTTGGAATTAAAGATAACAAAAAGATATGCACCACGGCATTCGCGCTAGGCATCATATCCAACCCCTGCCCTTTTACCAAAATATTCACTCCGAAAATAATCGTGCAACAGAACAACATGTAAAAAGTCATCTTCAACCCTTCCATGTGCCGTATACAGGACTTATTTACCCCAACGATATATATCGCGTAAGTAACGACGGTCGACAGTACCATGAAAAGTCCTTTTAAACTGATCCGTCCCTGCCCCTCGCCACTACTCAACAAATAGACTCCTCCAATAGCCAGCACCGTTGCAATGATCACGGAGAGTGATATTTTATCTTTAAAGAAAACAATCATGATGGCAGTAACCAACACCGGGTAAAGGAAATGAATCGTCGTGGCCACTCCGCTGGGAATGTACAGGTAAGATGCTGTTAGGAAAAGCGAGGTAGAAGCATACGCTCCTCCTAACAGAAACATTGTTCCAAACTCCTTTAAAGTAACCCGAAGATCCGTACGCCGTAATAGCAAATAAACTCCCACGACCACCGCGGAAATAGCAAAACGATAAAATAACACGGAATCCAACCCCACGCCCTCCTTCATGGCCGGAAGAGCAAACAAGGGGATCAATCCAAACGTGGATGATGAAATCATTGCTAATAGTACACCTTTCAACTGCCTCATTCTATTTTCTATTTCTAAATTAAACGGGCACAAAGGTCTGTAAAATTCCTAACTTTTCAATTTACATATGTAAAAAAACAGAAGTCATCACCTAGTACATTAGATTTCGTACGATTGGTATCTAAAATTACTGAATTCCCGCCCTGATCCTACTTAACGATACCTGCGAAATACCTAAAAATGATGCTATATGGCGAAGCGGAACCTTCTTTAGAATCTCCGGTTCCCGCTCAACCAATAAATGATAACGCTCCGAGGCTGACATAAAATAGCGTTCCATAAATAATTTTTCGAATTTCAATATAATCCCGTCAGACATCCGTCGTCCCCAATTCGCCAATTCGATATTGGAATCAAATAAACAATTCAACGTTTCATTTGATATTTTCAACAGATCACATTCTTCCAGCAATTCCACGTTCTCGTATCCGGCAGTTGAAAACATATATCCGTTCATGGATAAAAGGGACATTCCCTCGGAAGCGAACCAAATCGTAATATCCCTATCCTCCTTGTGAAAAAATCCACGTGCAAATCCTTTGATAATAAAATAGGTATATTTTGCAACTGTTCCTTCCCGCATCAACAGTTCTCCTTTAGGAAGAACAACTCGTTCCGTGTGACCGAGCAACAAACGAACGGTTTCATCCGATAACGGGTAAGCCTCCCTTATTTTTTTGATAAAAACCTCCATGATCCAAACCTTTTGGACAAAGGTAATGCAAAATTAAGCAGATACTTTATTTCCATAAAAGAAATAAAATCTAGTATCTGAAAAATTAAAAGATAGAAACTTATATACAAATTTGCAGCAAACCTGTTAAAGGCTTTTCGTTTATTTTCTTGATGAGATCTTTCATCCGATCACGACGATCCTGAAGCATTTTCCGATTTTGCTTCGTACGTCGAATCATATCAAATACATGTCCTTCGAATCCCATGGCGTTCACAAATTTAGCTAGTAATATATACTTTAAATTTATGAAAATAATTATAAAAATCAAGTATTTTACGAATATTGTTTCACAATTTAAACCCAATAGAACATTATAACGCCCCTCTATAATTCTCTCTTTGCAAAAAACGCTTAATTATCAACAGATTACATATCCAAGATATATCATTATTTTACAATAAACTCGTATATAAGTTCCTTACAAAATTTATTATATTTGCACAAAACGTGCGTATTATGAGAAATTACAACCAGTGTGAATCCGGTCTTATCTACAATGAATTTTCCATCATACTGATACAGACCTTTACCTCCGCGGGAATTGAAATTCCCTTGACACCCGAAACAAATTTCTTCATCAAAAAAGATGATGACGGGCATTTTGACGATCAGTTGTTCACCCACTCGGATAAAGTAATCAACCGTTATCGCTTGAAAGGGTTTGACATCTGTATTGACATTGACGGAAACACTCCCGCCAGGCTATGGGGACACGTACACGTACGAGCTGCCGTGTTTTTCAACAAGACGGTTGAAATTTCCTACAGGATCATCGTAAGCCCGACGGGAAGAATTAATGGAACCAAGTTTTGCCAGACGGACATTCCGTTCAACACGGATCAACTGATTGCCGTAGCCGGGATCGTGCAACACGTGGAGCATTGGGTATATAACAACAAGAAGAAAGGCCAAGAAATCGACGGTTCCTTGAAAGTAGTTTCAATTAGCAACTTGCATATCGATGAAGAATCACACGTCCACACGACAACCGTGAAAATCAAAGGTGTTACTTTCGATGAAGTACAAAGACGTTATCGCTATTTCTTTGACAAACAAAAACAAAAAGACTTAGGCAAAAGTAAGGAATTCAAAGAATTCGAATACGGATGGCATAATTATATCTTTCTGGATATTTGGGAAAGTATCGGTCACGATGGACGAATCCGTTTTGACCGGATGAGGGAAGACCAAGTTATCGAACACATCGAACAATGCCACAAAGCGGAACTCGTGGGCCTCATGAGTCTCTACCCCGAAGAATGGCCTTACCGTATGGATTCAAGCTTCGAAGATATTTGTGGGAAAAACATCGCTATCGATACCGATGATCTTGTGCTGGCAAATGAAAACATGAGTCTCGTTATCGGCACGTATGGAAATCGCGGAAAAGAAGCTCCCACCGATTGGAAGAAACACTTGGCCCGACGAGACCGTTATCACGTCAGTTGGCCGGAATATCTCGTATTAGTCGAAATTCTGTTAGCTAAAAAACACACTATCAACTACGTGCTAAACAAGTATATTTTCAACTCCCGACAAGCAATCAAAGACAACAGTCATCCGGAATCAAAGGACGGGCAACAGGGATTCACGATCATCAATGACAAGATTTTGGACATGATCGAGCAGAATGCCCGCCTAAGCATCAGCTTGTCCGATGTGATCCTGCAACTCGATTCGGTGCGTTATCTACGCTATATGTCTCACAAACACATGTACCACGAAACAAGCCGAAGACTACGAATTGATGCTGACGAACAACAATTAAAGGACATCACGGAAAGAGTGGATAAATCCCTAACAAATGCCAACAATATTGCAGACCTGAAAGAAGCCAACAGCACGAAAAACATTCTTCTTTTCATCTCTATAGCCTCCCTTTTCGGGGTACTATTGGAAGGTGACGGTGAAGCTCCCGTGTTCTCGATGATTTCCAAGGAATTTGGGGTATTCACGGCTGTTGTACTGGTTATTATTACTTCCATTGGCATATATTTCAGCATGAAAATTATGATTCGGGTAATTATTCACTATCTTCGCATAAAACATAGTAGAAGAAAATCACAATAAATTTACACGTATGATAACAACATATTCCATCAATTATAGAACACAACTTTGCGAATTTTTTTCCCGTATCATAGAGTCTCACAAAGCCTATATTTCCCACGGGGAACTGCAAATGGGCATCGCTCTTGACGGCAATGAACTCGCCCCGAATTACAAAGAAATGTGGCTGAAATATCTCGACCGACAAGTGGAAAACCCGGATAATACCCTCCTGCTCTACCTAGACGATAGAACTATCATCGGTTTTGTATTATTCGGTATCACGAATGATGGAGCCTCTCCTTACGGGGTCATTTTTGACCTCAGCGTGGATCCGGCTTATCGAGGCAAACACATCGGGCAGGAGTTACTGCAAAGAGCAACAGAGAGTTTCCGGGCAAATGGAATACAGGATTGTTATCTCGAATCGGGAGTCAATAACCATTCGGCCCACCGTTTCTTTGAACATCACGGCTTTAAACAAGTATCCGACATTTTCCGATTAAAACTATAGGGAGATCATATTAACGAATTAATTTTTCCAAGGGGATTCGGGTTGTGTTGATTGTTTCAAGATGCTTGATTGCCAGCCGACACCATGTTTCCCACTTAGATTCATTATCCACCGGACACATCCAGTATTCTTGTAATTCATCGCAATCAACGTGTTGAACCAATTCTTTTATTGTCGACAACTCCCGGTAAAGTCTTCCGATTACCTTTGAAACCCCCGGATATTTTTCCCCGTCTTTCACGATACACACCTTCCCTCCAGCTGAGAAAACATCTCTCAAGCTAGGACAAACAATACCCTCGCGAGTAGCTAGCCAAACAGCCATCCGGTTAAATTTATCCGAACGTTTACTTAATAATTCCGGGAAAAAAACAAACCCTTTAATCCGGTAAGCCCGTTTCTCTTTCTGTGACAAAGAACTCCACATCCGAATCACAAGGTTGGAAGCCCGCAAATTGTCGTTATCCAACCACCACAACTCTTCCCCCTCTTTCAAACGAGAACGATAATAACCAAGTATCGTACGAATAGGATTAGGTTGACGACGCAATTCATTGTAAGGAATTCCCAATTTATCAAATATCGTTTCACCTTTTGACAAGTTCATATCCACCTGATAACGGGGAGAATGGGTCACTACAACTTCCGACAAACACTCTTCGTAAAGTTTACAGACAAAACGAATCGGTTCACACATCTTCCCAAATAAAAGATACACCCGCTCCACACCTTCCACACGGGTTCCCTCGGCAACACTGCTACCCGTCGATTTCCAGTGATTGTATTTCGTGGTTTTTACCTCAACCCCGTAATAACCACCAACAACAATATCCGGAAAACGTTGCCCGGAGTATTTCATAATCTGATGCTCGAAACAGGTATCCACGGCACATTGTCGCAACACTTCCACCACCTTATCTTCCAATTTGCTACCTAATAAACCTGCATACATTTTCGGACACGCCAAAGCCTCCCGGTTCATCACATCTACCGTTTTTTGTAATAACGCTTCAAAAGCGGCATCATCCCGCGTATCAAGGTTAAATAATGACTTCATCAGTTCCAAAATAAAGATTCCACAAATTCTCAATTCGTTTTCCGATATGGTAAGCCAATAAAGGCGGAACGGCATTTCCTATAATCTTATAGGCTGCCGAAGGACTTAAAATATATCTCTGCTTATTGTCCTCCCGAGGAATCACAAATTCATAATCAAGAGGAAACGTTTGTATCAACGCACATTCCCGCGGCGTTAAACGACGCTCTTTTAACCCCTTGTCCAATTCTCGGTCAATAACACCACCATGCTCTTTGGACAGTCGCCGATATTCTATATTACCATGATGCTCGGCACGAATTGTCGGTCCGATCCCGTTTACATCCACTTCGGTTTGCCCCTGACAATGCGTACCCATGAACTTGGCTTTAGAATAAACCTTTTGCGAGAAATCGTTGCTCTCTTCCGGTTCTTTCAACCCGGTAAACATCCCTCCCACCGTTTGAGGTTCCATAAATCCCTTATTCTTAATATGATATGCATGACTGGGAGACGGGTAAGGCACGTACTCATCAGGAATAACATCACGTGTCAATGCCTCACGGGCCGCGGGGATTAAAGCTGATTTACGAATACCGATAAAAATCACTCGTTCCCGGGATTGGGGAACACCATAATCCGCAGCATGCAGTACACGAGGCTCCAGCACGATATACCCGTCTTCATCTGCCCGGGAAAAATCTTGTTGAATAATTTCCTTCACATTAGAAAGATTTACCAATCCTTTCACGTTTTCGGCAATAAATAATTTGGGTTTCGTGATTTCAATCACCTCTTTCATCCACATATATAACTTACCACGGGTTTCCTCCGAGGCAATATCCCCTTCAATAATTTTTCCCTTGTGATCTTTATGAGAATTGAATCCATTACGTTTCCCCGCAACGCTGAAATCTTGACATGGGAAACCTCCTGTAACCACATCTATACCCTCCGGAAAAATCTTCTCTCCCGCTTTATGACGTTTCACAAGATCCACGATACTCTCTTCCCGGTAAACATCCGGTTTATAGCCGTACTTCGCGAAATAACGAGTCCAAGCCACCCGAGCCTCTTTCAAAATATCATTGGCAAAAACAAGTTGAAAACGAGTAGAACGTAATTTTACCAAATTACCTTGTCCTTGCTTTTCAATAAAATCAGGATTACTTTTTTCATTAATACACCCCCTATGGATAGAGAAACCTCCTTCCAATCCTAAATCCATTCCACCACAACCTGAAAATAAAGATAATACCCGAATCGTTTTAGGTGCCATTTACATATACATTTTACACCTACAAAAATAACAATAATTATCGGGTTATTGACTCTGCCCGGAAAATTTATCCACCATTTACCCCATTCTCGGTTAACCTTCACGTTACAATCCTACCACTTTCATTCCCGTGAGAGCCTCACCTGCAGCGTGATCAAAGAAATGGATCAACTCCGCAAAACCAATCCACATGTAAACAACAATACTCGTGATAACGACCAGTAGCAGAACTACAATTACCATTTGATTCCATTTAGTTTTCATCTCTTTTCATTTTAAAAGTTACTAACTTAAATCAAACTCCCGCTCCTATCATTGCTTTTTGTAAATATATAACATTATTTTATATTTACCAAATATTTTCTTAATAAAATCATAAATTTAACATCTCGTAAAATAAAACATTTTCAACCCTTATCCATACCTATTTAAAGTTTAAGTGATACACATCAAAGGCATCAAAAAAAGATAAAGACGACATAACTCAGCTATGTCTTAGCTTTATGTCGTCTTTATCTAAATTTGGTTCAACGTTCTGCCGATTATATCGGTAGAATCACGCTCTAATTACACCATATTTTCCAACGCTTGAGCCAACTGATCGGGACAAGAAGTTGACTTTTTCCCACAACAGATTCCCCGCAATCGGCGGATAGCTTCTTCCCTTTTCATTCCTTTCAACAAGGCTGCCACTCCTTGTGTATTCCCGGCACATCCTTTCTTAAAACCGACTTCCTCAATCACCTCGTCTTCCAACACAATATGAATCTCTTTCGAGCAAACCTCTGCCGAAGGGATATATGTAATTTCTTTTCTTGCCATAACACTATAAATCTAGTGCCACAAAGATAATAATACTATTCCAACATTTCAAGGATCCGCTCGTTATTGATGATCAGCATACCATGACGATCATCCGTAATTCCTTCTTCAAGTCGATAGGGATAAGTAGGTACGTTTCCTTTCATCAAGGTCGGTACAAAAACAAAATGCAAATTATCAAGGCGCTCCCGCAAAGCATGCCCCGCCTCAATGATATGAGTGGAGATGATAAACGTACAATTCCGGTTCATGGAGAACGCCTCGGTTACCGATACGGTCGCATCATAAGCGTCTTTGACATTCGTACCCTTGAACAGTTCGTCAAAAACGACAACCAAATTCTTCCCCTTAGCCACCTCTTCTGCCACCTGTTTCACCCGTAACACCTCAGCGTAATAATGACTATATCCCATATTGTCCCCTCTCACGTAATTCAAGGAAGAAAACTTTACCGCCTGAAATATATATTTATCCAGACCGGACTCTAACGTTCTGTATCGCTTGGAAATCCAGAACTTCACCAGACAATCCTGCACGATATCCTCTGCCGCTTGCGAATCATCTATAATCTGATTGGCAAAAAGCACCAACGTCTCATAATACGAGCTATAAAGTAACTGAAAAGCCTCCTTTTCCGCAACCTTAAACATATTCAATATTGTTTCCGCTTTATCCATCGTGCATAAATAGATCACAAATATAGGAAAAATCATAAACAACACGAATATTCCTCCCTAGTATTCCGCTACACACGCACCGGAGATGAACCGTTGATTCACTAGCACTTCACTAATGCTTCGATTATGCATCAATTAGACTTCGATTATACTTCGATTGAATATTCAATCAATTTCCAGTCAATTTTCAGTTAACTTTCAATGAACTTACTAGTGAGACACCGGCGAGACTACCGTGCGAGATACCATCGTCTACCTTCCACCCCTTCGAGGCAAACGCATTTACCCGACACGATAAAAAACGAAAGGAGAAAAATCCGTTTTCACCGGAAATCTCTCCTTCACAATTTACAAACTGTATTACAATTATTTATTCAACAAGTATTTCGTGAAATAATCCCTCTTCTTCTTTTCAAAATAGGCCTTATAAGGGCCATCATACCCATGTCCTTGCCCCGGCAACACCAGCAAATCGAAGTCCTTCCCTTGCAGGATCAATTCATTCGCCACCCGGAACGTGTTAGCCGGATGCACGTTGTTATCCACCTCACCCGTAACCAAGAGTAAATGCCCTTTCAGATATTTCGCCAACTCCTGATTCGTTTTAACGGTAAATTTATGATCATCGCCTATCCCCTGGTAAGTCTCTCCCCACGTCCGGTTATAGATACGGTTATCATGATTCCCGGAAGAAGCCACGGCAACCTTATAAAAATCCGGGTAAGTACAAATAGCGGCAAAAGCCATCATACCACCCCCGGAGTGACCGAAAATACCTACCCGATTCGTGTCAATAAACGCGTATTCTCGTCCCAACTGCTCGATGCCGTACTTGTCATCCGCCAGAGCGTAATCCCTCAAATTTCCATACCCGTACGTGGCGTACGCTTTATCCCGGAAAGGCGAACCACCCCGGTGTCCGAAACAAACCACGATAATACCCCGTTGAGCCAAAGCCGTGTTATTATAACGATCCAGCACCGTAAAGTCCGTCCACACGGTTTCTGTCTGTGGCCCGGGGTACACCTGCGACACGATCGGGTATTTCTTCGAGGGATCAAAATCATAAGGTTTCCACATGATCCCGTACAAATCCGTCTTCCCGTCGGCAGCCTTCACGGTAAACTGTTCCGGGAACTTCCACCCGTATTCCAACAGCTTGGAAACATCCGCCTCTTCCAGCACCGTCAACAAACGTCCGTTACCGTCCCGCACGGAGATGCGCGGTACCGTGTCTATCCGGGAAAAATTATCAACAATCAGATTCCCGGGCAAATGAATAAACACCCCGTGAGTCGCATTTTCCGGTGTCAACAGGGTTATTTTCTTCCCGTTGAAACCGACACGATACGCGAAAGTATAATTCGGATTACGCCCTTTCTCTTTGCCGTATCCATACAGGTAGATCTGTTTCTTCTCCGTGTCGATCTTCATGATTCTCCCAGCCGTCCACTCTCCCGAAGTAACCGCGTTCAACAACTTCCCTTCACCGGAATAATGATAATAATGTCCCCAACCGGAACGATCCGACCACAGGAAAATATCTTTCCCCCCGTTCACCACCCGACAACTGAATAACTCTTCATTCAGATACGGTTTACTAACCTCGTGTAGTATCACTTTCACTTCCCCCGTCTTCGCATCCGCGGAACACAACTCAAACTCATCCCGCGTTCCCTTCTTGCGAATAAAAAATACCCGATCATGCACATCGGCAACTTTCAGCACTTCCAGCAACTGCCCCCGCCACCGTTCCACGTCGACCTTTTTAAAATCACCCGTTCTGACATTACCGACAAACAACTCCTGCCTCGCTACAAGCGTATCTCCCGGTAATTCGTATTTATACTCGGAAACAACAGGTTGCGGTTCCCGAAGAGAATACACCAGGGGAAAAGTCCTTATATCCCGTTCATCTTTTCTCGTGATGTAAAAAGTCCCGTCTTCCGTCAACCACTCGATATCCGGAATTTCAAATTCATAATCGTCCTCCCCGTCAAAAGTAAGTTGTACCTGTTTCTTCTGATCTTTATCCTCCAACCACAGATCATGTTCTCTCGTGATCAACTCGTACTTTAAATCCGGAGATACCCCATACGGACGCACTTCCGGGTATTTCTTGGGTTCGGAAGGTAATAACACTCGTTTTCGGGCATCATACACGAACGTCTTTCCCCGAACCTGCAATTTAGCTAACAATTCATCTCCTTCAAATTCCGGAGAATAGTAAACACTCCCCTCTTGTCCCGGAAACATATCCCGCACCAAGCTATCAATAACTTCCTGATCATACAATTCCCGTTTCCCCATCCGGGCATCATAGGCATAATAAACCCGTTTCCCGGAACCGTCATCCCACACGTACCAGAATAACGGTTTTGTCGGGTGAAAAAAGGGAACGATCATCGTGGAACCAATTTTATCCTTCAAATTCTGCACGTCATACTTTTCGCCCGTGTACACCTCTTCCGGGCTCAAAATCGACTTAAAATAATTCACCAAGTTCGTCAACCCGTCACTTTGCACCACTTTACGGGCAATATTTAATAATTGCGGATCATACTTTCCCTCACGCAACGGGAATAAAGACATCCCCCCGAACATCACTTGTTGATTTTTCTTGTCAAAATCAGCGATATGATCTTCCAGAAGTTTCCGGGCCGTTGCCTTATCCCCCTCGCAAATAGCCTTGTTCACGTCCATCATGATCAGGTAATCCCGCTGAAAATGAACCGGGATTGCCGCTATTCTTTGTTTATAATACACAAAATCTTCCGGCTTACGTTCGAAATCATTGAAATACCAACCTTGCAACACCCATTCCGTCATATCCCTGTAAAGCGAAGTAATCCGGTCAAACACCTTTTCCTCCCCGTACTCTTTTACAAACTCTTGCCAATGCTCCAACAAATAACGCATGTTTGCGCTATTAACACCACCCAGAACCCGATCCTCGAACAAAAACCAGTTCTCAGCCTTCACCCGCTCCCGGGGCGTGAGCCGGTCAAAATACTCTTTTCCAAGCCGGAGACACTCCTTTCGTTCGAGCAACTGCAACTTCAACTGAACGTATTCCCGCAGAAAATCGTTGGAATACTTCCCCGAAGCATAAGTCTCGTTCATCCGGGCTACCCGGTTATCCGGCCTCATCCCTTTCCTGATCTCCGCCATGAACACGTCCGCCGTTTTGCCCCCGACAAACTTGTACACGATCTTTCCCTCGTGATCCAACAACAGGAACGACGGGTATGCCCCGATTTTATACGTATCCGCGTATTGCTTGCCATCCTCGGACAACATATCCAACTTCACGTTCACGAACGTGGAATTAAAGAAATCGGCAACACTATCCAACGTGAATACTAACGCATCCATCGTCTTGCAAGGTCCGCAATATTCCGTGTAACAGTCCACGAATGTCAATTTCCTCTCGGAAGAGGCCTTATTCAAGGCTTCTCGCAAAGTTGTCTTCTCAAATGCTATTTTCCGGTTCTGCGCTCCAACCTGGTAAAATACCAGTAATCCCCAAAGCAAAAACAAAATCCTTTTCATATCCTTTATTGTTTATCAAAATACTCCCTGTTCATTCTCAATAACATCACTTGATAATTACTCCGGGTTGACGGGTCCTGATGTTTCTCGCTTAAATCCTTCACCTTGCGGGCAAGTTCCACGAAATAAGCATGATATACCCCGTTAGCCCCGTTCGATAGCCCGAAAGATATATTATTTTGAGCCATAAAACGGGCAAACTCCGAAACGAAACAAGCCTGAACTCCCCGTTTATAAGTAGACACGGCCTTATTCGGATCAAAATTCTCGAAGACAACCCGATCCAGGTAAGCAAACAACTCCCTAGCCGTAAAAGCCTTCTCCCCTAATCGTCTCTCCCCGGCAACAAGCGATTCCATCACCTCCTTATTCATAAAATGCCTTAACAAGGCTTCAGCCAACCCAACCATCATCTGATCCGTATCGAAAACCCCGGACTGATCCAGTTCTTTCACCCGCACCCACTCCGGGAATTCTCCAAAGATAGCCGATTCCAAGTAGTTCAGAGCCTCTTCCTGTTGCTCCCGGGGCATGTAAGTCACCCGTGTTTCATTCACCCCTTTAATAATCGGCCGCACGGAACGTCCCCCGACTAATTTCACCATTTGAGTAAGATACGTTTGAAATAAAGCCTGCGCTTTCACCGTGAAATCCGACACGTTCTTCCACGTGTTCTGATCATCGGGCAATTGGTTTATCCACTCGCTCAATCGCAGGTAAATCTCCTTCACCGCCTCAACACCCTGTATACTTGCATTTAATATATCATTTGACAAGAAACCATCCTGAGCATAAGGATCTCCTTTATCTTCCGGAGCGTAAAAAGCCCCCCGCATAGAAGGTAAAGCGTCGCTATTCCCATAGGCATACTTGATAGCATCGTAATCATAAACAGACACCCGGGGAAAAAGATTCTTCACGCTCACCCCGTCTCCCGGTTGGGCCAGGTAATTAAACGTCACGCCCGAAGTTATGGAGGCCGTTATCCCGTAACGGTTCAGCCACTTTTCCGAACGAATATTCGCTGGCGTGAAAACCGTATACCCGGCTTTGTTTGGCTTCATCTTCAATACTTCGGCAAAAGCCGATGCCACTTGTGCCGTTAACACATCCTGCCGGACTGCCAGACTATGCAAATCTTTCCTGATCCTCCCGTCCAGCAAACCACATTGCAGGAAATACATTCCCAGCAACTCATCTGCCGCCACGTCCATCACGTTCACCCGGGCGCATAATATCTCCCCGGTCACCGGATTGTCGATCACGGAAGAGTATATACCATTGTAAGCGCTTCCCCAACGAAACAAGATCGTCCGGTAACTCAAAGAAGCATCTTTTGCGTCCGAACTAAAACGGAAGACATTCTTCCAACCGGCAGCCTCAAAAGCCTTTTCCCACTGTTTCACGCCATTTTTAATACTCTCCGCGAAAGGAGCCGGGGTCACCGGATCAATATACACGCAAATCTGTCTTTCCGGTTCGATCGCTATCCCTCTTTTCTGCTTCTTTATCTCTTTCGCGGAAGCTGTCAGATTCCATTTCCGGATATATTCTCTCTTTTGAGCCACGTACCTTTTGGTATCATACTCCGTAACCCCTATCGTCTCGAACCCGTAAGCCGGATGACTGATTCTCTGCTTCATCCTGTCCCCCGGAAGTTGTTGTATCACCATCTCCAGAATATACCTAGCAGCGATATCCCGTCCTTCTTGAGTTTGTGGATTCGATTGATAATCCGACTGTCCGCGGGTCACTGAAAATACAACGCCTTTATCAAGCATTCGCCAACCGTCCACCCCGGAACGAGAAGGATCCGGATGACTTAACCAATTATACGAACTTACATTAAACAACCCGCTCCCCGGATTATTCAATTCCCCCGTCAACTCGATGATAACGGATTTGCCGTCCTCTCCCCGGGCCACGATCGGGAAGGTATAATCTATCGGGACTAGCCCCGACTTTTTCAAGGCCATCATCATACACACGTCCGTGGAATCTGCCGACACATCCGTCAAGCGATTACGCACCACCTGCACCGTGTTATTCCGCCCTTCCGAAAACCGGATCACCCCGGAAGCCTCGGAAACAAAGGCTGCCATACCGTGAGCAACTTGCGTGGTGATCAACACCTCTTTCCCCAATCCCTCTGCCGGGATTTCCAAATAATACTGATCATTCAAACGATAAACCGTGTAAAAACCTTTATCCGTCTGCAAATCTTTCTGTTCTTTAAATTGTTCGTAAGTCATGGGCTTTACATCCTGTTGCGCCACAACCGGATAAACAAACAACAAAGTCACCCACAGCAACAAATATACATTCAATACTTTCATTCCCGATATTTTTAATTCAATTCAATCAATGCTTTGTTTCCCCCTTTTTCCCACAGGGTAATAAAATTATAAAGAGTCTTGTAATGACTTGCCGTCAACGCATCCGAACATCCTTCCGTCGCGGCCCGTGCATGTTGCTTGATTTTCAAAATCACTTGCTGCATCACAACCCCGACGCCGTTTGAAAGATTGTAAGGATTCTCCACGTTGATCACCAGATTCTGAAGCAAACCGCTTTGTAACGCCTGATCATACTGGGATAACTTCCCTCCCTGTCCTTTAGCCTCGAAAATGGTCAAATACAAACGATTCAATAACTCATCTGCCGTGAACCCCTCTTCGCTCAACTGCCTGTTTTTATGCAACGCCGAATACTTCAACAACAACTTTGTCAATTTTCCCAAAGCCTCCTCCTGTTCATAAAATTCAGGAGTAACCCCGGTCTTTTCCATCACGTCGGCCACGAAAAGCCAATCCTGTTCCTTACACAGATATTCCTCCAGGAATGCCCACGCTTCGTCCTCTTTCTCCCGGGATACCGGCTGATTCAACCTCAACTCTTCCTCCCGGGTTGGGTTATCCGAATAACGTCCTCCCACGTAACGCAACACGTGCTCTATATAATTCTGATACTGGCTCAGAACAGACAAATAACGCTTCCGCAATACATAATAATCCGGATCATTCCCGTCAGTCCACTCCTCCAAATGAGCCATTATATACTTCAGGTTATTCATACCCAAACGATTCGCCTTGATCACGTCATCCCCGCTATCCTCCGACTGCACCCGCGGATCGCTGTAAGTGGTCTCCTCGATATAAAACAGCTTCGAGTCCTGCCGTCTTTCATCCACCCATGCCCGTAACTTCTCGTTATCCCGTTTCAAATTACCTGCCTCCGGGAAATAACGGTATCCCCACTCTATCGCGAACTCGTCATACATGCCGATACGAGGTAACAAATCCCGCGGTTCCAAGCCGTCGCCCGGTTGAGCCACGTAATTAAACCGTTGATAATCCATAATCGAGGTTCCCAACCCGTGTTCGCGAATAAAGGATTTACTCCGTAAACTATCCACCGGATAAGCCGTACTTCCCATGAAATGATGACGCAATCCCAAAGTATGCCCCACCTCGTGAGTCAACACGGTTGCCGCCAATTCACCCATCACTTCCTGACTCAACGGGTACTCTCTTGCCCGGGGATCTACCGCCCCACACATCACGAAATACCAACGCTGTATCAATTCCAACACGGAATGGAAAATGGCGATATGCGACGTGATAATCTCTCCCGATCTCGGATCAAACACCATCGGCCCGTAAGCATTCGCGATAGGCGAAGCTTTATAAGATACCAACGGGTAACGAATATCTCCCTCGCAATAATCGGGGTCTTCCTCCGGCGTAGGGGCCAACTTCCCGTAAATAGCGTTCTTGAACCCGGCTTTTTCGAAAGCCCCTTGCCACACGTTGACGGCCTGTATGAAATAAGGAACCAAAAACTCCGGTGTAGCCCGATCAATATAAAACACGATCGGCTTCACGGGTTCAACCAACTCTCCCCGCAAATATTTCTCCACGTCCTCCGGTCTCGGTTCCAAGCGCCAACGAGTAGCCATCATCGTTTTGTCCATCAGATCCCCACGTTTCACCATCCCATCCAAGGAGAAGGCAAAGTACCCGACCCGCTCGTCAAACACTCTCTGTGTCATCGGTTTTTCAGGCAACAAATACCACGAAGCCCCGACTTCCCAAAGCGTGGAAGGGAATTCGCCCTTTTTCACCTCGCCCGACAAACCGTAACTTCTGATAGACCGGAAATTTATATTCTCCGGGAAAGCCTTCACGTCCAACGCGTAGGATTGTCCTTGTTGATAACTGCCTAACTTTAACGACTCCTTGGCCCCTTTCAAAGCAAACAGGTCACTGTCACTTAAAAACAAGTCCGTGATATCCACCAGGTATGAATCCTCGGAACGAGCCTTTATCTCGAAAGAGGCTATCGCCGGAGATTCCAGATTCCGGTAATAATCATTATACAGGGCCGTAGAATCTCCCAGGTGAAACACCTGGGGAGAAACTATTTCAATCCGATCCCGATTCTTGATAAAACGTATCATCCGGTCAAACACCGAATCACCGCCATACCCGAAACGGGCATCCCTGCTCCGCTCTTTCTGGGCGGTTCCCTTGACAATCGTCACCGCCACTAAAATATCCCGCTGCAACATACCCTCCGGAACCTCCAGATAATACCTTCCATCCTGCACGTAAACGTTAAAGAAACCGGCATCCTTCGGGGTATCCTTCCGAATAAACTCATCTATCGTAACCACTTTATCCCCCGGAAAAGACGCACGACTCTCAGCCCTGCCACCCAAAGCGTACAGGGAAAACAATATAACCAATAAATACTTCATACTAACGATTTAAAGCATTGCCTACCTTTTGCAAATCCATGTTATAATTCTCGATAAAATAATTCCGCACCAGATCGTACCGCTTTTTCAACAACCCGTTCACGTCTTTTGCCGGATTCAGGATTCCGTCCCAATTCTTTGATGTTGAGTCCCAATCGCTATTATATTCGGGAATCCGAGTTAAAAACTCTTCCGGACAAAGTACCATCATCATCATAAAAGTCTTCCAATCATTATCTTCTGAAATAGCATAATTTACTAACTGAGGAATTCCCGCTGCCCAAAGCTTCGAGGCAGTATACATATCAGAAGAACTAATATCGTAATTCGCACTTTCACCAAATTCCTTTGTCGGTGCCGTTTTACCCCGTCCAATCATACTCTCTACAAAGGTACGGTTTATCCTACTCCGGAATGCCAGTGAATCCTCCTTTGTCATCTGTGTTACTGCGATATTCCCGTATGACACACATATATTGTCATAATTATACCAAGATTGAACTTCTTGTCCTAAATATTTCATCTGTACGGGTGTCACCGAAAAGTCCCAAGTTACATACACAGAATCAATTTCTGAACAAAGCATAATTTTCACCGGAAGAAACTCCTTCAAAAATTCGTCTGAATAAGAAGAAAACCATAACTTTTCGATCACATCTAACTGCTCTCCCACGTACTTTTCATCAGCAGGAGTAACTAAGTATCCATTCGTACCATCCACCCCTAAAACACCATTCATCCAACCAGAAGGAGTCCAATAAGTATCCTTATCTGTAAATTTATATAATAAACAGGAACCGTACTTATTGTAATATTCCACAATTACATCATCATAATCATGCTCCCCTTGAGGAACTAAATAACTAGAAATAATCCCCGATGGAGATAATTCTTTCTCATCATAACAAGCTACCGCACACAAGAGCCACGATAACAATATCATATAAAAATAAATATTCCGTTTCATATTATCTGGGATTTTGTTCTAATCTGTAATTTCTCTCTATCGCATCATAAGGAATAGGCAAAGCATAAAGCGGGGAATTACTTTCCAATGTATATTTTCTCTCTACTCCCTCTGAATCAATATATACATGAGTAACCGATAACCCCAAGCGTTTGATATCAAACCAACGGAATCCCTCTTCTAAACTCAATTCCAATCTACGTTCCATCAAGCAAAATTTCAATAATTCATTAGCATCAGTAATCTGTTCGTCAACATAAGAACCCGTTACATACCTTGTCCCTCTTAACACGTTCAAATCATTTAATGCCAATACCCGGTCTTCGACGTTCCCCGTGACTAAAGAACGGCGAATAAAAGCTTCCGCCCGGTTTAAATAAGCTTCTGCTATACGAATACCATGATCAGAACCATTGGATGTATTATGGGCCACTTTAGTTCCGTATGTACACCCGTATGGACTACCATAATACATCTTATATCTCAAATCATTTGTTGCATCATAAAGACGTAACAAATCAGAAGAGACTTCCCAAGGTACGTCATATCCCCAAGTTACATTTGTCGTGAAAAAAGAACCTCCACCAAATGAATTTACACCATAAATCCAAATCACTTCTGAACTTACATCACTATTATAAACACTCTTACCACTACCATCCAACAAAGCTAAACGAGTCAAATCCGGACCTTGAGCGATAGCTAAATCCGCATATTTAATCACGTTATCCATATCCTCGTCACGTCCCATGTAAAGATATAAACGAGAAAGCAAAGTATATGCTGCAACATTTCCAACACGCCAAATATTATCCGGCGTATAATTTTCTTCTAACAAGGTAGCTGCTGTCAACAAATCTTTTTCAATTTGTTCATACAATACTTTCAAAGAAACCCTACGAGGAAAATCATCTGTTAATTCCATCGTTAATATCAAAGGAACTCCCAAAGCTGTATTCACGTCTATTCCCGGAGCATTATACGGCTGACAATATATCGTCGCTAATTTCAAGTAATAAAAACTCCTTAGAAATAACGCTTGCCCCACTAATGCGTTCTTTTCCTCCTCGGTACCCGATATTTCGGAAACATAATCAATAACAACATTACATCCTTTAATTTTCTCATAATACGTTTTCCAAGCATTCACATCCGCCGGAAAAACTTCAATGCCGTCAAACATCATCGGATTAAACGTAAACACCGGTGTTCCGCTTTGATGAACAGTAGCATACGTATCATTCGACAACCCGTTACACTGGACTTCATCAGTCAATAGCATTAAAAATGTTCCTGTTGCCAGTTGGTAAGGGTAAGCTTCTTTATACATTACTCCCCTCAAATCCTCCACGGAAGAAGGTTTTATCTCGTCCTGACTCGACTCTTTAAAGAAATCATGACAGGAAGTACACAACAAATACAGAAGTATTCCCAGACAATATATAAATCGATAATTCTTCATACCAATATCAACTAAAAGGTTACATTAAGATTAAATGAATAAGAGCTGGTCGATGGTTGAGCTCCTGTCGCAACTTCCGGATCCCGCCCCTTAAAATCTTTACTTGCTATTGTAAACGGGTTAGAAACACTTGCTCCTAGACTGATAGACTTACATCCCATCAACTTTGCCACTTTTTCCGAAAGGAAATAACTCACTGCAATACTATTACATTTCAAAGAAGAGGCATTCACCACCCGAACATTACTATAATTATACATTTCATAAACATTACTAGAGGTCGAATTATTCGGCAGATAAAAATTAGTAACATTTTTATCCGGTAAACCGGGGAATTTAGCATTTGTATCTCCCGGTCTCCAACGACCATTCAACTCGGATGACAAATTTTCGTATTCAGAAGGTAAAGTCTGGGATTCATAAGCCATCTTCAGAAACTTCTTTCCTCCTATCTGTAAATAAAAGCCTGTTGACAAAGACAGTTGTTTATACCGGAATGACATGGATAAACCTCCCGTAAAATCCGGATCCAATTTGCCCGCATATTTCATATACGTGGTAGGATCATTCAAAGGATCTCCATCCCCGGATGTTTCCAGATTAATGATCGGATAACCTGTTTCTTGATCTATTCCCTCGCAATCAAACGCCCAAAAAGATGACACTGCATATCCCTTTTTGTAATACTCTCCAGAAGTCGCTGTCCTCCACGTCAAATTTTGCACACCGACTTTCGTTATCTCATTATTATTTTTAGAGGTATTAACATTCATATCCCAAGTAAAATGTTTCGTCCTTACCGGGGTAAAACTTACACTTAACTCATACCCCGAATTATTCATACTTCCTCCATTAACCGGCATATTCTCAATACCATATTCCCGGGGAACTAATAATGAAGTAATTATGTCCCTTCCTTTCTTCATATAATACTCAAACCCAACTCGAATCTTATTATTGAATAGAGCTAAGTCCACCCCATAATTATAAGATGTTGTTTTTTCCCAACGCAAATCCTCGTAAGGCAAGGACGTTATTTCCAACAATTCATCTCCCGTATTAACATCCGTCACAGCACTAGATGCCCCGGATGTCGGGATCTTAACGATTAAACTCGGACTATAATTTGTAGCCATATTACGTTGATAACCAAAACTAAAACGTAAACTCAGATCAGATACTACATTTTGTCTACTAAACCAAAATTCACGAGCCACGTTCCAACGAAGTCCTCCAGCCCAAACCGGATTAAAATTCTCGTTAGCATAACGTCCAAAACGATTCGATGCATCTACTCGCACACTAAAATTCACAACGTAACGTCCATCGTAAGCATAATTTAACGTCAAATACCCCCCCATTTGATTTGTCTTTCGATCAGTGATTTTACGAGTAAATTTCTTCATCAACTCATTTTCATAAATAGCTCCTCCATAAGGATTTATTCTCACAGCGGGCACAGTGGCAAAAGATTTTCCCCTATCTCTTAAATAGCCATAAGAAGTAGTCGAGAAACCTGTATTCTTTGTACTGGATAATTCAATGCCTAACATTGCGGTTAACGTGTGCACCCCATTAAACACGACATCATAAGAAAGCGAATTTCTCCAATTCCATGATATGGCCTTATTCTCATCTTGATTATATTCTCCCCCCACGGGAAGTTTTGAATTCTTGTAGTCAGCATCAATAGGCTTACGTGTACCATAATCATAATTACGTATTTGAGCTATATACTCCGTTCTTTCCGTGGCCCACGATTCTCCGATAACAGATGCAATATTGACGCTCCCCAACATTTGAAATCTCAATGACTCTGTAAAGTCATAATTCAAATTCAGATTCGTATTAATAGACATATTTTTATTTGAAGTCCCCGTTTGATCCCGTTCATTTATAAAATTAAACATTTTCGGACCCGGACTACCATCTTTCAAATAATAAGCCAATTCCCCGTTATCTTCATAAGCCGCTATTGATCGATTGATTGTAGTCGCATAAGTATATGGATTTACTATATAAAAACCATTCGTCGTTGCCTGAGTTCCGGATAATGTAAATGAAGCTCTAAACTTCTTTCCAAAATTCATATCCAAACCAACATTCGCCCCGTATGACTCCGTATCATTTCCAATAGCCGTACCCTTTGTTGAATTATACGATAAGGAAGCATAATAGCGAACATCTTCACTACCTCCCGAAACTGAAAGCGAATGAGAATGACTGAATGGATTCCGGAAAAGAATATCAAACCAATCCGTATTCGTGGTTTCCAATTTAGCCACACGTCGTTCAAACTCATCTTTTGTCATCTCTTTCTTCAAATATTGATTCAAAGCCCCAGCATAACCAATATTATTATTAGTCCAACTTGCCGTCAAGCCGCGTTGAAAAATTTCCCGGGAAACCTCCACTCGTTCCTTGGAATTCATCAGTTCCAATTTGTCATAAGTAACTTGTTCCGAGACATTCAAACGGGCCGAGTAAGAAATAGAAGCCGTACCAGCCCTTCCCCGTTTTGTTTTAATAACAATAACTCCATTGGCTGCACGTACACCATAAATAGCTGTAGCAGAAGCATCTTTTAACACTGTTATACTTTCAATATCATTCGGATTCAACCAAGCAATAGAGCTTCCCACGAAATTACGGATATAGTCAAAATTATCCGAATCAATCTCTCCTACACTATCAAAAGTTTTCGTGTCAAACGGAAGCGGGTCCTCCTGGATAATCCCATCCACGACCCAAATCGGTTCCTGACTTCCCAACAACGTGGAAGTTCCCCGAACTCGTGTCTTCTGCCGCACACCGACCAACCCGCTCGTGTTCGTGATAACGACACCCGGTAATCGTCCCTGCAACGCCTGCTCCAAAGTATTCGTCCCGTTAAAATGCAAATCCTCCGCTTTTATTGAAGAAACAGAACCTGCCATTCTCGACCTGTCAAACTCCTGATAACCGGTAATCACCACTTCCCCGAGTTGCGTCATATCCTCCTTCATCACGACCGTGTACTCGAACTTATCCTTTTCAAGCTTTAGATACCTAGTCTGCATTCCCACGAAACTGACAATCAAAGAATCAACCCCCTGAGGCACACGGATTGAAAAATCTCCTTTAGAATCAGTTACCGTTCCGACACTCGTTCCCTTCAGCAATATGGTGACACCGGGAAGAGGTTCCTTATTAGAATCCACGATTTTCCCTTTCACAACGTTAGAGGGATCTGATACCTGACGGGTATTACTTTCAACCTTCCGTTTGATCACCACAATATCATCCTTCACGTCATACGTGAACCCCTCTTTCTCCAAAACCCGTTTCAGCACCGCTTCCCAATTCTCCCCTTTTGCTTCCACGGTAACCGTTTTCGCATCTTTAAACAGCAATGAATTATACAGGAAATTCAGTCCCGTTTTCTGCTTCATCACCTCCACGAACCTCTCCAGTTTCACCTCTTTCAGATTCAAAGAAACCGTATCCGGCACGACTTTAGCACCATATCCCGCCAAACTTCCTAGCGTCAGGATAAGTGTCAAACTTACCACGTGAAAAAAGCCTTTGCATTTTAAAAGCCTTTTCCACTTCAAGAATGGATTTTTTTTCATAGATTTGTAAATTACTTGTTAAGATGAGATAATGGACATCGAACCTGAGAAATTTGTAGTCCGTTATCTCGTTTTAGTTTATATATAAAATCACGTGATTCCCATCCACCCGATACTTCATATCCCCGGTACGGGTTAAAGCATCAAAAAATACATTTATATCATCATATCGTTTCAAATTCCCTGTAAATGGAAGTTCTCTCAACTCTTCTTCTTCAAAAAGCACGGATATATTATACCATCGTTCCAACGTCTTCATGATATCCCCCAAATGCTTCTCCCGAAAAACATATATACCGTCTTTCCACCCCACGAACTCCTCCACATCCACCTCCTGCCGGATCATCTTCCCGTCCTTGAACGTAACCACTTGTTCTCCGGGGTGAATAATCACCGGATCGGCCTCACCTGTCTCAACACTCACTTTACCCCTTACCAAGGTCGTATAGCTCTCCGGAGCATCCGCGTAAGCATTTATCCCGAAGGTCGTTCCCAACACCCTCACATCCCCGAAAGACGTCTTCACGATAAAAGGCTTCTCGCTCTTCACCACGTCAAAAAAAGCTTCTCCTTCCAGTATAACCTCCCGCTTCTCTCCCACGAACGTTACCGGGTATTTCAACCGGGTCTCGGCATTCACCCACACCTTCGTCCCGTCATCCAGCGTGATGATACACTCTCCTCCTCTCGGAACCTCCAGTTCATTATAAACAATTTCGGTAGACACCCTTTCCGTCTCGTAAGAAATCTCCCCGTTCTCGTATTTTATATTCACACCCTCCTCTTTCAACACGTGCGCACCCGTCTTCGACACCTCGATCTCGGTCCCGTCAGCTAAAATCAACCGGGCCTTCTTCTCCCCTGCCGGAATGACTTTCGAGGCCACGGGCAGTACCTCCTTTTCCCCGCTCTCTCCCAACGTCAACCACAACATCGACCCTAGCACAATCACCCACACGGCTGCCACAGCCGCCACCCAACGAATCATATTCACCCGTCGGGCACGTCCCCTTCGTTCTCTAAAAACCATGTAGCCTTTCTTACCCGAATAATTCTCGTACTCCATAAATTGCTTTTTCAAGTACGTCGGATCACTCAACTGATCATACACCTCCCCTAATTGCCGATCTTCCAGCAACTGCTCCAACTTTATTTGTTCTTCCTCGCTTAAACCTTTCAACAAAGATTTCTTGATCAAAGAAGCGTCATCATATATATCTTTCTTCATGTTCATCTATTATCGGTTTATTTATATACTCATAATACACAACTCCCGATTTCAGATGACACGAGTGGTCATTTTTTTTCAATTAAATCAAAAATAAACAAACAGAATCCTGTAATTTAGAACGTAATGATTTGAAACCACGACTTTTATGCGTCTTCACCGTGTTCACACTAACTCCCAGTTTTTCTGCAATCTCATCCCACGAATACCCTTCAATACTCATCAAAATCACTTTCTTCTGCTCCGAAGGCAAGGCATCAATATACACGTACAACTGCCGGGTAACTTCCTCCCGTACTGTCCGTGCGTACACGTCATCAGCCGTAAAATCACTTTCGGCCCCGATAGAATTTAGAATCGTATCATGAATCTGGTTATTCCGCACGAACACCAAAGCGTTATTATAACACGCCCGGTACAAATAACGGGTTAAATCCTGCACGGAATCAAATTTCTTATCCGACTTCCAGATAGCGATAAAAACCTCCTGTACCAAATCCTCCGTACTCTCCGATCCCTTCAAAATCCGGTTCACGTAGGTACACAAAGCCGCATAGTAATGCTCGTAAAGACTCTTCCAAGCCTTTTCATTCTTGCGGTTTACCCCGGATAAAATCAACTGCTCATCTATCATATCGACATATATTCTTCATCACCCATTAGACAAATATAGTGATTTAAAATTCTTTCAAAACATACTTCGTGTACAAAAATACAAAAATGAACATTCACGCCCCTTTTGACATACTTTTATCCGTTTAAAAATTTTTCTATTCCGCCATATTCTAGTAAATTTGTCATGATTTATCATCAGTCTAATTTTATATCGAATGAATGAATTGAAACCGGAAATAATGGAGTTACTAGCATTAGTCGGAAAAAAGTATTCTCGGAATTTACTTACCACGACCGATTTCGACGAATTCTCTCTTCATCTAAAATCCGAACACGGTTACCTAATCTCCACCTCCACGTTAAAACGCCTGTGGGGATATGTCAACGACACGCACCAGCCGCGCACTCAAACCTTGGATTTATTATCCCGGTACATCGGTTTCACTTGTTTCAGCGACTTTTGCCACCATCTGAAAACCAGCACGATGTACAATTCATCATTTTTCACCACGAAACAAATACAAGTACAGGATTTAAAGCCGGGAGACGAGATCGAAATAGGCTGGTCGCCCAATCGTTACTTGCGCCTGCAATACCACGGGGAAGCCCGCTTTCAGGTTATCGACTCGAAGCAATCCAAGCTAAGAAGAGGAGACTACTTCGAAACAGCTTGTTTTCTAATGGGCCAACCTTTGCTGTTATCCTACATCTTAAGAGATAACCAAAAAACACCGCCCTTCATTGCCGGACGTAACGGGGGACTCACTTTAATCAATCAACTGACATAATGAATGAGGAAACTTTATCATCCGGTTTTTTCGGAGAGGATATAACCTTGGATATATACACGGACCTGAAAGAATTTTATACCCCGGCCAACGGATTCAGTCAGTTACATCTATGCCGCCGGTATGGAAAACTGCATATCCTGAAAAGCCTGCAACCCTTCTATTCCTCGCAAGAATTCTACAAGCAACTCTTGCTAAAGGAATTCAATATCGGTTATCAACTGGACCACCCCAACATCCGTCACACCTTGGGGTGGGAAAAAAACGATCTTTTGGGCAATTACATCGTACTGGAATACATCGACGGTATCCCGTTAACCACTTTTATCGAACAAGGTAAACTGACCCAGCCTCTAGCCTACAAGTTCATCACGGAAATATGTAATGCCTTGCAGTACATTCACAGCAAGCAACTGATCCACAAAGACCTGAAACCGAATAACATCCTTATCACGCATAACGGGAACAATGTGAAACTCATTGATTTCGGACTTGCTGATTGTGATGATTACGAAATCCTGAAAATTCCAGCCGGAACAGAAAAATACCTCGCCCCGGAACAACTAAACCCGAAAGCGACACTGGATTGCAGAACAGACATCTATTCATTGGGCATCATCATCGAGGAACTATCAATCATCCTAAAAGATCGCAAACTAGCCTCTATCGCCCAGAAATGTACCTGCCAGGACCCGAATTCACGTTTCAATAATACCGCAGAAATCATCGAAACCCTGAAAAGCAAATCTTTCAGAACAATCTACAAATACGCCGTGTTTATCCTTGTCTCTTTCGTGATCACCTTCCTTTACCTGCAATACCCTTTTGCCGGAAATAAATCCCCGGGCAAAAATACGATTACCCAAGTATATAGCAATTTCTCTACCGGTAATGCCTACCATCACACCCTCTTACAAGAGAAAAACCGTTTACACCGGAATATAACCCGATACTCGGAAAACCGCCAAGAATTAGTGCAAGATAGCCTGTTAATGTATCAGGCATTACAAAAAGCTTTAAATACCGATTTTCCAGAGGCAAATCAACGAAAAACTTCGGTATACAAAAGACTTCTGTCCAGCATACAACTTGACGTAAAACGGGAAGTAAGAAATATCCGGGAAAAACTCTGATAAGACATACCGTCACGTTCATTCTTGAACGTCTTCTTCCCCCTCTTTCGTGCCCGCATCACCCTGCAACTCTAACATATCTTTGGCATTTAAAGGTGTCACAACATCTTCCCCTATTCTAGCCTCCAATTCCATTCTTGCATTACGGGCTACACTTCCACCTTGATGGGCGACATTCATGTGTTCTTCGAAAGATTCGGGATTCCGCACTTCCGATATTCTTTTAGTAGACAATTCTGCAAGCATATTTAGCACCAGTTCCGTGTTCGTCATGTTATCCCGCAGGTTCTCTTTCTTCAAACCCTTGAATTGTTTGTACTCCTTGGCTATCTTACCTGCCCACGTCTTGTAGATAATATCTGTCAGCGTGGCAAACTGCACTCCCTCCTGTAACCCGTGGCGCTTCCATTCATCGGTTAAATCCTTGCGTATCTCTATACTCTTGAGCCGTTGATTGATCCAGTTATCGGAATAGCCCAGCCGCTTGTAATCCATCATGGCCTGCTGGATTGACAACTCCGGATCTTGCATTTGATCTAACCGCTCCTTGACCACCTGTGCCATCCACAACTTGAAAGGTTCCGCTTTAGGAGAAGGAATTGACTGTATCAACCGGAATAATTGCTCGGTTGTTGCAACATCTGTTTTGTAATATTTGCCATCAGACGAGGGCATTTTCAGTTGGTTACAATTTGTAACCGACTCGTTACCCTCTTTTACAAGTCTATGTTTCAGCACCTTCCAATAATTCCGAGGATTAGGACTATCCGTTAACACCGCCACCACGTCAACTATGGAGAAATACCACTCTTCCTTATCGCTGTCCCATACCGTACGAACTTTCTTCTCCTCGAAAACCTTTATTGCATTTTGCTTTACCATGACTCACGTTTTTAAGTTTACACAAATATACAAAATAGGGACGATTTATCCTACTCTTCACCGTCTATATTTTAGCCCGCCACAGACAAAAAGTATCTTATATAGGAAACTCCCAATTACAAATAAAGTTCCCAATGATATTTTTCTACAAACTCGCTTACTCCACAATGCGTTTAAACTTCCCCCAAGGATCGGCATAACGATACCTGTTTTTACACCCGGCAGGCACGTAAAGCACGCACGAATCAAAGAAATTCCCTCCCTCGAAAGCCTTGGATGCACACGCAGGAGGAATATCGGCCAACACACGTAATTCTTCCAGCATACACCCGTCAAAACAGTAATCAGATATAAATATGGTACCCCTCCCCAAAATCACGGAGCGTAACCCGGTACACGCCTGAAAAACCGCACCCGGTACCGAGGCTATTCCATCGGAAAGAACAACTTTCTTAAACTTGGCACCTCGAAACGCCTGAAGTCCCAACACCGTGACCGAATGTGCCATGCTCAAAGTATCCACGGGTGCATACAGGAAAGCATATTCGGCAATCTTTTTCACCCCCTCGGGAATCTCGAATACAGCCCGTGCCCTCCCTTCCGGATACAACAATAACGTCTCTTTCCCCTTGTCATACAAAATACCGCCTTCCGCCGTGAAACCGGAATTCATAACAGAAACCCGAAACTCTTGCAACGAGCTACACCCCTCCGAGGAGGCAAAACTTCGTACCTCATCGGGAATCGTCAGAACCGTTAACCCGGTACACCCCTTGAATGCATCTTTCTCCACGACCTTTATCGTGTTCGGCAGAGCGATTTCCCGAAGATTCCGACAATCCATAAACATACCATACCCCAACGTATCATTAGCCGTATAGCGGGAAGAATAGTAACTCATTCCCCCCTCGACAACCTGTACATCAGTCAGGTAAAGCCGACTCAGTATACCGGGAGTCACTTCCCCCTCAACTCCCCGTCCCAACATATCCCGCAACAAGCGGAAATCAGAACCATTCAATCTTCCGCTAATAGAAATCTCGGTTAATTGATATTTCTGTCGTTCGCTAATCACCTCCGACAACGTTCCCGGCTCCGAAACATATATCGCGTTGTCCGTAATAAATTTCACCTCACTCGTGTATATCTCTCCCACGGCATTGGCGGCATAAGCCCGGACCACGTAGGATGTAGACAAATTCAAATCTGTCAATCGGGCCCTAAAAACGCCCTTTTCTCCCGGCTCTGCTGCAACAAACAACTCTTCCGCGGAGGTCTCCTCCCGGTATTTGAATCCCAAAAAAGAAAGAGCCTCGCCTCCATTCTCGACTAACACGCACTGCACGACTGCCGTCGTGGGTCCTTTATTAATCAAAACCATCTCTCCCAGCACGGGCTCCGTGTTCGGTGATGTACGAAAACGCAACATTCCCGTCCGTACCACACTACCTCCATTAGAAACTTCCAAGTAATAACCATACTCCGTTCCCGCCTTCAACCCCTCCAATGTAACCTCCGCACCCTCCTCCGTCCGAGTTGCTGCAACCTGTATCATCTCCTCCGGCGAACTTCCATACACGAAATAACAATCCCGTACCGTTCCCTCCCCGTTCAGTACTATTTTCCCGGATAAACAGGCCTCATTCCGGGTAATTCCGGTAGCCTCATGCAAAGTCAGTGTCGGGGGTAAGACCGTGGGGTCCGTCTCGTTCGAACAAGCCGCTCCCACCACCACACAACAAATAATATAGAAATAAAACTTATACATACTCTAAAAATTAATCCCGACACCCAGCAACGGTTCCCAATATTTACCCTGAATCGTCAACACTCCAAAAGAAACCGCCACCCGACACAGCTCCATAAGTACCCCCACTTCTCCCGCAAATCCTTTTACCGAATAATCCGTGTTTTGTAATTTAACACCTTCCAGAGTTTCCCAAACAACCCGCTGCTCCCCGTAACCAATCCCCTCGTAAACATGCAACAAGCCTATCACCCGGTGAATTCCTCCCACGGTCACCGTATTTAAAGCACGGGACACGGAACTCTTGTAATAAGGTGTCGGTTCACCCGAGGACAACTCCCCCGCCTTGTTACGCTTCCCCGAAGTCGACAGGAACCGGAAATTACTCTGCACGTGCAACCACCCTCCATGCCGCTTCATCATCCCGAACCTCAACCCGTTCGCGACCTCCCCCTCGTGTAATCCCAAGGTTGCCAAGAGGAAATAAGCCGGCTTTCCTCCCCGCAACTTTCCCCCGGACACGGGACGAAGCGAACAATCCAACGAAGTGTTTTTCAGTCCCCGGAACGGACGTTTCAGCACCTCCGGGTAAGGTTTCTCCTGCACTTTTTCAGGAGGAGAAGCGATCACTAATTCATACGTCAATCGGGACTCCAGCGCTGCCGGGAAACGATAATCCCTCAACACCCCCCAACGAGGATGCTTTATCGTCAATTTCACCGTCCCGTGAGGCACGTAAAGCCATATTTCACCAACTTCATTCTTACGGGAAACAATCCCTAAAGGAGTTGAAAAAACAAAATCCGGGTCTCCTACCACTTTAATCAAGGCACAAGCCTCATCATTTAAATCCCTCACCGGATCTATCCAAGCCGTGATATCATTCGGCAAACAACGGAAAGAATGCACCTTGAACTCCTGGGCATCAATCGAACGCCCCAGAAAACACAGTAGGATTATCAATATTATTTTACCCATCATTCCAAATTAAAACTTCCGATATTAAATATCTCCTGTTCGGGTAACGGCGTGTGTTCATCCACCATGCGGGGCTGCCACGTGCGCACGTGTATCCGGGGTGCCGTTTGATCCCGAAAATCCCACAACAAAAATAGATATCCCTCGTCGGAATATGTATCCGATTTATAACTTTGCTTCACCGAAACCCCGTATATACCCTTTTTCGTGGGATGTCGTTTTATCGTAAAATCATTAAATTCCACGTCAATACGCTGATTCCTCCTAAATATCGTCTTCAAATGATTTAGGTACTCACGTTTACTCTTCACACTGTAACGTACCTGCTCGGAGGACAAATAGAGCCTTTCATTCGAGGGAGCTTTCCTGATCACCGCTCCCACGACAATCAACGCCTCCTCGCTAAACAACTGCTCCAAGAAATCAATATCTTTCGTCGGATACGCCATCCGGAAATGTTCCATATAATTTAATATAACTTGCCGATTCGAAACATCTTCCTCCTGTAATCCCCCATCCAGCACTTGCTTGGCTTCCCGATAGAAAGGATTATTTTTATCTATCACACGGGCTTTAGGCAAAACAGGTTCCGGAGATTTCTCCACCTTCTTCTCTTCTTTCACCGTCACGATGATCGAATCCTTCACCGCTTCATACCGAGTGAACACTTGGGGACACTCCCTGACCGCCTCCTGATCCCAGTGAACAGCAGAAAACTTATTCGGCCCGACAACCTGTCCCCGTTCATCTATTAAATAATAGACACTATTCTTACGAGCGAAAGCACACCCCTCGAAATCAGAAATCCAATCATACACGAACTCGCAAAGCGGTCGTCCTTCAAAATCAAAAAGAGCCCACTTATTCCTCAATTTCAGCGCCACCCGTCGCTCCCCGATCACCCGTCCATTGTCATAATTTGCCGGGATCAACACCTTTCCGGCCTTATCCATCAACCCGACTCCCGATTCCGTCCAGAATATCGCCGCATCATAACGGAATGGCATGACTTCCTGCACACGTGTCGGCAGGTACAAACAAACATTTCCCTCACGATCCAAAGCCCCGCAATAATTCTGTTCCAAATTCTTGAACATCAAACAACCACATGCAAACCTCTCATGTATTCGGCAGTTTTGTAAAGTAATATAAAATTGAACGTTCCCCTGCTTATTAATTACCTGATAGGCCAACCGCCCCTCCCCGTCGGCAACACCCACAACGGCCAACCCTTCCGAAAAATCCACGGCATAATCGTACACCGGTTTAATTACCATCTCTCCGTGAGTATCCATATAACCATACTTCCCGTTGTTCGTGTACACCAACGCCAATCCTTCCTTAAAATTATGTGCCATCCGTATTTCATGCCCCTGGTAATTATCCACAATCGCCACCTTCTCCCCGAATTTATTCACCACGAGCAACGGCTCACCCTTCTTTTCTTGCGCAAGCGTCACTTCCTCGAAAAAATAACCGATAGTGGTAAAACTCTTGGGCGACACCGATTTCAACTCACCGAAAAAACTATACAAACCATATTTTCCCGAATCATTCGGAACACTCAACCTCTCGTTCACCAAAGCAGAAGGTTGATGAGCGAAAGCATTGATCATCTTGATCTCACCATTCATTCCGATAATTCCCCACTCTTCCCCCCGAGTAATCTGAAACGGTAAACCACCAATTGCTATTCGTTTTTCCTCGCAAGAAACGAATAGCAATACACATACAATCAGAAACGTACCGACTCTCATAATCGACGGGGATTTACAACATCAGATGGAGCAAAAATACACATTTCTTTCTATTTATCCCAATCTTCAATCTCTCCCCCAATCTCAATTTTCACCTGCTCCGGATTCTTCGAAATCACCACGGTTATCGTGTGCTGTATTCCCGGTTTAAAAACGAATCGACTCTCCACCAGATAGGCAACCCCTTTCATCACCACCTCTACCAACGGTTTGCTGTTATCAATGCGCTGAGGCACCAGTATGGCCGAATACTGGTAAGCCCCCGTCTTCATAGCCCGTATCGTCCGTGCCGTACCGTAAGGATTCTTTGTCACGACCCCTGCACTCAAATCTATCGTGGCCGAGGGTACTGTGTTATGCACATACACTTCGGCCTCTTCTGGCAGTTCCCCGTCATAATCCTCACCCCTTACCAACCGGACATTCAATTTACTCATCCGGTGAGCAAACGTTAACTTCACCGCTCCATCCCCCGCAGTCACGTTTTTCGAACTTGCCCACAAAAAATCACTAGCCTCGTAACCTCCCAACGAATTCCCTTCCCTCGCCGTTGTCTGATCCAACGCGACTTCAAACGGCAGATCATCCACACTAGTCAACGGGGTCACGTACGGGTAATAACCGAACACATCATACGTTCCGTCATTCCAATAAATTTTTCTTGCAGACTCCCATTTCGAACCGGAATACGTCAACAACTCGTTATTCACGTAATTCCCGGAGACTTCCAGAGGGACATCTTTCTCTGTCAAGAATACCCCCATCCGGTCACCCGTCTCAAAATTTGTCGAAGTCGCCCGGGCAAGAGCGGGATGTACCACATCAAAAGAGACAAACAGATTATCGGGCTCTATCTCCTTTTCAGAATTAGAGCAACCAGCCGAGAGGCACAGGAAATAGAGTATCCCGATTCTGTATATTATTTTCTTGCAATTCATAGCTTACTTGTTTTTACATTCAACCCTTATTTCAAAATATCCGGTTTCCCCTTATGAATCCGGGGTGCATATTGATTACCCCGCACCATAACACCCGGACGCTCCGCAGAACGAGACAATGAATTAACAGCATCTCGCTTGTCATTCTCCACGAACTTCTCGAACGAGTAGGATTCCCCGGCATATTCCATGATTCGTTTCACGATCGCTTCCCGGCTAATGGCATTGTAATATGAAATATTATTATTCATACAACTATTCTGTTCCGAACGGAAAACCCCACGTGCATGCTTGAATCCACCCTCGTAAATATCCACCACGTCACTATATCGGTCATCGAAAATCAAATGCGACCAAGGCACCTCATGCATCTTTCCGGTAAGGGACAAGTTTTCATACCAACCCAATGACTTCCCATGATTCAACGTAGCAAAATCCAAAGGACAACAAAATTCAATAAACCCATTATGATAGATGTATTCATCCCCTAACTTTCCGAATCCATGTCCTCCGGCCTCGTGCTGAATGATCCCCCGAGCATCGTAAGGATAAGTATCCTCGCTTAACGGGCAGAAAGCAATAGTACTACCATCCTCCCACATTTCAGTGATACCACCGTAATCAATCGTATTCGGCGTTACAATAATTAGTGATTGATTCAGATTACTCTCATCTACCGGAGACACTTTCATCGCATAATTAAAAATCGCACTATAATCTCCCCGTAATCCGACTCCTCCCGCAAATGTCGTTTCAAACTTCGTACGCCGAATAGTATTCACCGTACCAATCCCGCTTTCCTGAGAAACAGCTATTGCTGTTGAAACATTGAAATAATCCCGATAAGTACGATAAGGCTCAATATCAAAGAAACGCTCCATCTGCTCATTCATCACCCGCAAATAATCCCCATTAGAGATATTTTCCGCATCAAATCCGTCACCTAAGAACACCAGATTAATCCCTTTACCCCTACTATGAGTTTGTAAAATAATTTCCTCATCCTCTTCATGTTCGTAAAAATATTGCGCAACACGGCAAGTCGTCGTATAATCATATTCATCCAACTTAAACACAATCTCCCCTTCCCTGTTCTCACTTCCGGCATCAATCGTAAGTGTCAATTCAGTCTTTTTCTCTCCACTCATTGCAGATAACGTACACCAATCAGGCTTACTCACTACTTCCCATTTCCCTTCTGCATCCAAAACCAATTGTCGTTCAGATATCCCATTCAAAGCCTTCACCACGGAGGGACGACATACCAATTCCCGATGTGCCGCAATTCGTTTAAAATCCCTCCATCCCGGAGCTGCTTTATACTGTTCAACGACAGCCTCCGGTACTTCCAACGTAAAATTATCTTTCGGAATACCGTTAAACGCATCTGCTACAACATCTGCAGGAATCATACCTTTACAAACGATACTACCTACATTATAACAATTTTCAAAAGCTCTTGTCAATATATACTCCAAATCCTCGGAAAACACAATTCCTTCTATTCCACATCCTGCAAATGCGTTACGTCCAATACTAGTAACTTGACGTGGAATTTCCAATATACCGGATAATCTAGAATTATTCTCAAAACAAATAGTACCTATACTTCGCAAGTTTTTGGGCAATTTTAATACACCCGAAAAATTACAATTAGAAAAGACCGCATCTGCAAGTAATACTAAATTCTTAGGCAAGTTCAATTCTCCTTTAAATTTACAATCAGCAAAAGCACGTTCTCCAATCATAGTAATCCCATCATGTAATATTAACGTTCCATCAAAACGACAGTTTACAAAAGCTTGTAATGGAATTTCTACAATTCTTTGAGGTATTTTTAAACTTCCTGAAAAACCGTAACAGTCGGCAAATGCACTACTTCCTAAATCACACAAATTTTCCGGCAATATTAAACTTCCCATGAAATTTTCACATGAACAAAAAGCCTGATCTCCAATATATTTCAAATTATTGGGTAATTTTAATTCCCCCGTAAAACCACAGTAATAAAACGCATTAACTCCTATATATTCAAGGGTTGAAGGCAAAACCAAAACACCTCTCAATCCCATGCACCACTGAAAAGCACCCTCTTCAATCATCGTAACCCCTTCCGGTATAATTAACGATCCCATCAATGCTTTACATTCACCAAAAGCATAACTTCTAATTCTTTTCAAACAATCTGGTAACACAACACTTCGCAATGATGTTTTTTGTTGAAAAGCACTAACAGGTATTACATCATCTTCAATCTTTACACCCCAATCATCACTACGATCCATCCCAATAATCCTCACCTCTTTTATGTTCAACGCCTGCAACCGATCCATCGAATCCCGCATAAAATAAAAATCCTCCGCATTAATCTCCCCCGTAATCTTCAAATTCTGCAACTCCCGGAAATCCTTATTCGCAACCTTAATCGCCTCTTTTAATTTCCCAGCCTCAGATTCAATTACAATATACTCCTTCGCTGTCGCATCATGCGTTATCATATCAACTTCCCATGCCGTGATCGACTCGCTCACCAGCACAAACTCATATGCCCCGGCATTCTCCTTCTTATTCACCTTTATCGTGAAATTATGCATCTTCGAAGGCACGTAAGCAAACACCTCGTCCTTTTTGAAAGTATACACCACACCATCTACCGTGATCTTAAACAACTCCGTCCCGGTACTTATTTCCTGCGGCACGACAATGGCCCGGAATTCCCCGTCTTTCTGATAAGGTATCGTTCCCGTGATAGCAACCGTTCCCGTAGCCGTCACGTTTCCCGTCTTCAAATCAATCAACGCCTTTCGTTTGGTATTCGTCACCAACACCTGTTTCTCCAATCCCGTCCACTCTCCTTCGGCAAACCCCTCTCCTTCCACAAGCGTCACCCGTGCCGTACTCATTTTATGCCGGAATGCCAAGCGGATCACTTTTGTCGAAGGAGCCACCTCCTCTGCTTTTCCCCAAAGAAAATCACTCGCCTCGTAACCTCCCAGATTCCCATTCTCCCCCGCTTTCGACTGATCCTTCTGTACCTCGAAAGCGTACTCACCTATACTCTCCTGAGAATTCCAAGGATAATACCCGTACACATCTATCGGAGTTTTCGAATCCTTCCAGTAAATATCATACGCCCCACTCCATTTATTATTGGCTTCATTGTAAGTAAACTGCACATTCGAAGCCCGATTTCCTTCCAATTTCAATTCTCCGGGTTTTCCCCCTTCGTAGTCCACGATATAAACCCCAATCACGTCCTTATCACAAAATCCCCCGTCATTCACCCGCGACAACATCACCTGATCAATTTCCCCGGATAAATCAATCGGAAGTCTAGTATCCTCGCCTCCCATCACTCCATCATCTTTCTGGCAGGCAAAAAGCAAGCATAAAAACGCCATCATGCATGCAACCAAAACACAATATCTTTTTTCCATAGCTACAAATTTTAACTATTCTGCCACCCCACCATGGTCAACACCATCCTCTTCCCAGTTCCCAATGCCGACATTTATCCCTTCATTCGTCTTGTCGACTGTAACTGTAAACTTGTACCGTTTATTCGTTTCAAACGTGAAAGCCTTCTTTAACGTGTACTCTTTCTTGTTAATAAGAACGACAATCAAACCAACCTCCGCGACAGATTGCGGCACGATCAATGCCTTGTAATACTCGCCATCCTTCCAAGGGGTGATCATCTTCTCCCCGCCTTCCGCCTTCACCGCTCCCGTTGACAGGTTAATCGAAGCCCCGGTACTGACACCATGCACGGTCACGCTCTCGACAACCTCATTCAATTCCTCCTCCGTGTACCCTTTACCGGCAGCCACATTGATCTGCATACAACTGAAAACATGCTTCAAAGTAATATCAACCGCATCACTCGACGGAGACACGCCACCCGTTTTTCCCAACAAGAAATCGGATGCCTTGTACTTTGCTTCCGTCGCTTGATCCGCATTCACGGAAAACTTGTACTCCGCGACATCCGTTATGGTCGCATACGGATAATAACAATAGAAATCAGCCTTCGTCGTCTCGTCCTTCCAGTAAATCTCCCGCTCCGGGGTCCACGCGGAAGAATAAGTAAACTTCACATTATCCGCATGATTTCCCGTATTTTGCAACGTTTCGGCAGAAGAACCGTTATAATTCACCACGAACAAACCGACCTTATCCCCCGACTCGAAACTCGTTTCCGTGGCCCGGGAAGCAATACCGCAATTTAAAGCTATTTGTACTTTCGGAGTCTCCGGCTCTGTCGGAGGCGTCACCTCCTCTTCACCTCCTCCTCCCGAACATCCACACAGCAAAAGAAAAACTAAAATGTGCAACCAAGATTCTATTTTCATAACCGCTATTTTAAATATGATTTCATTTTTCCACACAAAAATACAGGACAAACCAACACCAAACAAGTTCATAATAGTTCACGACACCCATTATATTTCACTTGTCCCAAAACATATTCTCCCACCTTACGCTATCGTAACGCCCACATCCCCCAGTATTCAAGCATACTCCGTCAAGTAGCTAATATACGACAAAACACACCCTACCTCCAAACAAAACCCATTCAAATATCAATTTTATCGAGGATGAATGCTTCGTGAATGCAAGATGAATGCTTCATGATGATAATGAACTACAAATAGGATATTTACATCAAGATAAGAAAAAATAGCTTAACCAAGAACCAGCCCTTGACCAACACCACAGTTTCCACGATCCGTTTATTAGAAAATCTTCTTTATCTTCGTAAATAATTCAATAATCTCATTGATTATGGATACCTTTACGACTGAAATTCAAAGTCTCTATCACTAATGGCAAAAATTACAGTAAAAGACACCGAAGTGAATGTTATCAAAGTCAATGACGAGGACTATATTTGCCTAACAGATATGTTACGGGCCAAAGACGGTGATTTCTTTATTACAGACTGGTTACGTAACCGAAACACGCTTGAATTTATCGGAATTTGGGAGAAGGTGTACAATCCTGATTTTAATTATGGCGAATTCGCCATAATTAGAAACCAGTCGGGACTTAACAGTTTCAAGATAAGCGTCAAAGAGTTTGTGGCACATACTAATGCCATGAGCCTGCAAGCCAAGGCCGGCAGGTATGGCGGTACCTATGCGCATAAGGACATTGCTTTTGAGTTTGCGATGTGGATAAGCCCTGAATTTAAAGTTTATATAATCAAAGAATTTCAGCGACTGAAAAACGAAGAGCAACGATTACTCGGTTGGACCGCCAAACGTGAGCTATCAAAGATTAACTACCGCATACACACCGATGCCATCAAACAGAATCTTATCCCGACAGAGGTCACTCCGGCACAGGCAAGTATCATCTATGCAGAAGAGGCCGACGTACTTAACGTAGCCATGTTTGGTATGACTGCTAAAATGTGGCGTGAACAGCATTCCGAATTAAAAGGCAATATCCGTGATTATGCCTCCATCAACGAACTGATTTGCCTTTCTAACATGGAAAACCTAAATGCCGTGTTCATCGACCAAGGTATTCCCCAAGGGGAACGACTCATAAAGCTAAATCGGATTGCCATTCAGCAAATGCGTGTATTGGAAGATGACGGGAACAGGAAGCTGTTGAAGTAAAACTCACCCCCTCTTCACGGCAGGTAGTTCGAATATTGCCCCATCGTAACACAAATCCGTGTTCGGGAAAACCTCTCGGGCTTGCTCTAGCAAAGGAGCCGGATCGGGATAACGGGATGAAAAATGTCCTAGCAGGAGGTGCTTCACCCCAGCAAGCACGGCCATTCGCGCCGCTTGTCCCGCGGTACTGTGAAATGTCTCTTTGGCCAAATCGGCAAACTCGTTCCCGTAAGTGGATTCGTGATAAAGTAAATCGACCCCTTTCACGTATTCGGCAAAAGACTCCCGGAAAAGCGTGTCGGTCATGTAAGCATACGAACGGGGTGCAGGTGGTGCCGTTGTCAAACGGCCATTCGCGATAATCTCGCCATCAGGAGTAACAAAATCCTCCCCCTTCTTCAATCGGTGCATAAAAGCCACGGGCACTTGAAAAGCATCGGTCATCTCCCTTTTAATATTTCTCTCCTTCTCTTTCTCGGCAAACAGAAAACCCGTCACCGGGGCCTCGTAACGATGCTTCAATGGAAAAGCATGAACCGTCATCATACGATCCTCGTAGATCAAACCGGGTTCACGATCCAGATGGTGAAAAATCAAAGGATAATTCAAACGGGAATTCATCACCTTCAATTGGAATTCAATGATCTCCTGTAAACGCTTATCGGAATAGATATGCAACTCGGCACGTCGGTTTTGTAGCGAGAAACTGGAAAGCAAACCGATCAACCCGAAGAAATGATCCCCGTGCAGGTGAGAAATAAAAATATGATTAATCTTATTGTACGGCACCCGGAAACGTCGCAACTGTTGTTGTGTACCCTCGCCGCAGTCAATAAGAAAGTACCGCTCAAGTACATTGAGTACCTGAGCGGCAGCATTTCTTTGAAGCGTGGGGACGGCTGAACCGCACCCCAGTATAGTCAGTTCGAATTTCACAAATTAATTGTTCTTTTCTTCCTCTTCTTTAGCTTCCATTTGGTCTTTCAAAGCAGCCAACTCGGTGATATCACCTAAAGTTGTTTTTTCCAGTTTCTCTTTTACTTTCTTTACTGCTTTTTTAGTAGCGCTAGCTTCATCTTTCTTCTTGGCATTGTCGGCAGCCTTTTGCTCATCTTCGAAAATACGAGAGTGAGAAAGAATAATTCTCTTGGCACCCTTGTTGAACTCGATCACCTTGAACGGTAATTTCTCGTCAACTTTAGCCTGAGTTCCGTCTTCTTTTACCAAGTGACGAGGAGTTGCAAATCCTTCTACACCGTAAGGTAACGCGATAACAGCACCCTTGTCAAAGATTTCAGTGATCGTTCCTTCGTGGATAGAATCAACGGTAAAGATCGTTTCGAATACGTCCCAAGGATTCTCTTCCAACTGTTTGTGACCCAAGCTCAATCTTCTGTTGTCCTTGTCGATTTCAAGAACTACAACATCGATCTCAGCACCGATTTGAGTGAATTCTGCCGGATGTTTTACTTTCTTCGTCCAAGACAAGTCAGAGATGTGGATCAATCCGTCAACTCCTTCTTCGATCTCTACGAATACACCGAAGTTCGTGAAGTTACGCACGATAGCTTTATGTTTCGTACCAACAGCATATTTCTCCTCGATATTTTGCCACGGGTCGTTTTTCAATTGTTTGATACCCAAAGACATCTTTCTTTCGTCACGATCCAAGGTAAGAACAACAGCCTCTACCTCGTCTCCCACTTTCATGAAATCCTGAGCTGAACGTAAGTGTTGAGACCATGACATTTCAGACACATGGATCAAGCCTTCTACACCCGGAGCGATCTCAACGAAAGCACCGTAATCAGCCATAACCACTACTTTACCTTTCACGCGGTCACCCACTTTCAAGTCTGCACTCAAAGCATCCCACGGATGCGGAGTCAATTGTTTCAAACCAAGAGCGATACGTTTCTTCTCGTCATCGAAGTCAAGAATAACAACGTTCAACTTTTGATCCAACTCAACGATTTCGTTCGGGTGGTTTACGCGGCCCCAAGAAAGGTCTGTAATGTGGATCAATCCGTCTACACCGCCCAAGTCAATGAATACTCCGTAAGAGGTGATATTTTTAACAGTACCTTCAAGCACTTGTCCTTTTTCCAGTTTAGAAATGATATCTTTCTTCTGTTGTTCCAACTCAGCCTCGATAAGAGCCTTGTGAGATACAACAACGTTCTTGAATTCTTGGTTGATTTTAACCACCTTGAATTCCATCGTCTTCCCAACATAAATATCATAGTCACGAATCGGCTTAACATCGATCTGAGAACCCGGTAAGAATGCCTCGATACCGAATACATCAACGATCATACCGCCCTTCGTGCGACATTTAACGTAACCCTTGATAATTTCGTCGTTCTCCAACGCCGCATTAACACGATCCCAGCTACGTAAAGCTCTTGCTTTCTTGTGAGAAAGAGTCAATTGACCTTTCTTGTCTTCTTGAGTCTCAACGTAAACTTCTACTTTATCTCCCACTTTCAATTCCGGATCGTAACGGAATTCGTTCAATGAAATGATTCCGTCTGACTTGTAACCGATGTTTACAACGACTTCTCTCTTGTTCATTGAGATAACAGTACCTTCAACAACTTCTTTCTCTACTACAGATGAAAGAGTCTCGGCGTATCTGTTTGCCAATTCTTCTTTTTCAGATGCGGGGATTACATCATCATTTGCATAAGCTTCCCAGTCAAAATTCTCGTCAGCCTCAGCGCTTGTTGTTGCTACAGGAGCAACTTTCTTGGTTTCTTCTTGCGCAAGTTCTACTTGCATTTCTTTTTGTTCTTCTGCCATAATAAATAATAAATGCTTATCTCCTAATAAATTAGACATTATGTTTTTATAACACGGGCGCAAAAGTACAAATAAATATCAACCCACCAAACAAAATGTACTGAAAAATAACAAGAAAAGGAATAAAAAAACGGGGAAAACTCCCCGTTTTAAACTACTATTATAGTTTCACGTTATACAACGAATTCGGACAATATATCAGCCCCTCTTTTCCCATCGGTTCTCCTTTCCCTATGGCGTCATAAAAACCTTCTTTGGGAGTTCGGAAAATAGAAATATCTCCTGTTTTCATATAGTCGTCGAAATCATAAATATCAGATATATTCACAAGCTCTTGGGGATATAGAAACCAGTCAACTCCACAACGCTCCCCTTTCTCGTTACAATAAGTATACTCATCATAGATTCTAGTGAATATCAATCCGTAAGGTCTTCCTTCCTGATTAAGACATATCGGATTATTCGTAATAGCATATAATCTTGTCCCGCCATCTACTTCAATGAACCAATTCACGGCACATCTAAGATCATCACTCTGTTTCGCCAACTCTTTCTGGTATTTATATTTACCATTATTAATAATCACCTTTCCTTTGCCGGAAAAAGTATTGATAAACCCCTCTCTCCCCTCAAACAATTCTTTTCGACAATCTTCGGCCACAATCACCTCGTTCACACTCGAAATATTACCATCCATTTTCTCGAATCCCAGCTTAATTTTTTTGGAAGATCCTAAAGCAACTGGCTGAACGGATATCGTGTAATTATTTTCCCGAATACTCCAGTTCACGTGTATGATCAAATCATTATAGTCATAATCTCCTTCCCGACTATCCTCAAAAGCCACAACCTGCCAAGTATTTAACACACCTTGATAATAATTATTCTCATTCTTTACATTTTCAATCGTGATCGGACTATTTTCAGATGCCCGACCCAATCTAGACGCCCGGAAAGTAGGGATCGAAATTGTTGTTGAATAAGAACAAATTGCCAAGGTATCATCATATAACTTGACAATCGAGGCATACCCCTCCGGAACGACGACCTCCATATCCTCGTATGGTTTCAACAGATTCAGATCCGTTTCCGGAGCTTTATACACATCTTTATCACTACATGATAAAAACAATGAAATACAACTCAAAATATACACCACCTTTTTCATACACAAAGAATTATTTATTTTTACAAAGGTATGACTATTAATCCACACAACAAAGAAAATAGCGTATTTTATATATTCCAAAACACAACTACATAGCAAATACAACGCCTATCCATCATCTCACGTGAAAAATTAAGTGGATAGATCGTTTCGTATGCTAAATAAAAAAAAGAAAGGATCGACTTTCATCGATCCTCATTTCGTAGCGGGAGCCTGACTCGAACAGACGACCTTTGGGTTATGAGCCCAACGAGCTACCAACTGCTCCATCCCGCAATACAAGCAGAACTTCTTTCGTTTTGCGAGTGCAAAGATAGAGTATCTATTTTACATTTCCAAATATCAGATGATAAATTATGCCTTCATTACATTAAAATGAAACAAATAATTAATAATAATCCTTGTCTATTCTAAAATAAAATGACAATTTTGCAGCATAATAAATATCCAATCAGATTTATAAACGACACTATTTATGAAAAAAAGTTTTACCTTTTTGAAAGTTAGCTGTGTGGCTGTACTCTTGTCTATCATGTGGATTTCTGAGGGTCTTGCACAAGGACTTAGAACTTCTTATTTCATGGACAACGTTCCGGCCAGACTTAAAATGAACCCTGCCTTGCAACCCGCCAGAGGATATTTTAATATCCCGGCTATCGGTGCCATCGGATTATCTGCTTCTTCAAACAAATTGAGTATCGATGATTTTATCGACATTATCGAAAACGAGAATGACTTTTTGAATAGCGATAAGTTCATCAGTCGTCTGGACAACAAGAACACGATGAATATCGACTTGACGGTAGACATTATTTCTTTCGGTTTTTACAGCGGGAAAGGATTTTGGACCGTAAACTTGGGAGCCCGCTCCATCATTAGCGCATCTATCCCAAAGAAGATGTTCGAATTTGCCCGCTACGCTAATATTGATCCAGATTCATTCGAAGAGCTTAACACACAATACGACATTCGGGATATAGAACTCCACGCAGATATTTTCACTGAAATAGGATTGGGATATTCACGTCCGGTAACAAAGGATTTGACTGTCGGGGGACGTGTGAAAGTTTTAGTTGGACTAGGTAATCTAGACGCTAAAATTGACCAAATCTACGCAAATGTAAATACCAGCGATATTTCAAGCTATCAATCGTGGAAAGTAAAAACCAAAGGACGTTTGGAAACTTCCATGAAAGGATTAGAATTTGGGTATAGTTCAGATGGTGGATATATTGATGATATTGATTTCGACTCGCCCGGTGTATCCGGTTATGGATTCGGCATCGACTTAGGGGCAAGTTATAATTTTCTTGGTTGTATTAATGTATCAGCTGCCATTCTCGACTTGGGATTCATTAGCTGGACAAAATCATCCACCACGATTGCCACGACTGACAGTGAACACGATTACGGTGATTTCGTGAATATAGACCCTGAACATCCTGAAAATTACGAGGCTGGAGACGTGTTCGACTTTGACTTGATCCAATTCCAAACGGAAGAGAAAACCAAAAGTCGGAGTACCAGTCTTCGTTCAACCTTGAACCTCGGAGCAGAATACACTCTTTTGAATAACAAACTCGGATTTGGCCTATTGTCCTCTACTCAATTCACTCAGCCTAAAGCTTACTCCGAATTGACGCTTTCAGCAAACTACCGTCCGAGAAACTGGTTCGGGGCAACATTAAGTTACTCTTTCTTACATAGTGACTTCGAAACACTGGGAATAGGCTTGAAATTAGGCCCTGTTTTCATCGGCTCCGACTATTTGATGACCAAATCAGCAGGTGACGCCAACCGGGTAAATGCCTACTTAGGTGTTAGTGTTCCTCTTGGCAAAAAGAGACTAGATTATCGTAGATAATAAATCTCCGAATATAAAAAATGGGAAGTTTGCATTTGAAACTTCCCATTTTTTATGTCCTCACACGGACACTACTTTCCTCAAGGGAACGTACCAAATATAACCCGCCACATCAGTGTAACCCATCTGCCGTAATGTTTTACAATAAAAACCAACCTGCCGGATATACGATTTCTCTTCTTTCTGACCGAATTTATAATCCACAACAATGGCTTTTTTTCCATCAACCATAACCCGATCCGGACGAGCTTTTCCCGAGTTACAGAAAAGTATATCTCGTTCATTAATAACCTTATATCGACCATCAAACCATGCCGAATGGAGTGGGTCATTCAAATAAGACACCACCTGCTCCCGGAAACTCTCCCTTTCCACCAAGGTAAGTAAACCGGAATGATACATATCATTTACCGCCCGATTGACATCATCCATCGTCTCGATACGACGGAATATCTCATGTAACATCTTCCCCTCGTCAACGGCAGAAATCTCTGTTGTCTCCGGGTCCGTGTAATCTTCATATTTATACCGGACACTCACCCGCTCGTTCAATTCATAAATCGGATATTCCGCCAGACTTAATGTATGATCGTCTTCTATTTTTTCCTTACCGTCTATCAACTGTTTCTCCCCGATGATCAAGCTCGAATTCTCGGAATTCCATTCCGGCATCCCGCTTGCCTCCAAAACTTGAAAGAGAAAAGCACCAATATCTGACGGTTTCCCTTCTTTCGTTATCTTGGGCGCGTAAGGCAGAACATACAACTCCCGTTCCGCCCGCGTGAATGCCACGTAAAGCAGATTCAAGTTGTCAACATAAGCCTTCACGTGTTCACTGAGGTAATCCTCCCGGAAATGACTATCTGCCAGTTTAGAGGAATAGTTCAATGGTGCATACTCCAAATCCCTAAACCCCTCCTCCCGGTTCTGACACCATATCCGGCGCCCGTGACGGGTATCATCAAGATCCCAGGCACAGAAAGGAATAATAACCGTTTTAAATTCCAACCCTTTGGATTTATGTATCGTGAGAATTCGCACGGCATCCACTTCTTCCGAAGTAGATAACACTTTTTTATCCTTTTCCTTCTCCCACCATTCAAGGAAAATAGGAATACTGTTCGTGTTATTTTTCTCGTAATCAAAAAGAATATCTTGGAAAGCGATCAAGTAAGGCAATTCTTCCGTCCTGACCCGCAAACCAAAAGCCTCTATAATCGTCTCCGTGATCTCGAACAAGGAACTAAATGTCAGTTTCTCCGGCTCCCGTAAAAACGGCAAGTCGATCGTGTCAAGAAAACTCTCGTCTGTACTACCGGCCTTGAAAAGAACATCTTCCTGTGAAGTATCTTCACCCTTGACAAAAGTTCGGTAATTATAAAGCAACACCGTTCGATTCACCGCATCATACGGTTCCACCATGTAACGTAGCACGTTAATAATTAATTCCACGTAAGGCGACGAGGAAACGTATAGCGAATCATTAGATATAAAAGGTATCGGAAAAGGAATATTCTCCCGCTTGTTATATTCTATCAAGTAATCGGCAACGAAAGCGCCTTCCTTACCGTTACGCACAAGAATCACACAGTCTTTCAGCTCTCCCCCCCGGTGCATCGTATCATTGACAACATCCACGACAGAGTCCATGATCTCCGCATCACTCCCCTCTTCTTGTTTTTCCCCACAGAAACGGATCTCCACGTGCCCACTTCCCGAACGGCTCACAAGTTGCTCCGGCCGGGAATAGGCTTCCGTGATCGAACGGGAATAAACATTCTCTTTCCCACATTCACTGTCATACAACTCCTTTAATCGCCATGCAGCCAGGATAAAGAACCGGTTATTGAATTCCACCACCTCCTTGTAACTCCGCCAATTATGCTCTAGAATCACGTTATCCGTGCCGAAAGTAGCCAAATCATGCTCCACCCCTTCTGCCAACAAACGCCAGTCCCCGTTACGCCATCGATAGATGCTTTGTTTCACGTCCCCCACGATCATAGCCCTTCCTCCCTCGGAAAGCGTGTTTACGACAAGCGGCAGGAAATTTCCCCATTGCATGGTCGAGGTGTCCTGAAACTCGTCAATCATGATATGCTTGTAGAAATTCCCTGTTTTCTCGAACAAGAAAGAAGTATCATTCCCGGCAATCAGCATATTAAGTAAACGGGTGGTGTCACTCAGTAACATGAGTCCTTTTTCATCACAATAATCTCTCACCTCCCCGTACAAGTCATTCAAAATTCCCAATTGGTAAAGATTCTTCGAGAGCAAAACTGCAGACACGTAATTCCGAAGATTCTCGTCATAATACTCAACACTTTCCCGCAAGTTCGTGTTCAGTTCCGGGTAGATATGCTCAATCAACATCCGGATCGACGAATCATGCTTTTTCGTCACCCATTCATCCAGGTTATCTATTGCTTTCCGAACAGAATCGGGAATCTTATCCAGACTTTTATCCCGCAGTTTGTAAAAATAATTTATAAAACTTCGTTTCCCTCCTTTAAAATCTTCCTCGTGCAATCCATTCTCCTCGATATACCGGCAAGCAGACAGCCCGAACATCTCCATGCGATCCTCGAAACGGGAGATCACACCTTGCAAGAATATCTTATAACCTCTCAGGAATCCTCGATCGTTAAACTTATCCCTCACCTCCTTGTCGAAAAGCATATAACTCTCACCAAACAATTCCTTTCCCAACTCTGCGATCTTACTCTTCACGCTCCACGATTTGGCATCCTCCACGCTGTCACTCATCAACTCGGTAATCCACGCCCTTAATTCCTTATCCTTATTCATGCGTTGCATCACCTGGTCCACGGCTCGCTGTAACACGTAGTCACTATCCAACTCGACATTATAACCGGGAAATATCCCCAGTTCACGGGTAAACGCTTTGATTACCCGTTGAAAAAAACGATCTATCGTCGTCACGGATAACCGCCCGTAATCATGCAGAATCAAAGTACGCAACACTCCGGCCCGTTCCCTCACCTGCTCGTCTGTCAATTTCAGCGTTCGTTTAAGTTCCTCCCGGTAATCGCTCTTCTGGCCTTCCGCCAGCTTGTTCAATTCCCGCACGATACGGGATTTCATCTCTTCCGTGGCCTTATTCGTAAAGGTCACGGCAAGCACATTTTTATACTCAGAAGAAACATTGAAAACGATCTTGAAATATTCCATCGTTAAAGCAAACGTCTTCCCCGCACCGGCAGAAGCCCGATATACACGCAACATAGGCAATTGAAAATTGAAAATTGAAAATGGAGAATTGAATTTGAAAAAAGACACTTTTGCCATTTTCCATTTTCAATTCTCCATTCTCAATTATTAAAGTCTTGAAGTTAATATCGCTCTCACATTATCCACGTTCACATCATCGATACCGCCTAGGGCAAAATCCCCCCGTTCACGGAAACGCTTTTCAATACGGTCGATCGTGTCAATACCCACGCCATAATCAGACAGGCGGGTCTTCACGCCCAATTCATTGAAAAATTGTTCCGTACGGGCAATCGCTTGATCGGCAGCATCGGGTTGATCTGTGTCAATATTCCACACACGTGCGGCATATTGCAACAATTTCTCTCGACGTTTAATTTTCGTGGCATTCATCACTCCCGGTAAAACAATCGCCAGCGTGATTCCATGATCCAACCCGTTGAAAGCAGTCAATTCATGACCGATATGGTGAGTTGACCAGTCTTGCAATACCCCGCAGGCAATCAAACCGTTCAACCCCATCGTGGCCGCCCACATGAAGTTGGCACGATCTTCATAATTCGGTTTCTCGGCATGAATCAACTTCGGTCCCAACTCAATCAAAGTCTTCAAGATTGATTCAGAAAAACGATCTTGTATCTCAGCTTGTTCCGGGAAAGTATAATATTGTTCCATAACATGCACGAAAGTGTCGACCACCCCGTTAGCCACTTGTTTCATAGGTAATGAATAAGTCACCATCGGGTCTAGTACAGAAAATTTCGGGAACACGTGACGAGAATTGAATGCCAGTTTTTCCAAAGTGGACTGGCGAGTGATCACCCCGCCACTATTCATTTCCGATCCTGTAGCCGGAAGGGTCAGTACGGCTCCCAACGGAAGTGCCGCATTCACCCGTGCACCTTTTGCCACGATATCCCAAGGTTCATTCCCCTCGAAACAAGTTACAGCAGCAATAAATTTCGTCCCGTCAATCACGGAACCTCCTCCTACAGCCAAAAGAAATCCCACGTTTTCCTGTTTTGCCAATTCCACGGCTCGCATCAAAGTCTCGTATTTCGGATTTGGCTCGATCCCCCCGAACTCTACAATATCAAACCCTTGCAACGCATCCATCACTTGTTCGTAGACACCGTTTTTCTTGATGCTTCCACCACCGTAGGTCATCATAACTTTCATCCCTTTCGGAATCCATTTTGCGATCTCGGCAATTTTTCCTTTCCCGAAAAGAATTTTCACGGGATTGTAATAATCGAAATTTCTCATGCTTTAAAATCGTTTATAACTGTTCCATAATTTTGGTTTCATCCTGGATACGTTTCTCCAAACGCTTTATGTAATCCGTAATATATACGGACAAGTTGTCATTGATGTTATTTGCTTGTAATGTTTTCAAAGCCGCCTCCAATAAAGCTTTCGCTGACGAAAAGTTACCATCTTTTTCATAGAACCATGCCAAGTTCACCGCGGCACGAGCTGCCACCTTCGGTTTCAAGTTCAAGGCCGCATTCCATATCCGTTGTGCCTCCTCGTCATTCTCATTCTCAAAATGATAGTAACCGAGATTCAACAGACGGTTATTCGTGTAAATCCTACGCTGTTCAGGTTTCCATGTCGGCACCAAACGTTCCGCATACTTCACCCCGTTATTGTAAAAGAAATTACAAATTATATCATAATTATTTCCCTCGAATAGCGTCTCGTCCACATCATCCAATTTATGAGTAGTTGCGGAATCCACCACAACACCATCCGGGTCATATAAACGCACGAAGAGATTAGTATCAAGCATCAACCGACTCGCACCATCCAGCCCGAACTTACAATATTCCACCGAGAGAACGTATGTTTGTCCGGAAATCTTTTCCAATGCGGCAATACCTTCCGGTGAAATCGGCGCAGGGGTATACCCGTCCGGAATATATCCCGTGTTCAATCCCAACCCTTTAACCAACAAAATAGGTTGTACCCCGTTACGTAACCCGTCACGCACCCCGTTATAGAAATGATTGACAACCTCGTCTCTCCGTAACCGCAAACTAGCAAACAACTGGTATGCGGAGAGAGAATCCGACTCATGCACTAGCTTCCGGTCAATAAACAAAATCTGCGCATTCTTGTTTCCGATATTCAGTTCTCCCGGATGCAACACGTCTATATTCAACACTTTGTAACTACTACATGAGGCTAAAAAGCCCATAAATAAGAACGCCCCGACTATCTTTAGCCCGGCTTTCATCTTATATTTTACACGCCTTTCCATGAAATTACTTGTTTGTTTTATTTTGAGTTTACAAAAAGTGAGCCACAATCACGGCCTGACTTTTCGGCAACCATTCAAATACGATGTTTTAAAAGTAGAAATATTCCGGGAAATAACCAAACGGTCATCGAGAAAAAACAACTTCCTAGATAAAGCGCATGAATTGTCAATAAATTATTAGTTTCCTTTAGGACGGTATAAATAAACTAAACGTCGGAACACCGTTGGATATATAGTAGATTATTCATTCCTTTGCTCAACTATTTAGATGGAAAATGAAAGAATCCACGACTATCAACATCAAGGTACTCGCCCGGCGGGTACCCCCGGATTACACCTCGGAAAGTCTAATCATTTATAACCACGTGACCAATGAAAAAGCATTCATTGGAGAAGAAATCAGGAAACAGGGAATCATCGTGACCGAAACTTGTTCTTTCTCGCTTTGCACCCGGGGTGAAGCGGAAATTATGATCAACACTCAAAACTATCGTATTAAAAAGAATCATTTGATTATCATGTTACCCAAGCAAGTTATCAAACCGATTCATACAACACCGGATTACGAGGCGAGGATTATTTTCATTTCGTCAGACTATTTTAAAGAGAAGTGCCAAGAAATGATTCCCTTGCGGTTTAAAATGCAATATCATCCGGTAGTCGGACTCAACGAGGATGAAATTAAACTATTGGAATCATATTATTCATTGCTATCCAGGAAAACAGATAAACTGAATCCTCATTTTTCTGAACTAGCTGTACATAAACTAGCACATGCTTTATTTTATGATCTCTACAATTTCGTTTACCGCTATATGCAAGATAAAAATTTCGAGTTATCACATCCCAATAGCATATTCAACCGTTTCATCACGCTCGTTGAAGAATATCATCTCAAAGAACGTGACATTATTTTCTATGCGAACAAATTATACCTGACTCCTAAATACCTATCATCAGTCATTCATGCTACAAGTGGAAAATTTGCCGGGGAATGGATCGACTATTATGTGATTGCACTGGCAAAATCCCTACTTGTTTCAAGTACCAAAACCATACAAGAAATCGGTTATAGTCTGAATTTTTCCTCTCCATCCGCCTTCACGAAATTCTTTAAACGCATCATGAAAATGTCTCCACGGGAATACAGGAACAATCAATTAAACAACACAACACGCAAAACATCATGATTGACCAGATAAACTTATTCACTGGCGGCGCATCTATTCGATACAGTATAATATTAAACATTATCCTATTGGCCGCTATCGTCATTCTCTCCCTCGTTTTCTATTTGATAGCACGAAAGCGGAAACACGAAAGACTGGTAAAGAAAAAGCAATTAGACACGCAACAAAAGTTCGCTCGAGAACTTCTTGATTCCGTGCCGGCAGGATTTATACTATTAACTCCGAATGGAAACATCAAACAAGTAAATCGTCAGGCCAGTGCCGAACTAGGGGTTCAGAAACAAGACATAAAGAATAAAAACATTCGGGAAGTATTTTCAATTTTCCATGAGAATATCAATATTTTGGACGAACTCTTGGGACGCCTGCAAAAAGACGAGCAGGAAGTTACACTCCCACCTGACACGTTCATTTACGGGACCATCAATACGATCTCTTTTCTAGCGAAAGGTTATTTCAAAAATGTTACCGTAGAAAAAAACTCAAATTATATCCTATTCACGTTTCGCAACGTCGTGACGGAACTTACCCAAGAATACGTGTTAAACATGGCTTTACGTCGCACGAAGATATTTCCTTGGTCATATGACACGAAATGTAATCTGATGACTATTGATCCACGTTATTTCGAACATCTTGGCATTCCGGCCGGGGATTGTACGCTGACAAACGAACAATTCGCCCAACTGGTACATCCCGATGACATAGCCGGAGTACTCAAAGCCCTCACACTCCAAGCCCAAGGAAATTTTATCGAAGATCCCGTGAGCTACCGTCTTCACCGGGGGGATGGAAAATGGGAATGGTTCGAAGCACAATCTACCTACCTCGGACAAGGAACCCGGATTCCTTTTCGACTTGTCGGTGTTTGTATGAGTACACAGGAACACAAGAAAATTGAAGAAGAATTAATCATTGCCCGTGACAAGGCACAACAAAGCGATAAACTTAAAAGTGTATTCCTCGCCAACATGAGTCATGAAATCCGGACACCATTAAATGCCATTGTAGGCTTTTCCAATTTACTAGTTGATGGGGATATGGCCTTCAAGAAAGAGGAAGTCAAAGAATTCTTATCACTGATCAACCTGAATTGCGAACAGTTACTGGCACTTATATCCGACATACTCGATCTCTCAAAAATAGAATCAAACACGATGGTTTTCAACATAACGGAACAACCGCTTACACCTTTATTACAAAACATCTTACGAGCCCAACAAATAAACGTCCCGCAAGAGGTAGAATTACTTCTGGACCTTCCTGCAACCGACACAATCATCACAACCGATCCTTTACGCTTAAAACAAGTCATCAATAACTTAATCAACAATGCAATTAAGTTTACCTCCAAAGGAGCAATCACACTCGGTTACAGGCAGAATAACGATCAGGTTTCCATTTTCGTGAAAGACACGGGTACCGGAATTGACGAAGATAAAATAAACCGTATTTTCGAACGTTTCTATAAGGGCGACAATTTTGTTCAAGGAACAGGCCTAGGCTTGGCAATCAGCCATACAATCGTAGAACATTTAAAAGGGACGATCACGGTAACCTCCGAAATTGGAAAAGGCTCCCATTTCACGATTCAACATCCGATAAAAAGAATGGGGTATTGAAATTCAATACCCCTATCGTCTCGCATCTGCGACAATTATAACCAAACTTTTAGGCGGATCTTACATATTCATTCCCCCACAAACGTGGATTGTCTGACCTGTCACGTAAGCAGACAAGTCAGAAGCCAAGAATACACATACCTTCGCAATGTCCTCCGGAGTACCACCTCTCTTCAATGGAATTTTAGCAGCCCACTCCTTACGCACATCCTCAGACAATTGTGCGGTCATATCTGTAATGATAAATCCCGGAGCAACAGCGTTAGCACGAATATTACGAGAGCCGAGTTCTTTGGCCACGCTCTTCGTGAATCCGATAATCCCGGCTTTAGATGCAGCGTAGTTTGCTTGTCCGGCATTACCACTCACTCCTACCACGGAACTCATGCTGATAATGGAACCTGATTTCTGACGTAACATAATGGCAGACACGGCTTTCGTGAAATTAAACACAGACTTCAAATTCACGTTGATCACGGCATCCCATTGTTCTTCACTCATACGCATTAACAAGGTGTCTTTCGTGATACCAGCATTATTTACAAGTATATCTACACGTCCGAATTCTTTAACAATCTCATCCACGGTAGCATTCGTAGCCGCGAAATCAGCAGCATTGGAAGCAAACATTTTAGCTTTCACACCCAAAGCGGCAATTTCTTTTTCGGTTTCCTGAGCTATTTCATCATATCTTAAATCGGTGAAAGCGATGTTCGCTCCTTGACGGGCAAATTCCAATGCCACAGCCTTTCCGATTCCTCGTGATGCCCCCGTGATAATGGCGGTCTTTCCTTCTAATAACTTCATAATTACAGTTTTATTTAAACCTAAATTTAAACCGGAACCACTTGTCAAGTGATCCCGCGGCGGGAAAATCCCACCCAATCAAGCGACAAAGTTAGTTAATTAATTGAAAACAGGAAATTATTTTCACTTTGAAAGCATGAACCTCTTCCCAAAAGCAAACCAATTACAGCCATATAAAGCATTACATCGAGAAATAATTGTTTATTTTCCTAAAAAGCATTACACTTGTAATTACAAGACTATTTATATTACCGCAAACCAACAACAATACGACATGAAAAATAAAAAACGGCTAAAAATGTTACTCTTCTCGTTGGCAATTCTATTTACAGGATGCGATTACTGGTGTCAAGACGAATACCACGTGATCAACAACACGGACGACACGCTCCAGATCATCGTGAATTACGACACACTCCGGTTATATGGAAGCTGGCAAACCGGAGAAAACATGGACTCTCGTCTAAATGACACCACTCATGTCGTGTACCCACACTCCCAAATAGTACTGGAAGAAGGAGCTGAATTATGTAGTAAATACTATAAACCGGACGATTACAGGTTTGAAGAAAACGACCTTCAATTCTGGGGAAAATGGATCCAGCATATCTATGCTAATACCACTCTCGTGGAATTCACTTACTGGAAGCCGGAAAAATGGACATTCAAATCCAAACGAAGATTAAGAAAATACGAACTCACTTTTGACAAACACGAACAAAGGGCATGGAACAAGCTTAATTAATCATGACAGCTTCATAATATTTGTAATGACAAAAAAAAGAAAACGAAACGTTTGGAACATTTATTGATATATTAGATTACTAAGAATAGTAAAATATGGAACAAGAAATTCAACTCAACGAACAAGAATGTCTACCAACATGCATGGCTGATTTTAATCCTACTTTGAATGATATTATTATCTATCAAACTGAAGATGGAGAAATCAAGCTAGATGTAAAGATGGACAAAGAAACTGTTTGGCTAACACAAGCGCAAATGAGTGATTTGTTCCAAACAGACCGCACAGCCATTTTGCGCCATATAAACAATATTTATAAAAGTCAAGAATTGGAGTCAGAGTCAACTTGTGCAAAAATTGCACAAGTTCGAACAGAGGGAAAAAGAAATGTAACCCGATATATTCCTTATTACAATTTAGATATGATAATATCTGTCGGCTATCGGGTTAATTCCAAACGCGGTACCCAATTCCGTATTTGGGCAAACAAAATATTAAAAGACTACCTTATCAAAGGATATGCTATCAACCAAAAAATAAAACTTGAACGGTATCAAGAACTAAAAGACATGGTTCATATTCTCGGTAATACACTCAAAAACCAAGAACAATTAACATCCGACCAATCCAAAGGGTTACTAGCCGTCGTAACCGATTATGTTTATGCCCTTGATACCTTAGATAAATACGATTATCAACAACTCTTCATTGAAAATACAACAAAAGGCGACAGATTCCATGCTACGTACGAAAACGCCATGGAAGCCATTCGAAGCCTAAAAGGGAAATTTGGAGAAAGCAAATTATTTGCACATGAAAAAGACCAATCATTTAAAAGTTCTATTGCAACTATTTACCAAACTTTCGATGGCATAGAACTTTATCCCAGCATTGAAGAAAAAGCTGCCATGTTACTTTATCTGGTAACCAAGAACCATTCTTTTAGCGATGGCAATAAACGAATTGCGGCCATGTTATTCCTTTGGTTCATGGAAAATAACGGTATTCTCTATTCCCCTAATGGAGAAAAAAGGATTGCGGATAATACCCTCGTAGCTCTTACTTTAATGATTGCAGAAAGCCATACGGAAGAAAAAGATATTATGGTTAAGGTCGTCGTGAATTTAATCAATCAAAATAATTAATATATGGAACAAGAAATTCAACTCAACGAACACAACAAACAAGAATATCCACCGATGCATACGGTGGAACACCTACTAAATTCTCAGATGGTCAAATACTTCCATTGTGAACGTTCCTTCTCTGCCCATATTGAGAAAAAGAAATCCAAATGTGATTACCACTTCAAAACGGCACCTTCTGCCGAAGACATTGCCACCGTGGAGCAAGCGGTAAACGACATTATACAACAAAACATTAACGTGGAAGAAATCTTCTACCCGATCGATCAGGTTCCGGCAGGCATCAACCTTACCCGCCTTCCTGAACCGGGAATCAAGACTGTACGAGTAATTCGTATCGGAGATTATGATCAATGCGCCTGCATCGGACTTCATGTCACCAACACGGCCGAGATCGGCACTTTTCGCATCATCTCATTTGATTTCAATGATGGAGTATTGCGTATTCGTTTCAAGCTCGGAAAATGAAACAAGAGTAAATAATAAACTTTTCTCCGGAAATGAACTTTTTTGTAATGTCTGCATTACAAATTGATTATTTATTTCTACTTTTGCGCTAACGATTGCGAGTAACTATTATTTAAAATAAAAATATCATGAATCTCCTTGAACAAATCAAAGAAAATGCGAAGAAGTGCAACAAACGGATTGTACTTCCGGAAGGAACAGAAGAACGTACGTTGAAAGCAGCCGATATCTTGATAGCTGAAGGTATTGCTCAAATCATCTTGATCGGTAATCCGGCTGAAATTAAAGCGTTGACCGAGAAATTCGAGTTGAAAAACATCGGTAAAGCCACAATCATCGATCCCGAAAATCACGAGAAGAAAGAAGCGTATGCAGACCTTTTGGTTGAACTTCGCAAGAGTAAAGGAATGACAAAAGAACAAGCTTTGAAACTCGTTCTTGACCCGCTATACCTTGCCACTTTGATGATCAAGAGCGGGGATGCCGACGGTGAAGTTGCCGGGGCAAAAAATGCCACCGGAGACGTATTACGTCCCGCATTACAGATCGTGAAAACCTTACCGGGTATGTCTGTTGTATCAGGAGCATTCTTGTTATTAACCAACAAACCGGAATATGGAGAAAACGGCCTAATCGTATGTGCCGACTGTGCCGTACTGCCTAATCCGACCGCAGAAGAATTGGCCCAAATCGCCGTGGCTACTGCCGGAACAGCCAGAGCGATCGCTAAAATCGAACCGAGAGTTGCCATGTTAAGTTTCTCCACCAAAGGATCAGCTAAAAACGAATTGGTTGACAAAGTAGTAAAAGCAACTGAACTCGCTAAACAAATGGCTCCCGACGTGATGATCGACGGTGAAATGCAAGCTGACGCAGCCCTCGTGGCATCGGTAGGTGCCAGCAAAGCCCCGGGCAGTCCCGTGGCCGGTAAAGCTAACGTATTGATATTTCCGAGTCTTGAAGTTGGAAACATTAGTTATAAACTCGTGCAACGTATTGCCGGAATTGAAGCGGTGGGTCCCGTCCTCCAAGGAATGGCAGCCCCGATTAACGACCTGTCAAGAGGTTGTTCTGTGAGCGACATCGTGAATCTTGTTGCCATCACGGTAAATCAGGCAGCGGCAAAATAGACTTTTATAGACTCAACAAGTATTACCATTTTCAAATTAAATTATAATGAACGTATTAGTTTTAAACTGCGGTAGCTCCTCTATTAAATATCAATTGCTTGACATGGCAGGAGAACCGACGTTACTCGCTAAAGGATTGGTGGAAAAGATCGGTTTACCCGTGGGAAGTTTCACCCACAAACCGGAAGGAAAAGATAAATACGTGGTAGAAGAACCTATTGCAGACCATACAGCCGGGATCGACTTGATCTTGAAAGCTTTGGTTGACCCGAAACATGGGGTAATCAAGGCCTTGACGGACATTAATGCCGTGGGACACCGCGTAGCTCATGGAGGTGAATTCTTCGCCAAGAGCGCCCGTGTTGACGAGGATGCCAAGAAAAAGATCGCTGCTTGCTGCGAATTGGCTCCACTTCACAATCCCGCAAACTTGAAAGGAATCGAGACCATGGAAAAACTGTTACCGGGTATACCCCAAGTAGCAGTATTTGACACGTCATTCCACCAAACTCTTCCCAAGGAAGCATATATCTATGGGATCCCGTACAAATACTACGAAAATTACCGCATCCGTCGTTACGGATTCCACGGCACCTCTCACAAGTTCGTGGCAGAAAAAGCATGTAAAATACTGGGATGGAATATTGAGGAGAAAAAAATCATCACTTGCCACTTGGGTAACGGTTCATCCATAACCGCCATCAACAAAGGTAAATCCGTTGACACCTCCATGGGTTTCACTCCCAATGCCGGTGTGATCATGGGAACCCGTACGGGAGACCTTGACTTGGGAGCATTATTGTATATCTGCGAGAAAGAAGGTTTAAACGCAGCACAGGCAAACGACCTAGTAAATAAGAAATCAGGATTGCAAGGAGTATCTGAAGTTTCTTCCGATTGTCGTGACTTACAGGCTGCAGCTGAATCCGGAAACGACAAGGCTCGCCTCGCCCTTGATATTCTTGCTTATGACGTGAAGAAATACGTGGGTAGCTATGCTGCCGCCCTAAACGGAGCGGATTTGATCGTCTTCACCGGGGGTATCGGGGAAAATGACAGTGAAGTACGTGAACAAGTATGTACCAACATGGAATACATGGGTATTCACTTTGATGTTGCCGCCAATAAAGGCGTTCGCGGACAAGACAAAGTACTGTCTACCACTGATTCCAAAGTAATTGTGATGAGCATCACCACAGACGAAGAATTGGTTATCGCAACAGATACTATGAATCTAGTGAAATAAGCTATTATTTCTATAAAAAAAGAACGATCTGTGATGCAGATCGTTCTTTTTATTTACGTTCAGTCATCATGCTTGAAAAGACAACTGATTGATTTTCTTGCCAGTTAAAACTTGGATTTCCCGAATCTTAGACTGTTCCTCTTCCGAACAGAACGTCACCGCTGTACCGAGATGTCCCGCACGCCCGGTGCGCCCGATACGGTGTACGTATGTTTCAGCCACATCAGGCAGATCATAATTTATGACTATCTCCAACTCCTGAATATCAATTCCTCGAGCTGCAATGTCAGTGGCCACCATCACACGGATAGCCCCTGCCTTAAAGTTCGACAAAGCTCGCTGGCGTTGTCCTTGTGATTTATCCCCGTGAATCGCCTCACTCTTGATTCCGGATTTCTTCAACAAACGTGATATATTATCCGCCCCGTGCTTGGTACGGGAAAAAACAAGCACCGACTTTTTCTCTTGTTTCAACAAGGAAACAAGAAGTTTCTTCTTTTCCGGTTTCTCCACGAAATAGACACCTTGTTCCACCGTGTCGACAGCAGAAGAAACCGGAGTTACCTCCACCCTTGTCGGGGTTGAAAGAATACTTCTCGATAAATTCACTATATCTTTAGGCATCGTTGCCGAGAAGAACAGTGTCTGACGCTTTGTTGGCAGTATGGGTAACAAACGTCGTATATCCGCAATAAATCCCATATCCAACATCCTGTCGGCCTCATCCAGAACAAAATGCGTGATCGATGAAAGATCCACGTATCCCTGCCGGATCAAATCGAGCAAACGTCCCGGTGTGGCAACAAGAATATCCACTCCCGCCTGCAACTGATCAGTCTGCGGTCCTTGTTTCACTCCGCCGAATATAATCGCATACTTAATCCCCGTGTACTTCCCGTAATCTGTGATATTCTCTCCGATCTGGATTGCCAATTCTCGAGTTGGCGTCAGGATTAAAGCCTTAATAGCCCGTCTTTTCACGAGATGCCCTTTATTACCTTGTGTTTCCAAACAGTTTTCCTTCGAACGATCAGCGAGCAAATGTTGCAGGATCGGTATAGCGAACGTCGCTGTCTTACCGGTTCCGGTCTGGGCAATTCCCAGCATATCGCCACCACCAAGAGCCACGGGTATACCCTTCTCTTGTATGGGGGTGGGCTTTTCATATCCTTTTTCACAGATAGCCTTCAAAATAGGTTCTGCAATTTCTAATTCTCTAAATGTCATAATAAATAATTGTTACGTTAAAATTGCCTCCAGCCATTTTCGGTTCGTACATATAAACCTACTCGGGCAAAGAAATTGTCTGAACAAAGAAAGCTTACAAAGGTCAATTCAACAATGGAAAGAGCCGAACGGAACATGTCCGGAAAATACAAAGAAGATAAAGATCAAAATGAACTCACAATGTTTCATGATACAAAGATAGTCAATATAATTCAGTTTACACCATATTTCTTGGAATAATTACAAAAAACCTTGTCTTAACAGCTTATTTCTCAGAAAAAAGAACGTTTACTTCCTTTCATCTGTCGAATTCATTATATTTGCCAATCAATCATTAAAAAAGTAAAAGATGGGCGTATTTCGTAAATTTCCCCGCACCTTTTGGGTAGCTAATACTATTGAATTATTTGAACGCTGGGCATGGTATGGTTTCTTCATGCTTTTTGCCAATTACCTCACGGGATCATCCGACATGGGTGGTCTGGAATTCACACAAAGTCAAAAAGGAATCCTGATGGGTGTGGGAACGGGAATACTCTACTTCCTGCCCGTCTTGACCGGGGCCATCGCTGACCGCTACGGTTACAAAAAAGTACTGGCTCTCGCTTTCGTGATCTACACGTCCGCCTTCATCCTCTTACCCATGTTCTCCACGTTCACGGGAGTATTCCTCATGTACCTTTACTTGGCTCTGGGTGCCGCCCTGTTCAAACCGATCATCTCGGCCACGATTGCCAAGACCACAACGGATGAAACAGCCTCCATTGGGTTCGGCATCTACTACATGATGGTTAACATAGGCGCCTTTTTCGGACCGATGGTCACCCTTTTGTTCAAAGGATCGTCCAACCTCGTGTTCTATGTATCGGCTGGTATTATCGCACTGAACTTCGTGCTACTTCTTTTTTACAAGGAACCCCACCGGGGAGTCGTGCAACAGACTTCTCTCACTCGCACCTTCGGGGGTATATTCCGGAATATGTTCAGTATCGTGAAAGACTTGAAATTCGTGGTATTCCTGCTCATCGTGGCCGGATTCTGGACCATGTACAACCAACTCTTCTTCACCCTACCCGTTTTTATCTCGCAATGGATAGACACAAGCCTGTTGTACCATTTCTTTGAAAAGTACATTCCTTTCATCAGCACGAATTATAGTCCGGCTCTAGGAGTTATAGATGCCGAATTCGTGACAAACTTCGATGCCCTATACATCATTATCTTCCAAATTATCGTGTCAAGTATCGTGATGCGCATGAAACCTCTTAAATCCATGATTTCGGGATTTTTAGTCTGTTCCATAGGAATGGCTCTCACCCTGTTCTCGCAAAACGTGCTGTTCACGCTAGTTGCGATACTGATCTTCTCGTTGGGCGAAATGGCCGGATCACCGAAAATCACAGAATATATCGGTCGAATCGCCCCACACGATAAAAAGGCCCTCTACATGGGATACTCCTTTATCCCCGTTTTCATCGGTAACGTCTTTGCCGGAATCATCTCCGGTGTAGTCTATCAAAACATGGCGGATAAAGTGATGATCACTCGTCAGTTTGTTGCCGAAAAAGGCCTCCAACTACCGAACGGTTTGTCAAATAACGCCTATTTCGATCATGTAGCCCAACAGGTCAACCTCACCCCTCATGAGTTAACCAACCTACTATGGAACGAGTATTCCCCCTCCGACATATGGATGGTAATACTAGCTATCGGACTAGGTACCACTTTGTTGCTCTACATCTACGACCGGGTGATAAATAAAACTAAAAGATAAAAACTAAAGGGAAAAAGTTTAAAATCTAAAATCTTAACATCCTCATTCTGCAACGGACAATCAATAAAGCATTATATTTGTACTCGTAACACTAAAATAAAAGCATAACATGAAAAAGAGTTATATTGTAATAGGAGTAATTATCGTCATTGTGATTGGAATCTTCATGTGGTTCAAAGGAAGTTACAATCAAATGGTAACCCGGAGTGAGAATGTATCCTCCCAATGGTCGAACGTGGAAAATCAATACCAACGTCGTCTAGACCTGATCCCGAACCTCGTGAACACGGTGAAAGGCTATGCGGAGCATGAACAGAACACGTTAACTCAAGTCGTGGAGGCCCGTGCAAAAGCCACGCAAATGCGGGTAAACTTTGATCAACTGGACGAGCAAACCATCCAGAAGTTCAATAATATGCAAGGCGAACTTTCCTCTGCCCTCTCTCGTTTGATGGCGATCTCCGAACAATACCCGGACTTGAAAGCTAACGAGAACTTCCGTGACTTACAAGCCCAACTGGAAGGAACAGAAAATCGTATTGCCGTTGAAAGACGCAAGTTTAACGAGGAAGTGAAAGGTTATAACGCCTACATCCGTTCATTCCCCAAAAACATCATCGCCGGGATGTTCGGTTTCCTCCCGAAACCTTACTTCGAGGCTACTGCCGGTGCGGAAAAAGCTCCGGAAGTTAAATTTTAACCATTTATCCATTTTAGATTTTAAATTTTAAATTATATATCCTTGCGGATCATTCAATCTAAAATTTAAAATCTAAAATCAGCAGGGCCTTGTGCGCCCGGAATCTAAAATCTAAAATCCAAAATATTTTTATGTCTCCCGAAAAAGCCTTTACCCAACAACAAAAAGATGCCATGGTAACCGCTATCAAGCAGGCGGAAAAAGACACGTCCGGGGAAATCCGGGTACATATCGAAAATCATAGTAAAATAGACGTGCTTGATCGGGCTGCCGATGTTTTTGCCCACTTAAATATGCACAAAACGGTACAAAGAAACGGGGTCCTGATCTACGTGGCCCTACTTGACCATAAATCCGCAATCCTGGGAGATGCTGGGATTAACGCCAAAGTACCCGCAGGCTTCTGGGATTCAATCATGAAAAACATGATTGCAAAATTCAAGGAAGGCAAGATCACGGAAGGCATCTGTGAAGCTGTCATCTCTGCTGGGGAACAACTGAAAGTGTACTTTCCCTACCAGGCTGACGACGTGAACGAACTTCCCGACGAAATTTCCTTTCAGTAAAGGAATACCACAGGTTTGTATGAACAACCTGTTCTCTAATTTGTAACTTATAGCAAAATGATAAAAAAACTCTTCATATTATTCACCGTCATCGCAGGAACCCTGCTCTCCGTTCATGCTCAGGATATTCCGGAACCCATGACCCCGAAACGCATCGTGAATGATTTCACGGGATTATTCAGCACCCAAGAACGGGCAGCGCTAGAAAAAAAACTAGTAAACTTCAACAATAACTCCTCCACCCAAATCGCCGTGGTCACCGTACCTTCACTCAACGGGCACGACATCAACGACTACGCTGCCCGTCTCGGGGAAAAATGGGGTATCGGACAAAAGGGAAAAGACAACGGTATTGTCATTCTGATTAAACCCAAATCCGGAAGAGAAAAAGGAGAAGTGGCCATTTCCGTCGGTTACGGGTTGGAAGGTGTCGTTCCGGACGTGACGGCCTCCCGCATCATCCGTAATGAAATCATTCCCGCTTTTCAAGCAGACAACTACTACAAAGGTATTGACAAAGCCACTGACGTGCTGATCGACTTGTCAAAAGGTGAATACACCGCAGACGAATACAAGAAAAAAAATGAAGGCAGTCCCTTTGACATCGTGATTGGATTCATTGTTTTCGTGATCATCCTGTCACTCATATTCCGGAAACGGGGCGGCGGTGGTTACTCACCCGGTCACACCTCCGGTAGCGGCGGGTTCTTCATCTTCCCCATGGGCGGTGGCAGTAGCGGCGGATTCGGTGGATTCAGCAGCGGTGGCGGGTCATTTGGTGGATTCGGCGGTGGTTCATTCGGTGGTGGTGGTTCCAGTGGTAGCTGGTAACGATCACCGGATCAACTGATCCACTCGATAAAACGATCAGCGTACCTGATATACAACAACACCCACACCAGAAAGCGGACGAAACGCCCCACGAACATATAGAAAGCAGACATTTTCGGACGGACACGATAAAATCCGAGGGCAATGGCAAACAGATCTCCCACGATCGGCAACCACGTGAAAAGAGCAAGCCAAACGCCGTAACGATCCACGTGTCCTTTCTGTTGCTCCAGCTTTTCCCGTTTCACCTTGAACCAGCGTTCAATCCAGTCCCAGCGTCCCAGCCACCCGATCCAGTACGAGGTCAACCCTCCCAGCCAGTTACCCACCGTGGCTATCGCCAAGCATCTCCACACGTTCCCTCCTAACGTCAACACGCCTACCAACAACACATCGGCACTCATCGGGATCACCGTCGACGCCAGAAAAGAACCGATAAACAACCCCCAATACCCTAAACTTACCAGTGTATCCATAACTTAATTCATATCATCATTCGGTTTCTTCGGATCACGCAGAAATTCCAAGTGCCATATCCTCTCTGCTTTACGCCCCAGCAACCAGAAAGATACAGCCAGTATAAAAAAGAACAACCCGGCATGTATGACATCCCACAACAGGGAGAAATACAACGTGTAAATACCCAACAGAAAAAAAGTGATCCCGAACCCACGGGCAACAGCATCATCCCGTTTCAAACCTATAAATATTGCCACTACCGAACCTAGAAGAATCAGCAGATTCCAAGCCCATAACTCCACTTGTTTCGTGGAATACCAGCGAATCCAGCTTTCCGAATTCCCGAATATGGAAAGGAACCACAACGAGATAAACAAATAAAACATTCCCACCACGTATGTAGAGTAATCAAAAGTCGTGAACCACTTCTTTCCGACCAGCAGGAAACGACACGCTACCAGCAATCCCCCGAAAGCCACGTAACGTTGCGGGTAATTCAGTCCCAGAAAATGATTGCCCCAGTCACTCAGATACCCTGTCTCGGCCCCGTACCACGCTCCCAGCGACAACAAGGCAAATACCCACACCTGCACCGACGAAAAGTAAAAGCCCAACACGGCATAAATCACCGCCGCTAGCAGAAAAAGCAAGGAAAAATGCCCGCTCCCATTATCCAGGGCTGCCCCCAAGTAACCGACCGAAACGGCCGTCAGCAACACGCCCAAAAAAAGAATTGTCTCGTTACTGAAAACCTTGTAAGGCATCCGTTTCCGTCGTCGCCACCCCCAGTAATACACCAAGGCCGCTCCCATGGCAAACACGCCGCTGGCCAAAGAATAAGAAGAAAGAAACAATCTTTCAAGCAAATCCATGATCAAATGATCCGCCAACACCGACACCACAGCGATCACCCCGCACACGATGGCAATCCAAAACGAGTACTTCGCCAACTCCTTCCACTCGAAAGAACGCACAGTGTAACTTCCCTTCAACCGATCCGCCGTACTCACGTCAATCGTGCCGTCCGCCTCCCATCGCTCGATCACCCGTTTCAACAAATCCCCTTGCGACTTATTTAACTTCATGCCTGCTTGCTTTTATAATTCGGCGTAAAGATAGAAAATAAATGTAACCACACGAACAATTAATTATTTTACCTTTGCGGTGTAAATTGAAAAGCTATGCAAAAAGATACTTTTTACCAGATACGCCGAGAACTGCATCAACACCCCGAACTCTCGGGCCACGAAGCACGAACGGCCCGTTTTGTCGAGGATAAATTACAGGCGTTCCACCCTACCAAAGTCATTCGCCACGTGGGCGGCCACGGGCTGCTCGTTGAATACTTCTTCTCGGAAGACGGCCCCACCGTCCTGTTCCGGGCAGACATGGACGCCGTCGCTGTACAGGAACCGGACGATATACCCCACCATTCACAAACCCCGGGAGTGGCACATAAATGCGGCCATGACGGACACACGACCATATTACTCCGGTTCGCACGAATGCTCTCGGAACGCCCGTTGCCCAAAGGACGTGTACTGCTACTTTTCCAACCGGCAGAAGAGAACGGTAGCGGCTCAAAAGCCGTGCTAGACACGAAAGTACTGGATTATTACAAAATCGACAAGGCATTTGCCCTACACAACATCCCGGGTTATCCCGCTTCTGCCGTTCTTTGCAAAGAAGATAGCTTCACGTGTGCCGTGGTAAGCGTTTCCATCACGCTCACGGGAAAAACATCACACGCTGCCGAACCCCAGAAAGGCATCAGTCCCATCCCTGCCACGCTCAACATTGTTGACGAATTATTGCGCTGGAATAACACCGATATTCAATCCGATGATTACTTTCTCTCCACGATCGTGGAAATTCACGTCGGTGAAGAGGCGTACGGCGTATCGGCAGGAAACAGCGTAATCCGAGCCACGCTCCGGGCCAAAACCGACAAACTCTTACACCAACACGCTCAACAACTGAAAGAGTTGGTCGCCACCGAATGCAAACGAACCCCCGATCTGCAACACGAAATGGAATGGTTGGAACCTTTCTCGGCCAATGAAAACGACCCGCAGTCCGTGGGTATGATCAAAAATGCGGCTCTTCGCAACAATCTGCCATACATAGAATTACAAACACCATTCAGCTGGGGTGAAGACTTCGGGTTATTCACGCAACAATACAAAGGAGCCATATTCGGTTTGGGTTCCGGGGAAAACTGTGCCCCACTCCACTCCCCACAATACGATTTCCCAGATGAAGTGATTGAAACGGGAGCAACCCTGTTTTACACGATCGCTGAAGCAAATCAATGACTATAATATTGGTATGTCTCTCTATACTTGTGCCGTAGTCTCGTTAGTAGGTTAACGATAGGTTAACGATAGGTCAACGATAGGTTAACTACACGAACCGTACTTTTTTGATTAATCTCTCTTTGAAATACAACTGAGATACCAAGGAGAGTACGGCACAACACCCCTGCAAGTTACTCGCAATAACGAGGAGGATTATGGATACATCACTTATTCCGTCACCGCATCATAAACTCTCGACCAAGGGAAGTTCCAATAAGCCTCTGTTTCAACACGCCATACTTTAATACTTAGAGGAATATAAGTTGCGATACCGCTAAATTTTTCCTCCGGTATTTCTGTATAATAAAATGGGTTCGTTGCTTTTTTATAGATCACAACCTCGTTATCCAAGAAGTCCCGATACTCTTTATAAAGTCCTTCTCTGTCCTCGGTCATATACTTCATATACTCTCCCAAGTCAAAAAAGCGATCATGCTTGGTGTATTCCACCATAGGATAACAGTAAACGGCATTTTGTTTTATCGTGGCTACATTCTCTTTTTGCCCTTGCAAAACTTCCCGAGTAAGATCAAATAAATGCTCCATCTCGTCCATCTTAATTAAAGCAATCGTACCAAAACGATTAGTTGCATTATACGTGTTATAATAATCCCAAAATTCATCACACACTTTCACCAAATCCTTCTCCAAATCCTTCCCCTTTCCCCAGAAATAAGGCATCACCCGGGCATAAGGGAAACCCGGTGCTGGCAGTTCAGCCGGGGATGCAATCACGTATTTAGCCTTGTCCCGCAAATCATAAAGCACTTCAATAGAGGACATCAGACAAGCATCGAACAAGATAAACTCCAGATTCTCCTTATTAAAAGGAATTGCTTTTGCCATATCCCGTGTATCCATCTCGTTTGACCCGGTATAATCCTTACCAAAACTACGGGTCAACACGGGCTCGGCATGTAACATCCGATTACTCCGACCAGATGCCCCAGAGGGAATCCACCCTGAAGCATGTGAACCAAGAATTAAACCATACGAATCTGACGGGTATAAATCCTGCATCTCATTCAATATCTTTTTCAGAACTTCTGGATCCGCAGAATCCATCTCCTCATACGTTTTTAGTACTTGTTTCTCCACCTCTTTTCCTTTAAATCGGAACGTGTAAAGCTCCGGTGCTGCATTGGGAGCATCAAAATAGATCACGATATTTGCATTATAACTCTCCTTCCAAGCGGACATCATGGAACTGATATTCTTCTGCATGTGTCCCGAAAGATTATTATCTCCCGCCAAATAAACCATCAACGTCCTTGTCTTCTGTGGCTCCACGTCATTTTTCTCGCAGGACACGAGGAAAAAGAAAAGAAGCACTCCTATATATTGAATAACTCGCATAACTTCCTTATAATAATCACATAAACTTGTGCAAGGTAGTAAAAAACACCGATATATTTCCATTTTATCAAGCCTTTCTTTCATGGTTGACAAAATCATACACGGAAAAAACGGGACAGTTTCAGTTCGTGAAACTTTTCGTTACTTCGTTCTGTTTTTAGTGATCGCCCGAATCCGGCTCAGATGTTCCGAGGAGATCCCCAAAAAAGATGCGATATGCTGCAACTGCACCCGCCGCAGAATCTCTGGTTTTTCCCGTAACAACTGCATATACCTGTCGGCAGCAGGTTCTGAAAGATTGGCTATCAAATGATGTTCCGTCCTCACGAACTCCCATTCAATCAATCGTCTTGCCCAATTACAAACCACAATATCGTTACGATACAAATCCTGTAAATCCATCCCGTTCACCCGGTACAATTCCGAATCCTCCAGAAGCGCCATCGTCTCGTACCCCTTCTCCCCGTACACGTACCCTCTGGCAGATATAATCACGTCACCCTCTTGCCCGAACCAGATCGTGATATCCCGGCCATCCGCCTCAACGAACGCCCTAGCCATCCCCCGCTTGATAAAGTAAATATTCCTCTCCAGCTTCTCACTGTTGAACAAAACATACCCTTTCGGGTAACTCACTTCCGTCAGGTAAGGCTTCAATCGTTCCAAGACGTTTTCATCAATCATACAACGTATTATTATTACAAAAGCAAATATACCAACTTCTTGATAAATATCAAGTATTTTCCATTCCCGCCATCCTAACTTTACCCCATAACACTTAATAAATACACCTATGCAATGGATTTTACTAATATGCGCCGGGCTACTGGAAATCGGCTGGCCCCTCGGCTTTAAACTTGCCGGACTACACGAGAAATACTTCTACCACTTCATCGCCCTTTCCGTCGTCTCCATGGGATTAAGCGGATTCCTGCTCTACTTGGCACAAAAGAGCATTCCTATCGGCACGGCATACGTGATCTGGACCGGGATCGGTGCCGTCGGTACCGTTCTATTGGGAATTTTCTTTTTCCACGACTCCACGAATTTATACCGTCTCCTTTTCGTGTTTCTAATCCTGACGGGAGTTGTCGGGCTGAAACTCGTTCACTAAACAAAAAATGAAAGAAGGATGAATACTTAAGGTAATCACCAGATAATCCCAGAACAAAAACCTATCAACTTCGGTACAAACACGCTCGTGAACGTCTTTGTACCGAAGTTGATTCGAAATTGATACGTCTTTAATCCCTAAGTCCCCCCTGTATTCAACGGGTAAACACCCTGTATTACCCTAAAAAAGTTTACAGTTAGCCAGAGTAAACCTATATTAGAATTGCCCAAAATACATTTCGTTGCAAACCTAGTATTATAAACACCATAAATAGATTACCTATTAAATAGACAATACCTTCATGAAACAATGTTTACAATCGAATTCAAGTCGAAACCGTCCCAAATTGTTGGAAAGATATAACGGAAACTTCAGCGCTTTATCCTTCCCCGTCTTACGGCACATACCTAACTCGAATAACAGGCAATAGCGGGTGGTCATCACTTCCCTACCTCTCACCTTGTTTCCGGTCTCGAATCCCGGTTCTACCGTCTCCACACCATGCTCCCGGTAGAACTCCGTTGCGAGACGATTCACCACGTTCAATCGCCAATCGGCACTCCCCGTATATTTCACGTCTTGGTTCAAAGGCTCCTGCACCCATCTCTCCCGCTGCTCTTCCCGTTCCCGGCTCAAAGCATCCAATAATTGCCGACGATAACCATTCACCACGGAAGAAGGTATAAAAAGCACCATTTCATCGTGATACTCCACCTCATAACAATCGTACTCCGTATCCCCACTCTTCCGCAGTTGCCCGACAACACGTTCCACCTGTGCAGGATTCGTGGCTACCTCGAATGTCTCGTCACTCCGAACGGTCACGGAAATACCATTCTCGTCCATAGCCACCAGCACCAGCCGGGCATCTTCCACATACACGTCAATCTTCACTTTAATTTTTCTCACGGAAGTCCCTTTAGCAAGGCGTGTTACGAATTCATGGTCATAATTCCGGTACAACAACATTCCCGGCTTCACGTCCAGTCTCTCGTTACACGTCAATCGACCCCCATCGGCCGTGTTCACCTTCACGCCCCGCAATTCCCGACCGTCAAAGTAACACAACCCGTCAGCGTTATGCACGGGTTCCAATAGTTCCACAAACATCTGGTTTCCCTTCACCTGTTTCACCATGGCCACCTTCTTCCCCATCGACTTCGGGGAATCCATGTTCACCATGCCCGGTTTCCTCTGCACGAAAAAATAGTCCGTGTATCCCCGGTTAAAACTCCGCTCGGGATCGGCCTCGAAACCAGCCTTCACGTACCCGGCACCCACACGTGCCAAATCCTCATCGCAAGCCACGATTTCATCCAGACAACTGGAGTAATAATTCGTAACATTTGCCACGTAATCCGCTTCCTTCAACCGTCCCTCGATCTTGAAAGAATCAATACCCGCTTCCACCAATTCCGACAAATGAGCCGACAAGTTCAAATCCTTCAGTGAAAGCACGTATTTATCCTTTAGCACCACCTTTCCCGCATCGTCCTCCACCGTCCACCGCATCCGGCAGGCTTGGGCACATTCGCCCCGGTTAGCCGACCGATTCGTCAGGTAATGCGACATATAGCATTGCCCGCTTAAACTAACACACAAAGCCCCATGGACAAAGTATTCCAACTCGGCCTTCACTTCCCGGCGAATCTCCCGCAACTGCGCCAACGACAACTCCCGTGCCAACACGACACGTTGGAATCCTAGTCGATCCAAAAACTTGATTCGCTCCAAGTCATAATTATGCATCTGCGTGCTGGCATGTAGTGCTATCGGGGGTAAATCAAGCTTCAGTACAGCCAGATCCTGCACGATAATAGCATCCACTCCTATCTTGTACAGGCCATGAATCAAACGTTCCACCTCCGGTAACTCCTCGTCGTAGAGAATCGTGTTCAACGTGACAAACACCCGGCAATAAAACCGATGTGCATACAGTACCGCCTTCTCGATGTCCTCCAGACTGTTTCCTACGGCTTTCCGGGCTCCAAAAGCCGGACCACCTATATACACGGCATCCGCACCGTTATTGATAGCAGCAATCGCCACGTCAACATTCTTTGCCGGGGAAAGTAGCTCCACTCTTCTCATTTCCCGCCCTCCAACACGCTGACATCCACGTCCGGGTAATCGTTTCCGTGTACCACAGGTATCTCGATCAACGCTGTCGATGGAAAATATTGTTCCAGATAATGTTTAAATATCGTGATCGAATCATTCGTGATCCATTCGCTGTCGTTCGGGAAACGGTTGTACACGAGACAAGCCACTTCAATTCCCCGCATACGGCAAAGTTCCAGACTCATCAGCGTGTGATTAATACTCCCCAGCTTCGAAGAAGCCACAAGAATCAAGGGATGCCCATGCTCTTGAATATAGTCAATCGTGAAGTAATCCCGGGTAACAGGCACGTATAGCCCCCCGGCTCCCTCCAATAACACCATGTCATACAAGGCATCCAACTTGCGGGTAGAAGCCGCAATTCGCTCCATATCCAACGTCACCTTGTCGATCTCCGCTGCCAAATGAGGCGAGGCGGGATATGTCATCACGTAAGGACACGTCGTCCCGTCCTTATCCACGGGCTGCGGTTCAATCCCCATAATCTCCCGGTGCTTCAGAATATCCTCCGATATTCCGACCCACCCTGTCTGTATAAACTTTTGGGTAATCACGTTTACCCCTTTCCTTCTCAAAGAACGAGCCAACAACCCGGTCACCACCGACTTCCCGGCATCCGTATCTATTCCACTGACAAAATAAACTGTTCCCATTTATGATTTATGATTTTAGATTGAACTCCCTCCGTCTGCTTCGAAGCAGACGGAGGGAGTTCAATCTAA
>OGJI01000119.1_pt1 | contig 103225 bp, 82 predicted proteins | sample 1572031 | NCBI WGS metagenome assembly OGJI01 (sample SAMEA2582119, study PRJEB24529) | metagenome | biome: Human gut stool | place: China | collected 2011
GACTAGATCCTTAGTCTAGCGCGTATGCCAATTCCGCCACGACTGCTTATTATGTTTTGCCGTTGCACTCACAACGCTTAGTTATAATATCATTATATGTGACATCTGTCAACACTTTTTTTATTTTTTTTGTAATTTTTTGTAATTTATAAATTCTCTTTTAATTCTTCATACGAATATATCATCTTTATTGTATTGCTTTTATATTTTTCATAAATCATTAATATATCTGTCATTCATACATAATATTATGCACAAAATAATAGAGCTGTCACGCCAAATCTTAATGATACAAGCGAACAGCTCATTGTTATTTATTATTATTCTGCTGCAAGTTCTGTAACCGCTTTAACAACTTCTTCTTTATCAAAAGGCTTTGTTATAAACTTCTCTGCACCAATCTTTAATGCTTCTATGACTTTATTCTGCTGGCCGGCTGCTGTAATCATAACAGCCTTTGCATCTTCATCATAATCTTTTATCTGCTTTAATGCTTCCGTACCATCCATATTAGGCATTGTAATATCAAGTGTAATTACATCCGGACTGAACTGCTTGTATGCAAGAACACCTTCTATTCCGTCAGAAGCTTCGCCAACAACTGCAAATCCTGCCTCTTCAAGAATATTTCTAAGCATCTTTCTTGACATACCTGAGTCATCAACAATAACTACAGTGCCCTTTGCATCTTTTATATCTGACTGCGTCTGGTTTACCCTCATCTTTCCAATGATAGGCATGCTGCCCGGCTGTGCATTGCTGTCAATTGCAACATACAAATCAAGCTCCTCACCATCAATAAATATAGGCATAACATATGCTTCACCCTTGGCAACCTGATTCTCATATGCAACCTGTGGCAGAATCTCTAATTCCATGCCATCCTTTGCCATTGCTGTAGCAAAAAGACCACTTATACAGTTGACAAATTCTCCGACTGCATCGCTTACTTCAACACCTGTCATATTAAACTGTTCACCTGTATATCCTTCTGCAACCTTAATAAATGTTTCATTGATATCTTTCATCGCAAAACCAATGCAGAAATCATGTGCACCTTCGCTCTTCTGGGCTGCCATACATCTGTAATCAAGGTGGTCAATCTTTTTCATATTATCAATGTAATAATTATTACTTACAAATCTTGTTATATTTCTTAATACAAGGCTTGCAATCTTAGCCGCATAACCCTGCGCATCCTTTGTAAATGCACCTACAACGCCATCAACATCATCCTTTTTAAGTGCAGCCATCTGTTCATCATTAAGTCCAAGTTCTTTCTGGAAATCATCAATATATCCATCAATCTTAGATATCTTAATGCTGCTGTTTTCAACAAGGACCTGTAAAAACTGCATATATGGATTACCCTGTTTTTCAAGAAGTTCAGATATCTGTGCATCTGTAAGCCATCCTTTTTCGATAGCAATGTCACCAAATCTCTTATCTTCCTGCTGCTGGATTCTGTTAATCTCATCTGCCTGCTCAGTTGTAAGAAGCTTGTCAGCAACAGCTATAACTCCGAGCTTAACTCTTATCTGTAACTGTGCACTTAAAATCTTATTGAGTGTCTCTTCATCCAGAATATTTTCTTTTACAAGGTATTTTCCAAATAATTGTCCAAACATAACGTGAATCTCCTTAGTTTTAGTTTCAAGATTTTTAATAATATAATATTACTTCATTTATTAAATTATTTCAAGTAAAATCGTTAAACTTATTATGTCAGTTATTTATCATCATCCGAATCCATAACCTCTGTAATATCCAGCGTCTCAACAGTATCGTCATCTATGACAATGCTGTCATTGTCAGAATCAGGCATATCTTCATCATCTTCAAGTTCATTTTCATCTTCAAGTTCATTTTCATCATCAAATTCATCTTCATCAAACTGGTTTCCGACAAGCTCTCTTGCAATTTTTTTATTTTTAGATGATTTGGAAGCAAATACACCTGCACAGATTACAGCCGCCACTGCAGCAACAGCACATACCGCACTTATAATCTTCCAGATAAAAGTACCTGATAATAACGTGCCGCCTGACACATTTTCAGATACACCGGCAACAGTTTTTACAGAATCCGGAAGTGCAAAAAATCTCTGGATTGTCTGATATTTATAATCATAACAATACCAGCCTGTCACACCGTCACTGCTCACTCCGTAAAACAGGCAGTATTGGTCACTGCTTCCTTTAAGCACTATCACATCCATACCGTTTATCTGTTCTTCACTAAGTTTATATCCTGCCGGTATTTCCATTGAAGATGTGATATTTAATATCACATATGATATTGAAGGCTGTGCAATCTGGATATATTTTGAAAATGTCTTTGTGACGCTGTCATAAATGTAATATCCTGATTTCTCAGGAGAAAGCACAGCATCAAGATACATTATAGTAACTTTTCCAGCATAACCTTTAGCCGCCTTAACTTTTGTTCCGTTATAATCAATCTCTGTCTCTTCAAATCCATCAGGAAGTGGATATGCACCAAAATCATCAGAAATAACGAAATCCGTTCCGTTCATTGTCACTTTTGTATATTGTGGTTCATTCTGCTGATTTGAGCTGTTTTCCGAATCAGATGATGACTCCTGGGTCCCACCTCTTGTTACATTCAATGTATAAGTTCTCTCATCGCCATTCTCGGCTGTAACGGTTATGTAAATCGTATTTTGACCGGCTGAAAGACTTGTATCTGAAATTCTCACATTGGCATTACCATCTCTTGTATCGGCACTTACAATAAGCTTAGTAACATCATCTGCGACTGAAACCGAATAAGATGTTCTTCCGACTGAAAATGCCGGAGAAAGACTTCCCGGACTTATTTCAAGTGATGAAAGATAATTATCTGACGAATAGCTTTCACCGCCGTTATTATCATCTTCTCCCTGATTGCCACCGTTATCGTCACTGCCGGAATTGCCACCATTATCATCATTGCCTGAATTACCGCCTGTCTTTCCTGAAACAGTTCCGGAAGAGCCTGTTACCTGAATCTTTTCATCCGAATATTCATCAAGTCCAACAACATAAGATGAACCTATTACACTCACTGAAGAAGAACCGGAAGCTATAATCTTAAAATTAATAGTTTTACTAACAGGATTATCACCTGTATCCAGCCAATTGACGCTTCCTGCACCACCGGCATCAGCACCGCTTACATATTCAAGCATATCGGCATCATAACTCAAGTACATTCTTGATGCACCAAGCTTAAAATCAGCATATATATTTACTGTAACGCTTACTACATCGCCGACATTTCCGCTTGCTGAACTGACACTTGTGCCTACAGCAGGTGCTGCATTAACTTTCTGGTTAAATGCAAGAAGCTGTGTCATTATAACAATCATAACGACAGCCAGACTTGTATATTTTTTAATCTTATTCATTAACATTCTCCAATCTCTCAGAAAAATCACTGTGTAATCTCTTTCATTCCAAGAATATGCCTCTTTACAGCAACGATATCTATAAGGTCAATCTCACCATCCCTGTTAATATCCGCAGCACGCAGGAATTCTCCCTTAAGCTGTGATAATTCAAGAATATGTCTCTTAATCTTAACAATATCTATAAGGTCAATCTCACCATCGCCATTGATATCTCCATAGACAACAAATGTGTAAGAAGCATATTCATTACCTGAATTATCATTTATGACAAGACGGTCGCCGGTTGCAATTATATCGCCATCGCCTTTTCTGTCTCCATTTCTGTTACAGATATAAGCTGTGGCATTTTGTGTCCTCACATTACCAAGAACAGTTCCTGCATTGTCACCAGCTTTTACGCCCGAAATATACATATTGTCACTGTCAAGATTATATCCTGTATCAAATGACGGACTTTCCGGTGCCGGATCGGGTGATGGAGGATTTGGATTTTCTGACGGCTCTTTTCTTACTACTGTAAGATAATATGTCCTGTCAGAACCATTTTCTGCATGTACCGTAACTTCTATATTATTTTCACCGACATTAAGCCTGTGTTCACCTGCTCCGTCAATCCATGATGAACCTGATATTGCAGATGCATTAATATTTATTCTGTCAACATTATTGTCAACGATAAGGCTGTAATCCTGAGTATACTTCTTGAATGACGGTGTAATTGAATGTCCGTCAACATACATATCTGATAAAAGATTACCAGGATCTCCGTCGCCATCAGGTGCTGTACATGTCTCCTGCGGCATATTATCGTATACAGGAATTGTAAATACAAGACCTGTATTATATTTTGTGCTGTCTGAATAAGCATTTGCTGCTTTCTGCGACTCACTTCTAGGTGCCATAACATTAGTCATATACTGATGCCAATATGGTGACGATGAAACGACATCAAATTTTTCATAATAAATCGTGCTCTGTCCGCGGTTTATGTAACTGCTGCCAATCATCTTTGCACCGCCGACAATTGATTTCATTCGTGTGTTCCACGGACGAAGCGAATCTGAATCCGAGCGGCTTGCATATATCATGCCATTTACAACAGCTGAAATATTTCCGCTCTTTACAGCTCCCTGATTATAATAATTATAATATCCTCTGTATCCTGCAACATTACCGGAAATACATGAACCGTACCCCGTATTTCCCTGTTCCTGCAAAATACGTGTTGCAAGATGATAAGGACTAACACCTGACTGTCTGCCCGCAAGCATAAGTCCTGATGCGTATGTATAATCATTTCCTTCAAAATTCAAATCATGGTCTGAATTTTCCATAAATGTTCCTGATATAATCTGCTCTACACCGGATTCGTTCTGCAAAGAAGAATCATATGCAAGACTTTCAAACATAAATATGTATGGATTTGAAAGGAAATTCCGAGGATCCATTGTGTACTCGATAAGTTCTCTTGAAGCCTGAACCCAGCCACCGCTGTCCATCTCTGTCCACTCGCCCGAATTCCAGTTATAACATCCTGATTCAACAGACTTCCATGAACTCTTTGCACTGCCATATATAAGGCTTCGTCCTATAACATTCTCATTGTCAATAACTTCATTCCAGTCTTTTCCGACATGATCTGCAACAAAAACCCATTTAGGATAATCTGCATGAAGCTGACGCAGCCCATCCTTATATGAATTCGGAAATCCCTGCTCATTAAGATAGCTTTCAAAATCCATATCTTCCGAATAAGAATTATCTTTTGAAGTATATTCACCACTTATATAACCATAAGTATATGAACCATTGTAGTCAAAGCCTATTTTGTACCAATAATAAGTATCGCTTGTATATACTGTTTCATAAATGTCAAATGTAAAAGAATCATCGACAACCGTTATAATCTGTCCTGTTTGCGTATCAGGCTGTGTACGCACACGCAGCCCGGAAACACCTGAATTCACATGTCCCGTGGCGACTGCATTTTCGGCCCTTACAGCAACAGGTCCGAAATACTGCGACACTCCGGCAATTGATGCTGCAAGCATTGTAAACAGCATAAATACCGCAATTATTCTTTTCCATGAAAATAGTATCTTTTTATCTTTATTCATTAAACCACCTTAATTCATATATCTTACGATAAAAACTAATTATTTTTACCGAACTCAGAAAGTTTAAGTCCTTCATTACGCTCTAATACCATATTAACACTCCAGCTGTTTACAAACAAGAGAAGTGGGTTATCTTTGAGGTCTTTAATCTTCTTCATATCTGAAGTACCAACAATTCTTGACATATTGATTTCTTCAGGATTTTCAATCCAGCGGATATGCTCATATGGAAGCGGTTCAAGCTTAATATCAACATTGTACTCGTTCTTTAATCTGTACTCTAATACTTCAAACTGAAGAACACCGACAACGCCAACAATAATCTCTTCCATTCCTGTATTGAACTCCTGGAAAATCTGAATTGCACCTTCCTGTGCAATCTGGCTGATACCTTTTATAAACTGTTTACGCTTCATTGTATCAATCTGGCGTACTCTCGCAAAATGTTCAGGTGCAAATGTCGGAATTCCTTCAAATGCAAACTTTTTATTGGAATTGCAGATTGTATCACCTATTGAGAAAATGCCTGGGTCAAATACACCGATAATATCACCGGCATATGCTTCCTCAACAATATGTCTTTCCTGTGCCATCATCTGCTGTGGCTGTGAAAGTCTTATCTTCTTGCCTCCCTGCACATGGAATGACTCCATGCCTGCCGTAAATTTGCCGGAACAGATTCTCATAAAAGCAATTCTGTCACGGTGTGCTTTATTCATATTGGCCTGTATTTTGAATACAAATGCCGAAAAATCTTCCTTTACCGGGTCAATAATTCCCTCAGAAGAATTTCTTGGAAGCGGAGGTGTTGTCATTTTAAGGAAATGCTGTAAAAATGTCTCAACACCGAAATTAGTAAGTGCTGAACCAAAAAATACAGGTGTAAGATCACCGGCCTGCACTTTTTCAAGGTCAAATTCTGCACTTGCACCATCAAGAAGCTCTACATCTTCATTCAGCTTATCAAAAAAAGCTTGTCCGATTTCATCCTTTAAAGCAGCATCATCTATGCTCATATTCTTAGTATCTACTTCTTTCTGACCATTCATTGCCGCCTTAAAAAGAGAAACTTCTCTCTCATTGCGGTCATAAACGCCCTTGAATTCCTTGCCACATCCTATAGGCCAGTTTACAGGACAAGTGCTTATTCCAAGGACACTTTCTATCTCATCAAGAAGTTCAAAAGGATCATTAGCCTCTCTATCCATCTTATTAATAAATGTAAAAATTGGAATATGTCTCATTACACATACCTTGAAAAGCTTAATTGTCTGTTTCTCAACACCCTTTGATGCATCAATAACCATTACTGCTGAATCGGCAGCCATAAGTGTACGATAAGTATCTTCCGAGAAATCCTCATGTCCCGGAGTATCAAGAATATTAATGCAATATCCGCCATAATTAAACTGAAGAACAGAAGAAGTTACAGAAATACCTCTTTCTTTTTCTATCTCCATCCAGTCAGAAACTGCATGTTTTGCCGTCTTCTTGCCCTTTACAGAACCAGCAAGATTGATAGCACCACCATAGAGAAGAAACTTCTCTGTAAGTGTTGTCTTACCGGCATCCGGGTGGGATATGATTGCAAATGTACGTCTTTTTTCTATTTCACTTTTAATATCAGGCATTAAATTTTCCTCACTATAAATCTTTATAATAAAATATATTTTTACAAAGCATTCTATACTTTGATTATTTTCGTGCAGACACAGGCTTTGACCTGTCATCATAATAATCAGCAAGAAGCCTATGATGCGGCTGCATCACAGGCTTCTCACAACCGTCTTAAAAAGACTATCTGTTCATATTAAGTGCAAACTTATATGAAACCTCTGACTTATCATCAATTTTTCTGAATACATTAACTACGGTATTCATAACTTCAGTGAATTCATCTTCCTCAGCTTCAATACTTACAATCTGTCCATCATCCTTGATCTCAACAGACTTTGCTGCTGTTTCATCTAAAATAGCTTTCTTTGCTGCTTCAACCTTTTCTGCATCTGTAAGCATTTTGCTCTTGCTCTTATACTTAACACTATAAGTTCTAACCATGATTCTATTCCTCCATGTAACTGATTTACGCACGAATACATATTGTATTATATATCAATATTATCAACAGGGCAACAATTATTTAACTAAAAATCATACATCTATTGCATATCCAAGCGTAAATGAATATATAATTTTTTCTTTTACATTTAATCCTGTAAGACGACTTAATGCTTTTGCGTAATAATCAAGCTGTATACTGTAGCGGCTTCTGAGTTCCTCTTCACCCTTTTTGCCTTTTAAAACTCTGTCTGTCTTATAATCGACTATTGTAATCTCATCATTTTCAACTATATACAAATCAATTACGCCCTGTATAAGCTGTCCAAATGCCTGGTCATTTTCATCAGTCATCTCGAACACAAAAGGCTGCTCACGCCAGACTTTGCCCGCCATTGACGCATTTTTTACACGTTTTCCTATCTGTGAAGTACAAAATGCTGCAATATCCTGCACTTTTACGCATTGCTTCTGTGATTCGTCAATTTTTTCATCTGAAAGCATGTCGGCGATTTCACTTTTTATGGAATCAATCATTTCATCTTCATTATCAGGAAGTTTACCATAATCAATACATTCCATAATCCTGTGATATGCACTTCCCCTCCTGCTTCCTTTAAGAACCGCTTCTTCATCACTCATAAATGACGGAACAGGCTCATCATCTTCTTCTGTATCCGTAATACCTGCAATAGATTCATGCATCTGTGATTTTTCATCAAAATCCGAATCGTGCTGCATCTGTTTAAGTTCGGATACCGTAACTTTTGCTTTTCTTTCAGTATCATTTTCATACGGATATTCCGGAAGTTCCACAATTTCCTGATTTTGTGTTTCAAAATCCTCCTGTGGGTTTTCATCATAATCATTTTCTATCGATTCATCCGCCACAACAGCAGCATCTGTCTGTGTGACATCATCTGTCTGCACAAAGTCATCCATATATGAAGCCCCGCTTGTATCAAAAAAGTCCTGCGGTTTACCAAATGTGACAAAAAATCTTCCATTATTAACACTCTCATCCATGAGTGCCTGCGGCATTACCATATCAAAATAATTCTGGCATGACGCATCATCAGCATAGTCAAATATCCCTTTTTCAGCAAGAAATATGGATTTGCTATGCCATGTCTCTTCTGCCTTTTCTTCATCTTTTACAGTTCCTGTGATAAACAGTTTCTCTCTTGCTCTCGTCATCGCAACATAGAGAATTCTCATCTCTTCGCTTATATTATCACGGATAATCTTTTTAGAAACTGCACTCTTTATAATTGTCTGGCTCTTTGTTCTTTCTTTAACACGCACAACATTAGTACCTATTCCAAGTTCCCTGTCGATTACAACATCTCCGGCAGCATCTTTATTATTTATCTTTTTACCCATTCCTGTAAGAATAACAACAGGAAACTCAAGGCCTTTGCTCTTATGGATACTCATTACACGCACAAGATTATCATTTTCGCCAAGCAGCGATGCTTCACCTATCTCGACTTCAAATTTTTTCATACGCTCTATGTATCTTAAAAAGTTAAATAATCCACTGTAACTTGTCTTTTCAAACTGTGCAGCCCTGTAAAGAAGCATATCAAGATTTGCCTGCCTTCTCTCCCCGGCCGGCATTGTCTTTACATAATCATAGTATCCTGTGTTGTAAATAACATCCCACAAAAGGTCATACACAGACATAATCTCACTTTTTACCCTGTATGAGTTAAGAAGTTTAAGGAATTTCGCAACCTTTTCATTATTTTCCAATGATGTAAGCTGATTATAAAGTCTTGTCTTTTTATCAGTCTGCCTTATAGTGGCAAGTTCTGTCGTATCAAATCTTCCAAAATACGAAAGCATAACAGCCGACAGTGGTATATCCTGAAGCGGATTATCAATTACTGTAAGAAAACTTACTAAAATCTGTATTTCCCTTACACTGAAATATCCCTGTGATGTGTCAGAATATGCCGGAATATCCCTGCTCATAAGCGTATTGACAAAACTTTGTGCCCATCCGGAAACAGTTCTTGTAAGAATAACAATATCACTGTATCTTAAAGGTCTGTATCCACCATCAGCATTTTTATCATACACCATATACACTCTGCCATTTTTGCGGTTCATAAGATTTTCTATAATATCAGCAACAGCTCCCGCCTCAGTCTCATGGCTGCCCGAATCCGTATCATCATCAGATTCAAAAGCATATATTTCTGTCTTATCATCCATGCCAAAATTCATTGTCGCATATTTTTTTGCATTAATAATAACATCAGGCGGACACTCGGGATATACAAGTCCTGTATTAAGCCTTACTTCATCATTGTATGCCATGCCGCAGTATGATTCATTCATAAGCCTGTAAAATACATCATTCGTACACTCTAGTACATTCCTGCGGCTTCTGAAATTAGTCTGAAGCTCTATTTTTACTGCATCTAAAGATTCCGCAGAATCAGTCTGTGAATCGCTGTTATATACATCATACGAATTATATTTTTCAATAAAAAGTTCCGGACATGCCATTCTGAACTTATAGATACTCTGCTTGACATCACCTACCATATAAATGTTTTGTCCATCTCTTGAAACAGCTGTAAGAATCACTTCCTGCAAAAGATTACTGTCCTGATATTCATCAATAAGTATTTCCTCATAAAAGCCGGCAAGCGTCTTAGCCGCATCAGTTCGGATTTTCTGTCCGTTTTCACGTTTTATAAGAATATTTAGAGCCATGTGTTCCATATCATTAAAATCAATAACATTTCTTCTCTTCTTTTCCCCGCTCATCCTCTGCGAAAATTCAAGAGCAAGATGAACCATCATTCTCACTGCCGGAGTATTATCCACAATATCCTTATAAATCTTATTAATATCCCCCGTTATCAGCTTTCCTTTAACATCTTTTGTCAGGAAATTCTTAAAATTATCCCTTTCCTGTTTCACATAATTCTTCTTTTCTTCATCAACACCTTTACTGCATCTTCCGATATTTCCAAATGAAGAAAGATTTATCCTTTTTACAAGCATCTCAAAATTTTCAGAATTGATAAGCATCTTTATAAGCTGATGGTCTTCGCTTACTGTCGCAAGATAGCCTGCAGGTCCATCCGGACTCTGACATATTTTTTCAAGCTTATCAAATATACCGTCAAAATCTTCAAGACTTTTCTTTAAATCATTAAATAAATATTGTATACAAGGATTGGAGTCCATTGATTTTTCTGTAACAAGATAATTTTCAAGACATTCCTCATACCACTCATCTTCCCACGGACAGCTTCTTGCCGCATTATATATTTTCATTATAATATCAACAATTTTAGAATCATCCCTGCCTGTTCCGTAAGCATCGACAAACTGAAGAAAATCTTCATTTCCGAAAGAATAGTATTCTTCAAGCATATCATCCATGACATCATTTTCAAGGAGCTTGATTTCGCCATCATCCGCAGTACGAAATCCCGGGTCAACATCAATATCCGAGAAATAATTTCTCACAATATTAAGACAGAAACTGTCAATAGTCGTTATCTTTGCATTATGTATAAGTGACTGCTGCCTTATGATATTTTCATTTCCCGGGCTGCTCTCAAGGATATTATCAAGTGCTTCACGGATTCTCTGCCTCATCTCGGCTGCTGCCGCTTTTGTAAATGTAACAACAACAAGCCTGTCTATATCGACAGGATGATTTTCATCTGTAATTTTTTTTATTATACGTTCAACTAATACAGCTGTTTTTCCTGAGCCTGCGGCGGCAGCCACAAGTGAACTTCTGCCCGAAACGTAAATGGCCTGTTTTTGTTTATCAGTCCAGTTTGCTGCCATCCTCGTCAACTCCTTCCTTTATATTTTCCCAAAGCTGTGCATCATCGAATTTCTGAATCTGCCTGAACTTTATATTACCAAGATTTTGTGAAAATCCGCACACCTCATTATACGGACAATATGAACATGAGCTGTAATTGCCATCTTTATACGGATTTATCTTATCAGCTCCCGAATATATTTTTTTACCCACATCAGAAGTTTTCTTTGCAATATAATTATCAAGTGAAATAAACTGATCCGTATTTAAAATATGGCTTCGTGAATCAATTGTGCCATCCTTTTTGTAACTTACAGGAATAACATCAGATTTTTTCACATCAGAACTATCCATATTTTTAATTATGTTACCGTCACAGTTGACAACACCTTTCATTGCAAGTGCTTCAAATATCATCTTTTCAACTGATGTCCCATCATCCGGCAAATCACTTGCCGTGCTGTCCAGTTCCACAATCGGATTGTCAATATTATAATACAAAAGTCCTGCCGGAATAATATTCTTGTCAGGGTGGCGTTTTTTCTCTATCTGCATTGCCGCACGCATATATACAACAAGTTGCATCTTTATTCCGTAATATGCTTTAAGCAGGTCAAAATCAGATTTTCCTGACTTGTAATCGACAATTCTTACATAGACATTGTCATCATCCTCACAGATGTCAATTCTGTCTATCTTTCCTTTTATCACCATTCTTCCAGTATTTTCGCCGGACCTTATCTCATGTTCATCTATGATAAACGGCATCTCAAATACGTCAGGTGCAAATACACCTTTTTCAAGCTGCTTTCCGACAGCCCACAAAGTTCTGTCAGCGAGGTCTTCCATCCTTCTTATAAGAAATTCATTTCTTCCCGAATCTTTAAGGATTGTATCAGCATAATCCGCACTGATATTTCCAAGTGTCTCCGATACAAGCTTTCTTCTCTCCTCATCAGAAAGACTTGCTATCGGCTTTTTCTCATGCTTTAAATGTGAACTGATTCTTTCCAGCACACTGTGAAGCACAGTACCAAAATCTGCAACTTCAAATGTATACTTTTCACGTTCCTCAAGTCCTAGTCCATATCTTAGAAAATATGCGAACTGGCATGATGCAAATGTCTCAAATGATGAAACGCTTCCTGTAATTTCACCGCCAAACAGTGACGCTGCAATATTTTCACCAAGCATTTTTATATAATTTTCATCACTGTATACAATTTCCGCTTTCGGAATCTTTATATATGACATCTGCGATGTAAATTGTGATGCAGGATTAATACCTATCGACGGATACAGCTTTCTTATATTTCTTATAAGATATGACGGCAGTCTGCCCTTTCCGTCATCACCCTTTGATGAATATGTTATATAAAGCCTGTCCGAAGCTTTTGTCAGTATCATATAAAGGTAGAATCGCTGAACAAAAGCCTTCTGCCTTGCACCGGGTGACAATGTCACATCTGCATTTTCAAGTACATCTCTGTCAGTCTCTGACAAAATCCCGGCTTTGTCATTTGATTTTGGTATAAGCCCATCATTTACACCGACAAAAAACATGACTTTTACATCATCAAGACGCGTTCTTTCTATATCACCGATAAGGACACAGTCTGATGACGGCGGTATAAGTCCGACTTTTATCTCAGCAAAGCCAGAATCAACAATCCTGTTAAATTCAGCTATTGCAATCTTTTCGGTACCAAGCAGTTCGACTATTTTATCAAGAAAATCGATAACTTTTTTATATAACTGCTCATACTCGGCTCCCGTATCTTCCATATCTGCGTATTCATTAATCTTTTTGTAACAATCGGACGCTTTTATAAACTCGTACAGCCCTCTTGCATAATCTTTTACAAGTGAATCTTTGTCTTTTAATGCTTTCTCAAGTATCTCAAGCGGCTTCATAATCTTTTCACGAAGTTCATTGAGATAATCAAGCGGATATGCACTTCTGCCTCTGCCTTTTTTTACCCATGTGCCATGCCACTGCTTTGAACCACGTATACCGACTGCAAGGCAGTAATTGTCAAGCAAATCAACATCTTCACGGCTTATTCCCGACATTCCCGAACGCAGATACCTGAACATCGAATCGTATGTAAAGCTCTTTTCAATTATTTCAAGTGCACTTCTTATATACTCGACAAATGGATTGTCGGTTACAGGCTTCTTGTTATCGACAAAACACGGAATCCTGTTCTGTCTGCATATATTTCCGGCAAGAATTCCATATGAAGCCATATCAGCCGAAACTATCGCTATATCTCGATATCTGTATCCTTCGTATCTTGTAAGCCTTAAAATCTCACTGATACAGTAATTCAGTTCCTCCTTTGGTGTCTGTGCAGTAATAATTTTTATATCTTCACATTTTTTGTTATATGACTGATTATTATTTCTGAAAATATTTTTTTCAAGAAAAGCTATCTCATCCGAAACAAATCTCGGATTTTTTTCATTGTCAAGTATTATAGGATTTAACACGTCAACATGTATTACATCACAGATTCTATAAAGCTTTGATACCATCTCTTTACTCATAAAGAAAAGCTGCTGTACCCCCTCATTGACATTAAGCTTTTCTCTTGAATCTGCCGTCACTGAAACTATAACTTTACCTGAATATATAAGAAGAAGTTCAATAAGCCTGTACTGTATCGGTGTAAATCCTGTAAATCCGTCAAGTATAATTTCGCTTCTTTTTATGTTTTCCGAACGGTCAATAACACTGCAAAGAACAGATAATATCTCTTCTGAAGTTATATAATTATCAGCCAGATATTCTTTAAATGCAGAATATACAACCGAAATGTCATCAAGCTTGGCTGAAAGCTGTCTGCTGTCTTCCACTCTTTCCCGAATCTCACCGAGTCTTTTTACGTCTATATCATATTGAAGAAATTCCGATATAACCGACTTTAATTCTGAGACAAATCCCGTCTTGTTGATATTGCTGCCAAAATATCTCAGCTTATCCCTGTTATCGCCAAGAACTTTACGGACAATAAGATTTTTACCTGTATCGTCAAGAACCGGATGATTCTGTCCGCCTATTTCTTCAAACACCTTATAAGAAAGACGCTCAAAACTCACAACATCTATATTAAGAATTCCTTTTCGCGGATGGCTCTCAACAAGCTTCTTCTGTGTTGCCATCGTATACTGTTCAGGAACTACAACAATATAGTTTTTTTCAGGATATTTCATGGATTTCTCAATTACATCCGAGTATATATATGTTGATTTTCCTGCCCCCGAACCACCTGCTACAATCTGAAGTGACATTTTATTTCCTCCATTCATATTTCGTACTGATTCCGCATATCTTTATAATAACAAAAAACGAGGTAAATGACTATGAATTCTCAGACAAAAATTGTTGTAATCCGTATGAAATGGCTTATCATTGCCGTTATTGCCGCAATTGTCCTTATCGCCGGCATTGTTTTATATTTTAACATGGGAAAAAATGATTCCGGCTCATCATCCGGCAATGCCAGGATGACATCTACCGATGTAAAATCCGCTGCGGATACTGATTCCTCAGATGTCAGGAATTCTACATACAAAAATTCACCGGTAACCTACACGCCCGGTGTATACACTGCTTCTATTATGCTTGATGGAAATCCTGTAGATATAAAAATAACTCTTGATAAAAATAATATTAATAATATAGAGCTTGTCAATCTGTCTGACAGCGTAACAACAATGTATCCTATGTTAAATGATAATTTTGAAGAAATCGCTTCTGCCGTAAAAATAAACGGAAGCACGCAGAATATAACTTACAGTGCCGAAAGCAAATACACTTCAAGCATGATTCTCTCCGGCATAAAAGCTGCCCTTGACAAAGCTGTTGTAACAGGGGCGAAATAAATATTGTGCAAGTTCGGAAAAGACAGAACAGCGTAAAAAAGGTTTGGAACTTTATTTTTACTAAAGTTCCAAACCTTATTAATCCATCTTTATCCCATCCCAATCTGAGAAATCTGTGTATTTTATGCAGAAATAATATTCATTTTTTGAATTTTTATATATTGTTATGTATGACATAACATCTTTTCCCTTATACAATGTATACTTTCCCAAGCTTTGCGGATGACTTTTATAGATTTCCAATATCTGTGCGTCATCTTCTATCATCCACTCTTCAGGATATAACTTCGTTCCGTCAACATATTCTCTTTTTTCCCACTCATGCTTTTCATAATTTATTTTTAACATAAGCGTACATATATATGTACAGTTAAGAATATTCGGACTCAGGCTTTCTAAATTCTCTTCATTTACTATAGAATTCTTTTCATGTGCTTTTAATCCTCTTTCCTGACAATAATCTAATTTTTCTATTATCTTTTGGGACTGATGTTCACTGATTTTAAACTTCCCCGTATAATTTCCTGTTTTTCCGTCATATTCAAACCTTACTTTTTTACAAAATACAGGTATTGTAAAATCTCTTTCGTACCACATTACCGTCCGCTTTATTATATATCTCGGACTGTTGATATATGATACTCCTCCGATAACAAAAACTATCAAAATAAGGCTGAATATCTTTTTCATACTTATTTTCTTCATATATTATATCCTTTAATCAAAAAAAGCTAAAAGCTGATATATTCTAAACTTTTTAACGGCTTCCGCCATATATTCATATTTTATTTTACGCTCATTCCAATCATATTTATATATAAACCATCCGTTACTTTCCTCTTTTACATAATATCTCATATATGTTCCCTTATCTATAGATGTAAAATTATCTTCATCCGGAAATTGCCACATATCAGTATATTCAATGATATTGTTATTTACTTCCGCATCTCCTGCCAAAACTCGTCCACTTACAACTCTTGCAAATGAAGATGCTATATTCTTTCCTGCTGAACTTATTTTACCGACCGAACATTGTAACAAAACCAATCTTTGCACCGGTTTCTTTTTTAATGATTCAATATCACTTGTATTTAACTTAAAACTGTAACCTTTCCCGACACCATTTGATATCTCACTTTCATTACCATGCATATTCATTATAACCGTATATATGCAACAATCTTTTTCATCATATATGCCTAACGAATTCCATGCGTTAATAAATTGTTCATTACTGTTTGTTTCATACTTTACCACAGCATATATTTTATTTGAATCATTATATGGATTATTCTCATCATTTCCTATTTTTTCTAAATCTGATACATCACTATTCATTTGGTCATATCTGCTCTCAATATAGAAATAATATGCTATATTCTTATACTCACGTCCAACTATATGACAACAATTCATGTACCAGTCATTACATATATTACACATCATTTTGTCTGTGGGAATACATTCTTTATCTCCATAAATTCTACCCGTCTCATGTTCACACTCGCATTGTCCGCAGATATTGCATATTGTCACCTTATTATACTGGCACAAAATCCCTCCATATCTGTTCCCTTTCCAATGCGAACATGCACCTCCTGCATCATAATAATTATTTCCACAAATATTACATATTGTTGTTGTCGTACATTCTACCTGTCCATACCTCTCACCTTCCCAATGTGAGCATGCACCGTTGGGGTCATAATAATTATTTCCGCAGATATTACATATTGTTAATTTATCAAGTTCACAATACCCCTCATCATACCAAGCTCCTTCATGATGCGGACAATTACCTCCCCAATAATTTTCTCCACATATATTACATACATATATTTCATATGTAGAACATTCCTCTCCCCCATAATACTCACCTTTCCAATGTGAACATGCACCATAAGGGTCGAAATAATTATTTCCGCAGATATTGCATTTTTCCCATGGGTCACACTCCACTGTGTCATAAACAACCCCCTCTTTATGTTCACAATAAATTATATTCTCACTACATATATTGCAATACTTTTCCTCATTTGGTTTACATTCTTTTCCGCCATAAGATAATCCCTTTGTATGTGAACATAATGAACTATTAAAATCATGCTGACATATGTTACATATTTCAATTTTATGTAAGACACATTCCACCTGAAGCTCTCCCGCACAAACTCTTTCCCTGCTTTTAAAAAGACATGTAACAAAAATCAATCCTACAAGTAACATTTCAAATAATAATTTAGTATTTTTCATAACCCTCCTGCTTGTCTTTTGCATCAATATACGCAGCAATCAAAAAAGCAAATCACGCTCCGCAATATCTTTTGCAAATTTCACATATTTTTGTATTTATACAAATACAAGTATAACTGATATTTTATCATATGTCTATTAATTTTCATATAAAAATAATTACATTTTACTTTTTGTGACATTGTCCGCACAAATTAACAAACAGTGCTGCCGCATATCTAAAGACTAACGTCCTTTAATATGTGGCAGCACTGTTTTACTTATCTTAAAATTTTCTTATCTTAAAAATGTGGCACTATTTAAGCCTGTATTCATATTCGTCCCCGGTAATATACTCTTCTGTTTCAACGCCGACAAAACATCTGATATAAAACTTATTCTTTTTCTTATCTATAGTCATGCTGTTCACGTTATATTTCACAGTCTGATTTTTATACCGCGAATTCACTTTTTCATCTATAAATTTCTCTATGTCAGACCTATCTGCATTGACTGTAAGATTATCAAATATCCCCTGACGACTGCCTGTGTATGATTTTATCTTTCCGTCTCTGTCAATCGCAATACTTAACGTATCATTAGTATTAAATCCGTTAATACTCTTCACAAACGAGAATTGGCACACCCCATATGAAGTAAATGTTTCGGAAGTAATTAACTCATATTGTGAAATTCTGCTCTTATCGATAATCAATTCTTCAAAAACAGTTTTCGCTTTCTGTCCCAAAGAATATATCAATGCTTCATCACTGTCATCAGACGGATTTATTTCAGCCGCATCATAACCCGGAAAATCAGCTCCTCCGCCGACATCGTAATATCCCGTCAATTTCCCGTTTCTGTCAAATATATAATCATTCCCCGCAGAATCTTTATACACAACAGATATAATTCCATTATTACGTTTTTTTCTTTCGTACTTTAATGACACTTCATTGTTTAAAAAATATATTTTCTTCTTAGGCGGTACAATCCCCCATATCAGAAAGTTAATTAAAAAATATACAATGACTATGCTCAATACACATATTATAATAATTATATTTTTCTTTTTTCTGCCCATTTAACCCTCCATAATATTTCATCTTTTGTTCTTTACTTCTCAAGCTCACCTGTTTTCATGTCTTACATGCTATTTATGCCCTGCTTACTTCTCAAACATGCTCACTTCTTCGCTCACGCCGACATTAAGAAATCCGTCGTAACCGCGTTCTTCAAGTTTGTTAAGGAACTTGCCAAGCTTTTTAGGCTTGATGTATAATGACGCGATTTTCCCCTGTGCTCTTAAAGCATCAGCCGCCTTGACAGCATCTTTTAACTGTCCGTCCTCATATACAACCGCAATCTTGTCGGCTCTCTGTTCAATACTGATTCCGTTATTCATAAGAATTCCGAATATTCTCTCAAAACCGATTGAGAAACCTACAGCAGGAATATCTTCATTGAGGAATTTGCCGATAAGGTGGTCGTATCTTCCGCCGCCTGCAACAGCTCCCTTGAAATCAATACTTTCAACTTCAAATACAGTTCCTGTATAATATCCCTGTCCTCTTACAAGCGACAAATCAAATACAAGTTCAAACGCATTGCCTGTAAGTTCATTTACAGTATCAATGATATGTTCAAGGCTTTCTGCCGGAGTTTTGTCCTCAAGACGTGATTTTAAGCTTTCAAGAGTAAAATCACCCTCTGATAAGAACTTTTCAAAGTTATCGACAGCATCCTTTGCAAATCCCTTTTCTGTAAGTTCTTCAACAACTCCCGTAAGACCGATTTTGTCCATTTTATCGAATGTGATACATACACTGTCCAAATCATTTTCAGCAAATCCAAATGACTGAAGAACAGCACGTAAAAGTCTTCTGTCGTTTAACTTAACCTTATAATTTTTAAGACCGATTGCATCAAGAGCCTTTGTTGTTGTAAGAATAAGTTCAATCTCTGAATCCGTAGACTCTGAACCGATAATATCAATATCGCACTGGATAAACTCACGAAGTCTTCCCTTCTGAGGTCTCTCGGCTCTGTATACACGGTCAATCTGTATACACTTCATTGGAAGTGTAAGCTTATCTTTGTTGTTGGCATAATAACGGCTCAACGGAAGTGTAAGGTCATACCTTAAGCCCATATCCGCAAGTTCATTTTCATTTGCAGCAGTAACTCCTGAAGCAAGTGCTTTGTCAAGCTTATCTCCTCGCTTCATAATCTTAAATATAAGATTAAGATTCTCACCGCCGTCGCTCTTATCAAGATTTTCAATATCTTCTATTGCAGGTGTAATGATATGTTCAAAACCGTTTTCCTTATATACACTGAGAATTCTTTCCTGAAGATAATCACGAATCTCCACTTCGTTAGGAAGATAATCGTTAGTTCCCTTTACTGATGTTATTTTCATTTTTAAACTTTCCTTTTACTTAATAATATTACTTAATAATAATTTAAATATTGCGGCATTTACTGCCAAAAAACGGTGTTACGATAACACAGCCTCTTATTTATACAATATGAGAAGCACACACATATGGGCATGCTTCTCATAATATCTTAAACGTCTGCTTCGTCTATAGCTTTTCCTATATCGTGACGCATATATTTGTTTGCAAAATCAACCCATTCCGTAGCACGGTACGCATTTGCACGGGCTTCTTTTAAATCCTTGCCCAATGCGGTAACACCGAGTACACGTCCGCCATTAGTTACAACTTTGCCCTCTTCATTAAACTTTGTTCCTGCATGGAAAAGGAAATATCCTTCATCATCATGGAATTTATCCATACCTGTAATCTCAAATCCTTTTTCATAAGAAAGAGGGTATCCGTCAGAAGCAAGAACAACACATACGCATGCATTGTCTTCAAACTGAAGGTCAATCTTATCAAGTGTTCCGTCGATGCAGGCCTCAAATACATCAATTATATCATTCTTCATTCTCGGAAGAACAACCTGTGCTTCAGGGTCACCGAAACGTGCATTGTACTCAAGGACTCTTGGTCCCTTAGGTGTAAGCATAAGTCCGAAGAAAATAACACCCTTGAATGGTCTTCCTTCTGCTTTCATGGCATCAACCGTAGGCTGATATACATATTTCTTACAGAAATCATCAACTTCCTTTGTATAGAAAGGGCTAGGCGAAAAATTGCCCATGCCGCCTGTATTAAGACCCTGGTCGCCATCTTTTGCTCTCTTGTGATCCTGTGCAGATGACATAATCTTAATTGTATTGCCATCAACAAATGATAAAACTGATACCTCACGGCCAGTCATAAATTCTTCTATAACAATAGTATTTCCAGCTGAGCCAAATTTCTTATCAAGCATAAGCTCATCAACACCAGCAAGTGCCTCTTCCTTTGTAGGACAGATAAGAACGCCCTTACCAAGTGCAAGACCATCAGCCTTTAAAACGATTGGATACTCTGCATTTTCAAGATATGCTTTTGCATCATCAGCTGATGTAAATGTCTCATATGCAGCTGTAGGAATGTTATATTTTTTCATCAAATCTTTTGAAAATGCCTTTGAGCCCTCAAGGATAGCTGCATTCTTTCGTGGTCCGAATACTCTTAATCCCTCAGCTTCAAACACATCGACAATACCGCCGACAAGCGGGTCATCCATACCAATTACTGTTAAATCAATATTTTTTTCTTTAGCAAATGCAACGAGCTTGTCGAATTCCATCGCCTTGATGTCAACACATTCAGCGATCTGTGAAATTCCTGCATTACCCGGAGCACAATATATCTTATCAACCTTAGGACTCTGTGAAATCTTCCAGCAGATAGCATGTTCACGTCCGCCGCTTCCAACTACAAGTACTTTCATATCTAATTCCTTTCTTTATTGGCAATCATATTAATGGCAGCCGGGAGAAGCTTCCACTCAGCTTCTTCCATAACTCTTTTCTGAAGAATCTCAGGCGTATCGCCCTCTTTAACTTCAACTGCTTTCTGGAATATAATCTCGCCCGTATCCATTCCCTCATCAACATAGTGAACAGTAGCACCTGTCACCCTTACGCCTTTTGCAAGTGCAGCCTCATGAACATGAAGTCCATAAAAACCAACTCCGCAAAATGATGGTATGAGTGATGGATGTATATTAATAATTCTGTGTGAATACTGATGTACCATTTCTTCAGGAATCTTAACAAGAAATCCTGCAAGAACAACAAGGTCAACATTAAGTGAATTAACCTTCTCAAGAAGAGCCTTGTTAAACTCGTCTCTTGTCTCATATGACTTAGGAGAAACGCATATTGCTTCTATTCCATTATCTTTTGCTCTTGTAAGTGCGTAAGCGTCTGCATTATTGCTTATTACAGCAGCAATCTCCGTATTGGTAATTGTCTTATCCTTAATACCATCAATAATTGCCTGGAGATTAGTTCCGCCTCCGGATACCATCACCGCAATTCTTAGCATACTGTAACTCCCTTCTCGCCAGCCTTTACTTCGCCGATTACATAACCTGTCTCACCGGCTGCTTTTACTGCTGCAAGAACCTTATCAACATCTGCACTGTCAACTGCAAGTACCATACCGATACCCATGTTGAATGTGTTATACATCATCTTTTCTTCAATCTCACCGTCATTCTGAAGCATCTTGAAGATTGGTGGTACTTCATAGCTGTCTTTCTTAATTACAGCATGTGCACCTTCTGGTAACATTCTAGGAACATTTTCATAGAAACCGCCGCCTGTGATATGGCTGCATCCCTTGATACGAACACCTGCATTCTTAATTTCCTTTAATGTCTTAACATAAATCTTTGTCGGAGCAAGTAATGCTTCACCGAGAGTCTTTCCAAGTGAATCATAATATGTATTAAGTGATTCTTCTGTTATAGTAAATACACTTCTTACAAGTGAAAATCCATTACTGTGGACACCGCTTGACGCAATACCGATAAGAGTGTCTCCTGCTTTGATATCTTTGCCTGTTATAAGATCTTTCTCATCAACAACGCCTACTGCAAAACCGGCAAGATCGTATTCCTCAACAGGATAAAAACCAGGCATCTCTGCTGTCTCGCCACCTATTAACGCACACTCTGACTGAATACATCCGTCAGCAACACCCTTAACAATCTGAGCAATTTTCTCAGGCTCATTCTTGCCACAGGCAATATAGTCAAGGAAGAATAAAGGTTCGCCACCGGCACATGCAATATCATTTACACACATGGCAACACAGTCTATACCTACTGTATCATGCTTGTCCATTGTAAATGCAATCTTTAACTTTGTACCAACACCATCAGTACCTGAAACAAGTGTAGGCTTTTCCATGCCTTTGAACTTTTCCATAGAAAACGCACCTGAAAATCCACCAAGATTTGTAAGTACCTCAGGTCTCATTGTCTTTGCAACATGTTCCTTCATTAACTCTACCGATTTGTAACCTGCCTCAATATCAACACCAGCTTTTTTGTAATCCATTTTTTCCTCCATATTATGCATTTCATGCAAAAATTTATTTTATTTTTAATTAAAATTAATTAACACATAAAGAAATTAATAATTCTTATATCCTACTTCCTGAAGACGAGCGTCCTTCTTCTGTACGCTCTCTTTTAAGCCCTTGCTGTAATCCTTTAACTTAACAAGGAGTTCCGGGTCTGATGTTGCAAGAATCTTTGCTGCTAAAAGTCCTGCATTGGCACCACCGTTAATTGCAACTGTTGCAACAGGAATACCTGATGGCATCTGTACTATTGAATAAAGTGAATCCCTGCCTCCGAGAGATGTTGTATGCATCGGGATACCGATAACCGGCATAGGGAATATTGCTGCACACATACCCGGAAGATGTGCTGCCATACCTGCACCTGCAATAATAACCTTAAATCCCTTTTCCTCTGCTGTCTTTGCATACTCAAAGAACACATCCGGTTCTCTGTGTGCAGAGATAATAGTCATCTCATAAGAAATACCCAACTGTTCAAGGATGTCTGCTGCTTTTGCCATAACAGGCATATCAGAGTCACTTCCCATAACAATACCAACTTTAGCCATAATTTCCTCCATTCCTGTTTTGATTCAATGCCGCCTTAATGGTGCAAAGAAAAAAAGCTAAAAATTCTTCTTTCTATTTTACTTTATCTTGTTACACTCGTCAACCTCAAGCCGCTTTTTTTCTTTTTTGCTTTCTATTACATGTTTTATTGCAAGATATGGATGGTGGAAAATCATTCTCGGACCAGAAAAACGCATAACTTCACGTATTTTTTCCCTCATTTCCGGCTTGTAACAATGAACTTTACAGTTAGAACAAAATGTCTTTGTCTCCATAAACGGGCATCTGTCACTTCTTAACTTTGCATAATCGTCAAGCTTTTTACACTCATCACAAAGCACGCCTTTTGTTTTATGTTTCTTTTTACAGTACAAACCAATCATAAGGGAGACAACCTCTTTTTCCTGCTCCCTTTTTGACTGTATTTTTTCTGCTGACATTTTACTTTCTTTATCTTTCATCAGCTCATCCTTCCGTTTTCCACACTGTACACACGGTCAACCATACGCATGCTTGATTTTCTGTGCGATACAAGCACAATTGTCTTTCCGTTTCTCTCTTCATGAAGAGATTTAAGAATTACAGCTTCATTAAGGCTGTCAAGATTACTTGTCGGTTCATCAAGAAGCATCATATCCGCATTATGTAAAAATGCTCTTGCAAGCCCGATTCGCTGTTTTTCACCACCTGAAAGCGTTCCACCAAGTTCACCTACAGATGTGTCATATCCTTTTGGAAGTCCCATTATAAAATCATGCACAGACGCTTTTTTACATGCCTCATAAACTTCCACATCTGTTGCATCAAGTTTTGCTATTTTAATATTATTTTTAATGCTGTCCGCAAAAAGATGTGTCTCCTGCGTAACAAAGCTCTCCATATCTCGAAGATTTGAAGTATTTACATCATTAATATTTTTCCCTGAAATATTAATGCTTCCGTTATCCACATTCCAGAAACGCATAAAAAGCTTCAAAAATGTCGATTTTCCGCTTCCGCTTCGTCCTGCAATTCCTATAACAGAATTTTTCGGTATATCAACTGACACATTATCAAGAATTGTCTCATCTCCATATGCAAATGTAACATTTTCTGATGATACCCCATTGAATTCTATATTCTGCTTTCCGCCAACCTCATCTACAACCGGCTTCTCCTCAAGAATATCAAGGACTCTGTTTCCTGCTGCAAATGTGTTCTGTAATGTGCTTCCAAGTGCCGCAAGTGCAACAACAGGCCCAAAAGAACTCATAAGTGCAATAACAGGAATCAACACACCATCAAATCCAACCGCTCCGTTTACAAATAACATTCCGCTTGCAAAAAGCATCAATACGTCAAAAAATAAAATCGCTGTATTAGTAACCGCTGTATTCCTTCCCGAAAAACACTTCATCTTTGCTTCATTTTCACTGAGTTCTTCCATTTTTTCATTCATCTGTGCAAGACGTTTTCTGCCTGTTCCAAACTGCTGTATCTGCGGCAGTCCTCTGAGACTGTCAAGCACAAATGCTGATAATTCACCTGATTTTGTACGAAAAACCAGTCCCATGTCACCGCTTAACTTTGAAACTGCAAGTGGAATTATAACACCTACTGTAATATAAGCTGCAAGTGCAATAACACCGAGCAGAGGATTATAGCTTCCGATAAAAATACACATTATCACCGTAAAAAGTGCTGCTATCGCAACAGGTGAAATCGTATGTGCATAGAATACTTCAAGAAGTTCTATATCAGATGTAATTACAGAAATCAAATCACCTTTGTCTCGTCCTTCAAGCTTTGCCGGACAGAGCTTTCTCAATGCTCCAAATACCTTATCTCTTATTAATGCAAGAAGCTTAAATGCAATAAAATGATTGCATGACTGTTCCGCATATCTTAGCACAGCTCTGAGTACCGCCATTCCTGCCATTGCTGCAAATATAACAGCCAGATGCAGACTATTTTTTCCTAAGACACTTAATATTGCAAATCCGCCCGAAATCGTTATAAATGATGCACAAAGATGTCCCATAAGTCCCATCAGAATTGCAAGAATCATATATCCTGTCATCGGTTTAACAAGTCCAATAAGACTTGTCATGACTTTAAATCCGCTTCTTTTTTTATGTGTATTCATGCTGTCTCCTTTCCAAAACTTTCAAGTTCCTGCTGTGCATTCCAGAGTTTCTCATAAACTCCGTGTCTGTCAAGGAGTTCTTCATGTGTTCCGCACTCTGCCACATTGCCGCTTTCAAGAACATAAATATTATCTGCTCCTGTTACGTTGGCAAGTCTGTGTGAAATAAGAATTACTGTCTTTGACTTTGCAAGTTCGTATATTCTTTCCATTATTTCATTTTCACTTTCAACATCAATATTAGAAGTTGCCTCATCAAAAATGTATACAGGACTGTCATGCAGCAATGCTCTTGCAAGTGCAAGTCTCTGACACTGTCCGCCGGAAAAATTAGATGCTTTTTCAAGAAGCTTAGTATCAAGTCCATCCTCGCCTTTAAGGAAATCTGCAAGATTAACTTCTTTAAGCACTTCCCATAGTTTGTCATCTTTGGTATCCGGACTTCCCATAAGAAGATTCTGCCTTACTGTTCCTTTGAAAAGATAGCTGTTATGCCCTACATATGTAATATGCTTCATAAGGCTTGCTTCGCTTATCTGCGAGAGTGAATTGCCGCCTATTGTCACATTTCCCATATAATTTTTCATATGTCCCATAATAATTCCCGCAGTTGTTGACTTTCCGCAGCCGCTCTCACCGACAACAGCTGTAAAGCTGCCACTTTTAAATGCCATGTCAATTCCATGCAATATTTCCCTGTCATCATCATATGAAAATGCAAGATTTTTGCACACTATATCTCCATCCTTCGGACACTCTTTTCCGTTTTCATTATTATCTTCCGGCAAATCAAGAAGTTTAAATATCTTATCGCTTGATGCCATACCATTCATTGCAATATGAAAGAAGCTTCCGAGCTGTCTCATCGGTATGAAAAAGTCAGCCGAAAGAAGTATTATAAGAATCGCCCCGGCAAGACCGATATGCCCTGCCTTAAACTGAGTAACAGACATTACGATTCCAAGTGCCGCACCGCCATATGCGATTAAATCCATTATCGTAATCGAATTAAGCTGCATTGTGAGCACTTTCATAGTAATTTTACGGAATTCTTCAGATGCCTCATTCATCTGTTTGTGTTTGAATTCATCTGCCTGATAGATTTTTAATGTTGTAAGTCCCTGAAGATTTTCAAGGAAAGTATCGCCGAGTGCCGTATATCTGCCCCAGTATTTACTGAGAAGTTTTTTTGCCCATGTCTGCACAGCCGCTATCGCAACAGGTATAAGCGGAACGCATATAAGAAGCACAACCGCAGACGGAACATTTATAAAACATAAAATCACAAATAAAGTAAGCGGTGCAATCATTGCATAGAAAAACTGCGGCAGATACGCACCAAAATATGTCTCAAGCTGGTCAACACCCTCTACCGCAACCTGTACAACTTCTGATGTCTGAACCTTTTCCTGATAAGAAGTTCCAAGCTTTAATAACTTTTCATATATCTTTTCACGCAGTGTTTTCTTTACTGCCTTTGATGAAAGATAACTCATCTTGGACATCCAGACCGCACACAGAAATCTTATGACAACCGCTGCCGCCGCTATTATTATAGTTGTATAGATTCTTGTCCTTGTGACATTTTTTTCTGCCATAGATGCAAGAAGCACGGATATTGCCGCCATCATGACAACATTGGCAGCAAGCGAGCACCACTGTATCGCAACATTGAGTGCTATATACTTTTTACTTTCTTTGACTGTACCAATCAGCCTTTTATTAATCATCATAAATGTAAGTTTCCTTTCTTCTTTTGCAACGAACTTTTGTTAGTTTGTACTAATAAATATATCATATAACTTACATCTGTTCAAATTAATATTTTATAAAAATGGGTGGGAATTTTAGGGAAAAACTAACGGGATATTCACAGCCGTGAATATCCCGCACATCTTATTATATCGTTTTACAATATCTTTAAATATTTAGTTTTAAATTAATTTACAAACGGAGTAAACTGAAGTTTTTCGTATGTATATTTTCCCCTGATTTCTTTTGCCTGTTCTTCGCTTATAGGCTTTTCTGTTTTTAAAGCAACATCAGTAGCATAATAATACTTCTGTCCGGGCACCTTGTCATCTGTATACACAGTTTCTTTCATATCCAGCTTTGCATTGGAATACTTAAAATATGTCCAATTGGAATATGCGGCACCGCTTGAACCTTCATTAGCGATTGTTCCGTCTGTACACAGATAATATGTATTGCGTTCCCAGCCTGCAACAGCATGAACATCCGTGCCATCCTGAATTGTAAATATATCATAGATTATTGTCGTTCCATCTTCATTCACTGTTCCGCCAAAAATCAGCTCGTCTATACCATCATTATCAAGGTCTTTTTTGGTATATCCAAGTGTCTCATATCCTGACTGCTTATAAAAGAACACAGGTGATATATCAACTTTATCCTGACTTGAATAACCGTTTTTTAGTATATTGGCAGCTTTTTTTATCAATTCATCATATGGTGAATAATCAACCGACGGCTTTGTCTCTCCGGTAGTCTTTTCTTCTGCCTTTGCTGTTTCAGCAGCCGCCTGTGTCGTTTCCTGTGCTATCTGTGAATTATTTTGTTCACTGTTACTTTTATTTTTTGCATTACCACATCCTGCAACAGTCATAACAAGAGCCAATATCAATGCGGAACTGATTAACTTTCTTTTAATCATATGTATCTCCCTTCAAATCATTATGTATAATTCCACAAAAAATCTCACAAAATTGTATATATTCTAGAAATCTCCATTGTGAAATTCCAAAAAATAAGCGTCAAATCCGGGAATATCATTAATATCTGTTCCCTTGTATATACCAAACATTATCGCCGAATCACCGTTTAACATTTTTGTAAAGTCACCTGTAAACATAATCTTTTTTCCTGAATAATATTCGGTTGCATAATTGTAACGGTCACCACCAACCGTAACCTGCTTATCAATATTTTTTATAAGCAGGGCATATGAATAATCGTAAGACGGCGACTTGCGTAGCATCTGCTGCATTGTGCATTTTTTGCCATCAACAAATGTAAAATTCCTCAAATATTTTGCCATAACTGTTGGCAATGGAAATGTATCTGAAATTCTTTCAGGTAAACATTCTGCCAGAGGATTACCGCTACTGTCAAACCATGCTCCCGATAGCAGTTCGTCAAGTACATCTCCATCATATTCCATAAATGTGAGACCTTCGTACTTACCGTTTCCAACAGGTCCGACAACTCTTCTGTCAACATTTAACGGATTAGCTTTCAATACCTTTTTTGATGTGGCAATCGTCTCGTCGCTTGCCCCTGACGCAAGAGCCTCATTGATGCACACCTTACCATTTTCATCAATGATATAATTACCAAAAGGATTTATCCCGTCCTTAACCAACATTCCGTTGCCGTCTCTGGTTACATCCTTATAATAATCAATTAAATGCCCGTTAATGTCTGTAATCCTTCCGTCTGAATTGACATACAACGCACCATTTTTGATGTCCTTGTATATATCATATGTAAGTTCAACCGTTTCCTGTTCTTTTGACTCTTCTTTCTGCTGTTCCTGATTCGCAACATTGTCATAATCAAGGTTATTGGTTTTGCGGCATCCTGCAAAAGCAACCGCCGACGTCACAATCAGAAACAATGCTTTTAATGTTTTTCTATTCATTTCGTGCCTCCGGATTTTATTAAATAATTCTTACTGTGTATTGTATGTCCATATAATCAAAAATCGCTTTGGACAACAGTTCGGAATATTTCTTCTGCACAAATCCCGCACTTTTACAACGTGAATCCTCACCGTCTCCTATATCCCTGAATCGCAAAGTCAGCACATTTTCTTCCAGACTTTCTACCCTCAAAGGATTAATCCACGTTCTTATAGACACATCCGAAACATTGTATTCTGTCTGAAGCACCGCCAGAATTTCTTTCCAATTATCCCTGATACTGACAATCGGCTTGTTCTCGCTTGACTTATCATCCGTAAAAAGCGGTGTTAAATATGACGTATTATTAGAGTGTCCTAACATCATCTCTCTTATCCCCGCAAACGGGCGTATTATCTTACCACCACATACATTCTCTTCATCATCATCATCATCTTCTTCTTCTTCGTCACAATATTCATCTTCATCCTCCTCATCATCTTCGTCGTCATCATAGGCATCTCTTAAATGTTCCTCATACGCACTCATCTTTGCATTTGCGACTGCCCCTTCAACATTTGCCTTTACATTAGCCCAGAAAAATCCCATATTTTATGTCTCCTTTCGTATGTGTAATATCAGACGTTTATTAACCGCCTGTTGTTACTGACTGTAAATACAGCCTGTTGTTTTGTACATATTAAGGATAGCATTTGGGGTAGACAGGATATGGCAGTGGTGAAAAATCATCCAAATAAATCATCTAATTCTTTTCGGTTTTTCACTATTCCGTCATCTGACACACCTGATACCTGTGCTAATTTTACTGAATGTTCTGCTCTCTCATCAAATGTTGCATTTCCGACAAAAAACATCCATACTTTCAACTACTTATCAGTAATATACTCAGACAAACTTTTATTAATCACTTTAGGAGCTTTATTTAAACTTGTCTGATAAATCAATCCTTTTTCATCTTGCCAAATAACAATTCCTTCTATTCCTATATTCTCAACAACATATAAATTTTTAGGAACATTTTTATTATATTCCCATTCCCTTTTTGTAACATCTACTACATTTCTATTCTTTGATTTAGCAATTCCCACCAATTCAATATCATCAGCCAATACCGATCCAAACTGCTGCAAAAATTCTTTATATTCATCCGCAAACAAAACTCCTAATTCCTGCTCAGCAGAAATAATTTGCTTTTCTGATGCAGCTCCGGTACTTATCATATCTTCCAACAAATTAACAACTTCTACAATATTCATTATTTTATCTCCTAACTATCAACTCTTGATTTCCAATGTTCTTTTCGTTCTTTTGCAAATGCAGCTCTATCAATTTCAGATTCTTTAGTCTTATCATGAAGTATTATATCATTTCCTGTCCCTCTATGTTCTTCCATTGTAAGTTCAGCTAATGGACTATTTTGCTTTTGTCCTATATGATGTAGTTCTAATTCTTTTCCATCTTTAGTAATTGGTGGACGACCTCTATCCATTCTTTCTCTATTAGATATGCCATCTTCATCTAATTGTTCTAAATTAATGTCTTTTCTTATCAAACACCATTTTCCATCTATTTTGACTGAGCTAAGTTCAGCTTTTTCATATATTTTTGCTTCTTCTGTTGAGCCAATGTTATCAACAATCTCATCAGACCATCCCGTATATTCTTTTAAATCTTTTTTTTGTCTATCATCCAAGTGCTCTTTTCTATTTTGATTTTCAATACTATTTTCATTATGTAAAACTGGCTCTTTTGGAAGATAATCAGTTGGTCGCTCTGAACAATCTGCAGCAAACTCAACACTTAAAATATCCCTATCATTTTTTAGAAATGGTTGTTCTATTCCATCCAATGGACGCTCTGCTTCCATATTTTTACAATTTACAATATGACTTTCTACATCTAAATTTTCTAAAAAACCGTCAAATCTTCCCATCATATTAATTTCACCTTCAGATACTCTGTTCTAACTTTTTCTATTATAGCGTTTTTGGGAAAAAGTTCATGATAAATTCTGCACATATAATATAATATCTGTCTTAATTCTTCATGCGAAAATTCTTCAAATTCACTTTTAATGTTTTGCTCCATAATTGTTGTAAGTTCACTCAAATCTGACAATGTTCCATCCTGTGTACCATTGAAAACATTTGAATATTCATAATTTTTCTTTATATAATCTGCAACAGCCCATTCATATAATAAATTTCTATTTTTGTAATTTTGAATTAAATCTAATTTAATTTTTGCTGAAACATTTGAATTCAATATTTTTTCTACAACATCTTCATCATTTTGTTTAGGATTTGCTAATAAATCATGTAATAAATCATCACAACTTCTTTTGAATTGAACTATATTGAAATAATTTTTTTCCATTTTTCTATCAGCATTTTCAATAATGTATTCCGGTATTTTACATAGCACCGCTTCTTGCCAATCATTTTGATATACAGCTGCTACTCCGGTAGACAGTTTTGACAATTCCACAATCTGCATATTATCCAAGGCCATTGACTTACCTGTTATTTCTCTATCATTGATTTCAGGTAATCTCAATACAATTTTTGTGTTCGTATTCCTAATTGCTGCAACATCTAATAAATCCGGAGCCTGATCTACAATGATAACCCCTTCTCCATATGTTCTAATTTCAGCAATTGCATTACTTAACATCTCAACAGATTTCCCCTGTAAATTTGCCAATTCCATCGACTGTTCTGTCGATGTTTTCCTTAAGATGTTGTGTGCCTCTTCTAACACTGTTACATGGTTTAAATCAGCATTCAATTTGCTTGAATTTGACATACAATATTCCTGTAATTTTAAAATTACAAGTCCCATTATGAGTGATTTTGTTTCCATTGAACCTACTCTGCTAATATCTAAAATAGCACTTTCATCAAAAAGCTCACAAAGGTTCATTTCTTTACTTGAAAATATTCTTCCATTAATTCCATTAGTTAGTGATTTAATTCTTGTTGATAAAGAACCAATATAATCTCCCTTTGTATCCGATGAATATGCAGTAGAATTAATAGTATTATTTAATTCTCTCAATACATCATCAAATGTTGGAAAAAGATTCCTAACCTTTTCATTTACTGATAAATCAAGATTCCAGCCTGCTGATTTATAAGCTTTTTCAATAGAATCTTTTAAAACGGCTGGCATAGCAGCATACATAGGCCAACAAACATTAAAAATTCCAACAAGTCTGTCAATATGCTCTAAAACATGAATTTCATCTGGGAAAGAGAATGGATTAATTTGCAACATTTTCCCCATTTTAGGATTAGTTCCAAAGCAATTAACATGTTTAAAAACATTTTTATACTCACCTTTTGCTGGCTCAACCACTAAAAACGGAATGTTCTTTTTCTCAAGTTCCGATAAAATTGAATATACTGTATTACTCTTACCAGCACCAGTTGAACCTGTTATAAACGTATGCATAGCTAAACTTTTTACATCTAACTTTACATCTGTCTCTGTTTCTTCTCCCAAATGATAAACTTTGCCAATATTAATAAAATCATTTGAATCAGCTTTCCTGCTAATCACTTCTTGTGCAAATATCGCATGTTCAACAACTGGAAGTCCCTTTACAGAATGTCTTGGCAATCCCATATGTATTGCAAGTTCATTTGTACTGACAAGTGATGTTGGATTTACAAAAATTGTACGCAATTGCTCATAGCTAAAACCTCTATATTCAAAAATCGGATGGCAAAAATCAGTAACATATTGTTTAATATTATATGCCTTTTCATCATCCCATGTATTTACAGCCGAACGTTCAAGTCCTGTTTGTGCACCTGACATTATGGATTTATATGTATTAGCTGCTGTTTCTGTTTCCGCCGGACTCTCTGCAATAAAATATGATGCAAATTTCCACATTCCAATACTTTCACATTCATCCAATCGCTCCATTTGTGTCTCTAGTCTCTTTAATGTAGATATCAACATCATATTTTTTGCATTAAGTGTAACTCCTTGTGAAGCACCAAATGAGTCAGTTAATGTTTGTGTATCAACAAAGTTAAATGTTTCTCCTATATTATAACTAATAGTACTTTGCTTATTTGTACTGTTTGTTTGAGAATCACTGCTAGAATTACTAAAATTATTTGTATCTGAATGTGATTCATTAATACCATGTGATAGTGTCCTTGAAATAGAACTAGAAGCAGAATCTGAATGACTTGTTCCATGTGAGACAGAATGGGTATCACTTGAACTAGAACCATGTCCTTTGCTTACACTTGCATTAACATTTACTCCAATCCCAAATGGTGCAAATGACATTCCTCCTCCAATTGTGTTGGTTGACGTATCAAATTCACCTTCTGAATGTGCATCAGTAACAGAACTATTTACCCCATCAGAATATCCAGTGGTATCAGTTTTACCATCAGTAGATGAATCACTTGTTCCTCTTGTATTCGTCGAGCCATATGATTCACCTTCACTATCTGTATGAGTAACAGTACTTGAAGTTCCATCTCCCATTGATTGACCATAATTATGATTTACCGTTGTTCCTTGACTAATTCCCGCTGATGCACTTTGGTTAGAATTTGTTGTAAAATTCAACTGCATATTAGCAAATGGCGAAATCTGAGTATAAATATTCTCATATTCATTTTTAATAGCACTTAACGAATCATATAAAACACTATCTGCCAACAAAAAGGCAGTATATGATTTTCCATGCATACTCTCAACGAACTTTTCTAATCCTTGAATAAAATTTTTATTAGACATCTGTTCCTGTTTATAATCAGCTACACATGTAACACAAGACACACTATTAGAATCTCCATATTTATTTTCAAGAATGCTATTCATATCTTTATTCATATCATCATCAATATATGGTTCAATATGGCTACCTGGAAACAGTCCTTTCAAAGTACTTTGGAGCATGTCTCTCATTCTTCCTGTTGAAAACATTGGATTAAGAGATCTTACTCCCAAATAGAAATCACTCTTATTTCCATTACTTTTTATCATCATAATTAATGTACATGGTCGATTCGTTAATGAATGAAATAAAGTAGAAAGCTTATGTACAGAAAATTCTTCCTCCTGATATACAAGCTCTGTTATTTTAAACAGTTGAACATCCGGTATACTTACCTCATTCTTATCATATTTTACAATTGGCAATTGTTCCAATTTAGTAACATATCCCTTCATGACCTCTTCATCAATAATTTGAAGGCACTTACCCAAATTACGCTGTAACACTTCAATATTATTCTGAGATTTTTCTTTAAATGGAATATTTATCATATCATTGTTTAATTTTATATCGTTTTTTCTATTTAAAGGCAGCTCTGTAACCTCTTTTATATTTTCATCAATTTGACAATCCTCACTCCATTTCACCACTTATTTCACCTGCCTTTTATAATACATTTCTTTTATTACTGTATTCCCCATATATTTTTTGTATTTTATAACTTTGTAATATTCCGTTTTCTCATCACCTATATTATACAAAAAATAATATAATTCATATTCGTAACCTCGACATTGACACTTTCTTCCTCCATCCGGCTTTATTTTTTTCCACACATTACTTTTTTTCAAACTATTCATTTCTGATGATTTGTCATTTACTAAAGTGTAGTCTTTCTCATCTTTTATTTCTAAATTTCCATCTTCACGTTTTACCTGAATTCCTCTCCTCATACGCTTTTCCTCTAAAAATAAAAAATAATCATATTTTTTACCGGAAAAAAAATTAAAATATGCCGCACTCTTAGTTATATTCTCTGAATTAGTCTGTCTTACATTATTAGGGGATTGTGCTAATGAAGTATTTCTATAAGCACTATTATTAGAATAACCACTAACACTATTATCACAATCCCCATAACTTTTTTTGATAAATCATTAGGGTAAACATCTCTATATACTCTTGTTTGATTATCTTCTCTTAACATCCTTGATTTTTCTTCTCTTGCCTTTTTTTCCGCTTCTATTATAGAATCTGTTACTTGTTTCTCTCTTTCCAATCTTCTTTTTTCTTCTTCAATTTCACGTCGTTGCTGTTCTTGTGGATCAACACACTGTTGTTTCTTTGCATGATTCTCTGGACTTAATATCCTTGATTTTTCTTCTCTTGCCTTTTTTTCCGCTTCTATTATAGAAGCTGTTGCTTGTTTCTCTCTTTCCAATCTTTTCTTTTCTGCTTCAATTTCTCGCCGCTTCTGTTCTAATCTTTTTATTTTATCAGCCTTTACCACTTTTGCAACTTCAATCATATGAAGAAATCTCTTCTCAGAAAAATTTTTCAGCAAATCAACTTTAAGTTTTACCCAATAATCCTCATTCCATTCCGATATATTACTTTTGAAAGGAGTAATTTCTTTATATTCAACAAAAAAATCTTTTAATTTTTTGCAATATTCATAATCCTCCTCATACGATTTAAAAGTCGGATCAACATCAAGACAATCCGCAAAAATATATCTTAAACCCTTAATATCATTTTTATCTGCACATTTCTTTATTTCTGAATTCATATGTTTTTCCTCCTACATATCAAGAATTCTATTAATTTCATCTGTACATTCCTGTATCCAATTTAATATTTTCTTATTTCTTGTCAACTCCGCTTCCTTTTTTTCTTGATCAAATGCACACTTATTTAATTCATCATATTTTTCCTCAATAATCTTATCCAACTTATCAAAAATAACCATAAACTGTTGTTTCATTTTCTTAATCGTTTCATCTGCGTATTCAAGTGCGTCATCTACACCTTCATCAACACTTTGGCGATATTTGCTCATAAGTCCCGCCTGTAAAACACTTGTTTTTGCAGAAAACTTTTCAATTTTTTCAACTCGTTCTTCAAAAACATCTCTCATTACTGTTTTATAATCCATAACTGTTTTATAAACATCTTCGTCTTTGTAATCATCTACTTTTTCATATACATCTTCTTCATATTCAATATACTTTGGTTCCCAAAACTTTAATTTTCCCCAAAATCCGGACCTTTCTGGGTTTGATTTTGTTCTGGTTCTGGTTCCAATTTTTTCCTCATGTGAGCCAACTTTAACCTTTTTGGTTCCAATCTTTTCTTCATGAGAACCAACAACAACCTTTTCTTCTTCCTGACCTACTTTTTCATAATATTTCTTCTCTTCATATGTTACATCACCTACATCCTCAACTGTCTGCGTTACAAAATTGTCAGAACTCCATACAGATGCATTTTTACGAATATTTAATAATGCACCCTTAATAAAATCTGCTGTACTAAAGTCCAATTTATCATCAGCAGTGCTTTCATCTATTTTTGACAGCTTTTCTTGATATTCTATAAGTATTTTTTTTCCTGTTTCAATTACTTCACTATTAATAACACTCTCTAACTCTGATGTCATTTCCGCAACAGAATCGCTACTAAGTGCCGAAAATTGTTTAACAAGTCTCTTAACCTCATCTCTACTTGTAATAGTTTCATCACAGAGATCAAATATTCTACTTGCCATTCTTGCAGCATTTTCTTTCAATTGCTCAGATTTTTGTATTATTGTATCTATCGGATTCAATTCATCTACTTTTGTTTTAAATGCAGATGCTTCTTGACCATTTTCAATTTTTTCTTTTACAGCAGCTGCCCTTGCTGCACATGCTGCAGCAGCCTCTTCATCAGTAGCGACTTTCGTCTTTGCCTTTGCTAATACCTTATTACTTTCCAATACTTCTTGAAAGGATTCAACTAAGTCCTTCACCTTTTTAGTTTTCGCATATTTTTTAACATATGCAGTAATTGCAGCTTCAATTGAATATATACCACAATGAATAAGTGCCTGTTTCTTTGTATTATTTTCTTCCTCCGCTTTTCTCAGTTGATAATCCAATTCTCTTTGTGCACTTGGAGATAATGTTGAATATTGTTCCAAATGCATAGCTTCATAATCAATAAACTTATCAATCATCGGAAGAGTATCTCTGGCAGCTGATGGCAATTGTTTTTCTTCTGCCCTTGTCAAATTATCAATATCAACATTTTCAAAATATGTTCTAATATTTAAAGCTGTATATGCTGAACATGGAAATATTTGTGGTTCTTCTATTCCATGTTCAGCTAAATATCTTTTTGCCGAATTAACAGCTTTTTCAATGCTTTCTTCTTCAGGATTAAACCCATCCATTTTATTTATAACAAAAAGAAATCTATCTCTAGCCTGTTTTCCACCCTTTTTTATCTGTTTAGCTACATAGTTAAGTAAACGAGCATCATCTCTAGTGCTCAACTGTGTTCCATTTAAAACATACAAAATCAGATTATTTGAATCATTCTGTATTGCTCGATATGTTGTATTCTTGTGTCCCTGACACTGTGCATTATTTGGACCCGGAGTATCAACTAACATTAAAGCTGTAGTTTTTGCATCCAAAAACGGAATATTACCTTTTGCATGAATTTTACTTACTTTATCATTATCATTAAGTTCATTCATTACGTCATATGTCAAATCAGGTATATCTCCAATATGATTGTCTTCCGCGTCATATACTTCCGCACTAAATTTGTCCTCATCTGTATCCAAAATTTCCGTAATTGTAGCTGTGCAAGCCTCATTCTTAGATGGCATAAGCTTTTTTCTAAGTAATGCATTTATTAATGTAGACTTTCCAGAACTCATAGTTGCAATAACATTAATTGGAAACTCTGCTTTATTAATATTTTCAAAAGCCTTCATTAATTTCTTATCTCTAAAATCATCAACAGGTCCATTTTGAAGATCATTAAAAATCTCCACTATTTTTTCATTTATATCATCATCCGATTTTGCTTCCGTAAATTTTAATTTTGCTTGTTTTATCTTTCCTGCAGATTCAGCCATTTTAAATGATTCTTCAAAATCATCCCAATCCAAATCCATCCCATAAAACTCAATTTCAAATTCGACAGAATTCAGTTCATCCACTAAAAGTTCAGGAAATTTACCAATCCACTCCTGCAGTCTTTTACCTTTAATAAGTTTATGTAGCATACTATCCTGCTCAATTTCTTTTCCATTCACCTTAATTAATGTTTCCAGTCTATACGGATTATATTTTACAAAAACTTGCTTCATTTTAACTACCTCCTACTATATTTTAATATTATTTTTTCTAAATAACTCAATCCACATTTTTTTAACAATTGTACTTCTTCTTGAGCCGAATCTTCAATTTTTCTAACTCCTAGCTGATTTTCATAATATTTATCCAAACTCATTTTTTCAAATTTATCAATATAATTATATAGCTCTCTTTTTTTAGTTTTTGATAAATCAATTTGTTTTGCTAAATATCCAGCTCTAGCTGAAATCGGACATATGACAGGATTTTTGAAACCTTTCTTCTTGAGATACGCTTTTTGTCTGTCAATGATTTTTAATATATCCTCTTCATCTGGATTTAAAAGATCGACTTTATTCATAACAAAAATCACAGGAATTCTTCCCACTGAATGTTTCACAAATTCCAAATGTTCATCTTCATCGCTTGTCCCAAGTTGTGTTGAATTCATAAGATATATAAGTAATTCATAATTTCTTCTTTTTATAAGCTTATCAGTAATTTGCTTATGTTCGTTATTACCACTGAAATTTACTCCCGGAGAATCATTTACAATAATCCTAGAGTTTTTTAAAATGCCACTAAACGCAGTTGCAACATAAATTATATCTGATAAATTTTCTTCATTATCATTTAATAATTCTTCTTTACCAGCAGTCATTATTAAATCATGGTCATATTCTGTCGTGTATCCATCTTCAAATGATTTATTAATAATAGAATGAATTTTACTTGTACATGACATATTTTGTGATAAACATATATATTTACCTACTAGTGCATTAATAAATGTTGATTTTCCTGCACTCATTGTTGCAGTCACCATTAAGTTCGTTAATGATTTTTTCCTAAAAAGAAGATTTTTTCTTATTGCTTTAATATATTCTGTTTCATTTTTAATAAATTTTAAATTCCTATTATCAGCAACATTCACAAAATTAATAATCTTTTTAAAATCCCCTACTGTAACATTATCAAAATCATCAAGATATTGTTTTTTAATTTCATTCCACTTTTCTGATGAAATCTTACTGGTTTCATAACCAATAATATGTAGAAAATCTAACATAATATAATAACTATAATAATCAAAACTATGCTTTTCTTTTATTTCATTTGACGCAAAAATAATATTTCTGTAAGCATCTATCTCAGATTTTTCATATTTTCGTCTGCTCCCTCCTCCAATCTTTAAATATTGCACCAATTTATCAAAATACTTTCTTTTTACTTCCTCACATTCTCCGCATATAGGATTTAACGAAACTATATGTGACATTGTCAAATCTATTATTTTAATACTATTCACCTCCTGATTAATATTATTTTTCAAAATATACTCATGCCTTAATGTTTTTTTGTTTTTTATTCTATACTGTCTGCTATTCTTTTTCATACTTAATCTTATTTTATATAATAATTTAGTCCTACCTTCTATTCTATCACTTCCACCATATCGCCCTGGCTCCGCAACCACATGTCGATGCCCTTGCCGAACACCTCTGCCGATATGGTATATACGCCGTCTCCCTTATCAAGTATCTTGGCTGTCGGAAGACGGTCAAGCACAGCTTCAACGCTGCTGCCTTTGTACTTAAACTTTACCTTCTGAAGCTTTCCACCATACATGAACTGGACACGTTTCCTGAACTCGCCCTCTTTGAAGCGGTCTCCATATGGGATTTTGAAATGTTCTTCAAGAACATGATAATCCTCGATTCTGTCAATTCTGTATATTGTCGGAAAGGCATCATTTATAACATCAAAATCCGCACGTACAGCTTCATCATCGATAAATGCGGTCAGATAAAAATAATATTCCGAAAACATTATCGCAACGGGCTTTACCTTTCTTTTAACAACAGCTCCATCTTTGGTTCTCCGGTAATCCATCTCAAGATATCGGCTCTGGTATATCGCCTGTCCTATATCCCACATTTTATCCATAAACTCGCTTTTATGCGTAAGTTCAACGTAATGAAATTCTTCATTGCTGATAAGCTTTTCCACAAGCTGCTGGCTTGTCTTTGGCACACAACATTCAATGAGCCTGTCAAGAATCCCTGTCATCTCACTCTTTGTAAATGCCCTGCTGTCCAGAAGTATCTTACATATTGCAAGTATCTCACTGTTGCTTAGTTTCATCTTATATATCTGCTCAAGACGATGCCCGTCCAACTTTTCATCATATATAATTGAATTAACAACACCGCTTTTTCCTACTTCCTCATCAAGAAAATTTCTTATCGCACCAATGTCACGCTGTATTGTCCTGCTGCTTACGCCCAGCCTTTCTGCCTCAATATTTTTATTAATCACCTCTCCATCCATAAAACGCTGATACAGATTCAGTACTCTGCTTACCTTGTCGTTATAGTCATTCTCCATATGCTGTTTTCTCCTTTGAGCAACTTCAATACTCATAATTGTTCACGCTTTAATCTACTAACAGTGTATCACTTTACTATGACAATTACCAATATTTTATTTGCATAATCTGTTATTTTTTGCATACTTAAATGATAGCAGTTTATATAGACACATATTGTCCATAAAATGCATTTTTTTATAGCAATTTAGGCATTTTTATCATCTACAACTAAATTTCTTTTAGCTGTAGATAATTATATCATTACAAAAACAATATTACAATTATGTATTAGTATTTTGACTCTTTTTGTGGAGGATTTAATGAAAGAGATTGATTTTGAAAAGATTGGTAAAAGATTAAAAGAGATTCGCTTATCAAAAGGACTTCCGCAGGACGCTGTTGCCGGTGCCGCCGAAGTCAATACTTCACATATAAGCAATATTGAAAATAACCATGTGAAGGTTTCACTGCCTACACTTATCTATATCTGCAACGCCTTAGGCGTTACTGTTGATTATGTTTTATCCGGTGAATATACCGCAGATAATTCGTCAATTGACAGAGAAATTCTTAAAGAAATCCAGACTTTTTCGGATGATGATAAAGAACGTATTCTTCGTATTATACACGCTCTAAAATAACAGGTTGTTATTTTTAGTTATGCAGAATCAGACACAGACAGCAAACGGCGTGTGTGCACCTTTACGGTACACGCACGCCGTGAACTTATTTTTACACAAAAGCTCTGTGATTATTTTGTTTTTATGCATACTTTTTTACCAGAAAATGCTATTCCAAACTTTATAATATCCGCAATTCCATCTTCCGTCAGTTCTGAATCATATCGCAATTCGTCAATCTGAACCAACGCCTCTTCTGCCAGACTCACAAGTGCTGCTTCGCTTAACTTTTCTTTCCATTTTAATTCCATGATAATTCCCGGATATTTTTCTTCTCTCGGAATCAGACAAATATCATATCTTCCGTCTCCTGATTCTCTGTTGGATTTAATTTTGTACTGATTATCCATCAATGCAATTAATCCAAGCATCAATCCATGATAAAACCCCTCTGCACCGCCATCATAGAAGCTGATAGACTTATCCATATATTCGGCAACGGCATTCTGCAACTTCTTATAATCATTTGCATAAAGACTTTCTGCAATTTTATTTGCCGTATTCCTTGTTATAACTCCAACCTGTAAAAAATGTGATAATATTTCACTCTTGTAGACAGCCGCAATCTCCCTGTTTGGAATCGAAACCTCGCACAGATACGAACCATCTGCCTGCAGTTCTTTCTTTGGTGCCTTCAAATAACCGGCAACCAACAACAGACTATAAATATTGGCTGGCTCTTCAGTAAGTGAACTGTATACAACATTCTGATCTATACGTGCAATTATTCGTTCTCCATGCAAAAGAGCATAAAGTCTTTCAGTTATATCATCAGTCGCAACTTTCAAGAGGTCTTCCAAGATTTCATTTTTTCCTGTATTTACCCAATATGCCTGCGGAATACCGCCTCTTGAAATATAATTAATTACTGACCATGGATTATATATTTCTTCGCTGCCAAATAAATAACCATCATACCAATCCTTTAATTCACTTTCTTTTTTCGACATTCCATAATACTCAAGCATTTTCTTTACTTCATCACCGGTAAAGCCAAAGAAACTGTCATATTCTTCATCCATCACAGTATTTACAGAAAGATTGTTAAGTCCGCTGAAAATACTTTCCTGTGCAATGCGTAATATTCCTGTCAGAAAACCATATGACAGATTTTTATTATCCTTGAATGCACCCGAAAAAAAATTCCTCATAAAGCCAATTATCTCATCATAGAAATCTTTTGAATATCCTTCCTGAATCGGGGTATCGTATTCGTCAATAATTATAATTGGAGCTTTCCCATAATGCACTGCAAGCATTTTTGATAATCTCTCAAGTGCAGAAGTAAGTTCAACCTCATTTGCAGAAGAATTCAAAATCTTTGTAAAATAAATTTTTTCATATTGCGAAAGCTTATCACTATCAATCAGTTCCTGATGCCTTCCATACTCTTCCTGAAGCAGCCCGCGAATCTTATCTATTGTCGCTTCCCATGTATCAAATTTGACATCTTTAAAAGTAAGAAATATAACCGGATATTTTCCCTGATACGCCCGATACTCTTCCCCACAATTCCATATAGCTTTATCAGCAAAATATCTGCTGGTATCTTCATCCGATATTTCAAAAAATACCCTGAGCATATCCATATTCAAAGTTTTTCCGAATCTTCTCGGTCTTGTAAACAATGACACCAATGGTCTCCTGTCAAGAAACTCCTTTATTAACAGCGTCTTATCAACATAATAATATTCCGATTGTGCACGCACATAATCCGAGATACCAATTGGCAGTGATTTTATAGTTTTTTCATTACTTCCTTTCATATCCGTCTTCTCCGATCATCCGCAATATTAGTCTTATTTCATATAAAAAATTATACCCTGCAAAATACAATTAATCAATCTTTTTCATATCCGTTAATTCAGCTATTTGTTAATACGGCAAAAAAGCAGTGTGCATACACCCATATGGCATATACACACTGCAATTAAAATAAATATATTCTTACAGCATATTAAAATCTGTATTATCTTTGCTTATAAGTCTTTAAAAAGTCTTCCATCTTCTCTACTGCATCTTTAAGAACTTCAATTCTAGGAAGATATACAACTCTGAAATGATCCGGCTCGCCCCAGTTAAATCCAGCACCATGAATTATGAGAATTTTCTTCTCACGAAGGAGGTCGAGTGCAAATTTCTCATCATCATATATATTAAACTTCTTTGTATCAATCTTCGGAAAAATATAAAATGCCGCCTTTGGTTTAACTGCACTGATTCCCGGAATGTCATTAAGTGCTTTGTAAATATATTCTCTCTGCTCGTAAATTCTTCCACCCGGAACTATATATCCATTGACACTCTGATGTCCGCCAAGTGCTGTCTGTACTATTGACTGTGCCGGAACATTTGAACAAAGTCTCATATTAGAAAGCATGTTAAGACCTTCCATATAATCTTTTGCAATGCTCTTGTTGCCGCTTAAAATCATCCAGCCGATTCTGTAGCCCGCAATCATATGCGACTTTGAAAGCCCGCTAAATGTAACACAGAACAAATCTGGTGCAAGCGATGCAATTGAAATATGTTCTTCGCCATCCATGACGAGTCTGTCATATATTTCATCTGAAAATATTATAAGCTGATGTTCTCTTGCAACTTCAACAATCTGATCAAGAACTTCTTTTGGATATAACGCACCTGTCGGATTATTTGGATTGATTATTACAATAGCCTTTGTCCTGTCAGTAACTTTCTTCTTAATATCATCAATATCAGGATACCACTCTGACTGCTCATCACAGATGTAGTGAACAGCCTTGCCACCGGCCAGTGTTACACATGCTGTCCATAGCGGATAATCAGGAGCCGGAACCAGCACTTCATCGCCATTGTCAAGCAATGCTGACATACTTAGATTTATAAGTTCACTTACACCATTTCCTGTATATATATCTTCTATTGAAACGTTAGGTATATTTTTAAGCTGTGCATACTGCATAATTGCTTTTCTCGCAGAAAAAAGTCCTTTTGAAGTTGAATATCCCTCACAATCTGTGAGCTGTCTCTGCATATCATATATAACTTCATCAGGTGTCCTGAATCCGAATGGTGCAGGATTGCCTATATTTAACTTGAGTACATGTGTACCATTTTCTTCCATCCTGTTTGCCTCATCAACAACAGGACCTCTCACATCATATAAGACATTATCTAACTTTGATGATTTCTTGAATTCACGCATATTAATATTTCCTTTCTCAGCTATTTTTTCTCCATAAAGCCAGTCAGCATCAACGCCAAATGTCATCGCAATAAATTCGCCAATATTTCTTCTCGGCACTGCTCTACCGCTTACATACTGGCTTATCTGGCTTTTCGACAACTTAACTCCTTCATTTGCCGCCGCAGTAAGCAAATCCACCTGCTTCATGTTTTTTTGCTTTAAAAGTTCATTAAAGCGTTCTGTAAATTGTGTTCCGTCAGCCATAATGCCCTCCAAAAGTTTATTTTCATATCAGAAAGTTTATTTTTAATTCTTTTCATTTCCTTTAAAATAAACTTTACCACCTTTTTATGCGTTATTCAAGCAAAAAGTTTAATTTTCATGTTTTTTATATTTATCAAGTACAAATTCTACCGCAACACTTGTAAATCTATACTCAGCCGGCGGTTTTGAGCAGAATACAAGGTCATACTTCTTTTGTTCAAGCTCGTTAAGCAGCTTTCTGGTCGCTCCGCTATGAAATGTAAAATCTATCTCATTATCTTTATTTTCTTTTAAAAACTGTGACGCAAGCTGTGGAACAAACTGTGTTCCAAATGCACGTAGAAACCCTACCCTTATAACACCAACACCTCTCGCTTCTCTCTGTATGGAATCCACACCTCCGTCAAATGTCGAAATAGTCTGTTTTGCACATGCAAGAAATTCATCACCAAATCTTGTAAGTGTTGTGTGAAAAAGATTCACGAAGTTACCCTTCTGTTTATTTCCATAAAATGACAAATAAATAGTATCATTTTATCTACAGTTTTATAAAAACTATTTATTTGAAAAAATGTTCATTTAAAAAAGCCGCACAGCTGATTATTCAATCATACCGTGCGGCTCTTGTTATTTATTATTTTATTAATTATGTCCTTTTTCTGCTTTTTTTCTTAATATAACAGTTGCTATTATCAAGCCCGCTGATACAAGTATAAAAAATACTGATACAGCCATAAATGAGTAGAGACTCTTATTAATAACATCAACAAACATATTATAGAAATAAACAGGTTTGATATTAAGGTGCTTATATCTGCCCTGAATAAACAAAAACAGCGGAAGCACACCTGTCATTATAGCTGCTGCAAGCGTAGCATAAGTTACATATCTAAGACCTCTATGAACATAATGATGGTCTTTTATTGTAATTACTATGTCTACAACAGCAAGCACTAACAGAATTACAATAAGTATGATAAAGAACTTGTTATACATATTTCTGAAGCTGACATAATAATTAATATATGTTATATCAACATCTGTCTTATACTCTTTTTCAATAGATGTAACAAATTCTTCAATAGCAGACTTCTGTTCGTCGCCTATTGCAATATTATTATCCTGTGCATATTTATATATGTTATCTGTAAGTTTCTTTTTGACACTGCTTGTGTCAACAGATATATCTTTTTTATCTATTCTTGAATTATACACCTGCTTTATATCAGATGTCATCTTGTCAGCATCCACTATATCTTCAAATACTTCATCAGGAAGCATCATCGGCTTACCTAAATCCATTGCGTTTTCAATGAATTTTTCATGGACACTCTCATAATATCCTGTCTTTGCAGCACTTTCAAGGAAGATATTGCTTCTGAATATCCCAAAGCTTGCTCCGACAAGATAACCGGCAATCGCAAGAAGACCAGCTAATATAAAAGATAATATAATGCTCAAAGGATAAAACTTTCTCTTTGAGTTAGATTTCTTTTCTGACTTTCTCTTCATATGCTACCTCCTCCTAATATACCAGCTTAGGTCCGGATGTTTTTCTTGCATATACATACAATCTCTGTGTATATGAAGTAAGTGGAGTAAATGGATAACATGTATACATCGTTATAATCTCTTCATTACTATCAAAACCAAATGCTGACCTGTCATTCTGGTCTGCAATTCTTGTATCATATACCTCATATGTATACTTTCCATAAGAAGTAACTACTGTAAAAACATCGCCTATTTCAACATATTCCAAAGGAGCAAACGAAGTGGCATGATGACCACCAAGAAGAATAGGTGCACCAAAACCAAATATAGGTGTACCGGCATACTGACCGACACCATTCCTTAATTCTGTTCTGCTGTCTCCAAAATAGATATTCTCTTTAATTCCAAGTCTCTCACATGTAATCTGTGCATACAGTTCACCGAGAGCCGGATACATATCAGATGAATAAGGTATCTCCTCTTCCTGATTCTGTGCATTCTCTAATTTAAAATCAGGAACACCTGACACATCAACAGTCGTTTCAGTTGTCTCTCCTGAAAGAATCGACATAACTGAATATACCGCACTGATATATGGTGACAAGCAAATGAAAACTAATAAAAAACCAATTAAAGAAAGAAAAACTGGCATATAGATATATGCCAGTATTCTTTTAACGTTTTTACGTTTATGCATAATTATTCAATTAAGCAACTTTCTTCTTGCTAACGAATGCACAAACAACTAATCCCATTGCTAATACAGCAACAACACCAACTGTAGCAGCTGTTGTGAAACCTGTATCCTTAACTACTTTAGCAGAAGGAGCAGCAACATATGACTTGCCATCCTTAACAGCTGTGATTGTGTTAGTTGATGCATCAAATGAAACTGTAGCACCAAGCTTAGCAGCTGCATCTTTGATATCTGCCATGATAGCTGACTTCTGGTCTGCTGTAAGAGAAGCGATATCCTTTACACCATTAGCTGTAGCTGTTGCAGCATCAATCTTAGCGATAACGTAAGCAGCATCTTCATCACTTACTGTGTTGTCTGCTAAGAACTGCTTTGCAGCGTTAACATACTCTGTAGCAACGCCTGCACTCTGAAGTTTGCTGATAATATCATCCTTAGAAGCTGCGAATGCTGAAATTGACATAGCAAATACGAGCATTAAAGATAATACTAAAGCTGAAATCTTTTTAATCTTCATGATAAAATCTCCCTTTCTTATGGTATTTTTTAGTTCTCTACTAAGATACCACCTTTAGAAAAATGTGTCAATAAAATCGTGAAAATATATCAAAATTGTTTTGATTTTTGTGCACTTCTGCCATATTCAGCACGTAAATAAGTGCTAATTTTACTAAACCTGTTAAGTAAAAAGTACCTAATATCTTCTGAAATTTCTGTGCGAATGTACGCTGTACATATTTCCCATCAATATTCTTATTACTCTTTTTATCATATATATAATTCCTGCAATCAAAGTCCACACAATCCAGCCTGCCAGTGCACCGGCCGTATTAGTAACAACATCATCGAGCTGGCTGTATCCTCTCTGTGTTATATATTGCACAACTTCAATCATAACCGAGAATATAAATCCTCCCATAACGCATACCGGCATCTTCCTGAACATTCTGAAAATGCATGGCATCATAAAGCCAAATGGAACAAATAATATTATATTTTCTATAAAAAAAGCATGTTCCTGAGCCGTATATCCCCATGTATACAGAAATGTCATATCAATTGCCCTTCTGCTTCCGGGTTCCCTTGAAAAGAATGTAATCCACAATAATGCTTCAATATAAAATATAAACAGACACCACAATACGAATTTTAATTTTTTATGCCATCTGAATATCGTATATATAAAACATGTAATAAGAACTGCTGCAATTATAAAATAAGGAAACATATCCGTCAGTTTCAATATATCTTTACATATATCCGTAATAATCTTCGAATAATCAACTGCCATATGCACCACCAATTCAATGTTATTTTTTAATATTTCCCATCCCGGTGATAAGAAAAAAGCCCCTTAACGGGACTTTCTCAAAACATTATTAATGCGGAAAATGGGACTTGAACCCACACGTGGATAATCCACACAAGAACCTGAATCTTGCTCGTCTGCCATTCCGACACTTCCGCAAATATACAACCGATGCCTGTTATTAACATCAAAGCACTCATAATATTGTATATTATGTATTATTATTTGTCAAGTGCATGCTTTCCTCTATTTCTTCCATAAGCCTCATACCTGCCGTATCTGTAACCGGTATTGAAAATACGATGCTTTTGGCTTTGCTCTCAAATCCCGCTTCATCCATTATTGCTCTCATAATATCATTTTTATTCTCTGTCTTTGTAACAATAAATATCATATCCTTTTCAGGAACAAGTGTAACTCCGAGAAATTTTTCTGCTTTTTTTGCACCGGTTCCCTTTGCATGAATAACTGTTCCTCCTGCCGCATGCACTTTCCTTGCCGCATCCATGACATCTTCAGAATATCCCTGATTTGCAATAACTACAACAAGTTCATACTTTGTCTCTTTCAATACAGATTCATCTCCCTTCACAAATTCCTGCCCGCATGTCAGATAGTTAAGTGTCTTCTTGCCCCCTATACTGCTTATCCGGATTGCAAATGCAATCCCAACTCCGGGAATGTCAATCTTCATTTCTTTTGAAAGCTTTCGCTTCACTTCACTCCACTTACCATCTGTCACAACATGAAATAATACACTTTTCTCACTGCCTTCAAGCCCAAAATAATCAAGTATTTCATTGGCGGCTGTTCCGCTGCCCGCTGCCGTCATGGATACTTCAAGTCCGGTATCTGTATAAAAATCCATAAACTTTTTTGTAAGATTACGATTGATAATAGTAACCATCAGATATAATTCACTCATATTTACACTCCGTCAATCTTATTTGTGCATTTCTAAAGTTCAATAATTGCATCTTCATCCATGGCTTCATAAGCATATACCGCTTCACCTTTAGACGTATGCTGTTTAATTTTGTATACAACGCCGAGAATCTGGATTGTAATAAGAGGCGTCATTGCAACCATTGCAACAACCCCGAATGCATCTTCAACAATATTGCCTCCGACAGCTGCACATGCCCCCTGTGCAAGTGGAAGAAGGAATGCTGCCGTCATCGGTCCCGATGCCACCCCTCCCGAGTCAAATGCAATTGCCGTAAAGATCTTTGGTATAAAAAATGATATCCCTATAGCCAGCACATATCCCGGTATCAGAAAATACATTATAGGAATCCCCCATAATACTCTCACCATAGCAAGTGCCACTGACAACGCAACGCCGACCGAAAGACTTATTCCCATTGCTTTCGCTGATATTGCACCATCTGTAATTTCTTCAACTTGATGATTAAGCACATATACCGCCGGTTCTGCTTTAACAATAAAATATCCAATCAACGCACCTATCGGGACAAGTATCCATTTATAATTAAGAGACGCAAGTACCTTTCCAAGATAATTACCCGCTGGCATAAATCCTACGTTTGCTCCTGTAAGAAAAAGTACAAGTCCTATATATGTATACAAAAGTCCTATCACGATTTTCAAGAGACTTCTGCCTGTAAGTTTCAATGAAACCAGCTGAAAAATTCCAAATACTATTATAATAGGGAGCATTGATATTGCTATCTCTTTTATATAAGATGGCATACCACTCCCAAAAAGATGCCATAATTCCACAGAATCAGCCACTTCCGGTACCACAGCAGCACTGTAACTGCTCTCAGCCGGTCTGTAAATCATGCCAAGCGTCATTACAGCAAGAACAGGTCCGATAGAACATAACGCAACAAGTCCAAAACTGTCATCCGCTGCATGTTTATCATTTCTTATGGAAGCAATACCAATTCCCAATGCCATTATAAATGGTACCGTCATCGGTCCTGTCGTAACACCACCGGAATCAAACGCTACTGCCCTGAAGCTTTCAGGCACATAAGCCATAAGAATAAATACTATAATGTAAAAGAATGCGAGCAATGGCGGAAGTGCAATTCCTATTAGCATACGAATAAGAGCTATCGCCAAAAAGACTCCTACTCCTGCCGCAACTGACAATATAAGTGTCATATTGGGAACGGATGGAACCTGAGAAGCCAAAACCTGTAAATCAGGTTCTGATATTGTAATTATCACGCCAAGTACAAATGACATGATAACAATGAATATTATTTTTTTACTTTTTGTCATACATGCACCGACTTTTTCTCCCATCGGCGTCATTGACATCTCCGCACCTAATGTAAAAAACATCATTCCAGCCATTACCATTACAGTTCCTACCAGAAAGCAAAGAAGTACACTCGGTGTAACCGGGGCGATTGTAAATCCCAAAATCAGAACAATTGCAACTATAGGCAGCACAGCTTTAAGTGCTTCTATAAATTTCTCACGAAGTTTCGCATTTAAAACCTTCAATAATTCACTCCTGTCTATTTATATACAATTTACATTTACAATTAATATTCCATAAATTCCTGGATATCTCTCAAAATATCTTCAAGTTCTGCTCCTTCATCCTGTATTGTAAGATGAAGAGGTTTACTGATATCAAGGCTGAATAAACCTACAATTGACTTAGCATCAACACAACTGTGTTCAGACTCAATATCAAACGAGCAAGAATACTTGCTTATTACACTAACAAATCTCTGCACCTTTTCAACTGAATCCAACATTACTGTCACTGTAAACATATTCGTCCTCCTCCAGGTACCATAAGAACTTTTATCCTTTAAATATGTACCTTCTGTTTTTTACTTTAGTTTGTGATAATCCGATAATACTACATTTAAAAATTAAAAACAACCGAAACGCCTTAAATTTCACGCAAAATTGTAAAATATATTACATAAGCGGTGCAAGCAGTCTTAATATCTGTCCTATTAGTTTTTTATGCCACGGATATTTTTTACAATCTTCTTCTGTAATCTTCTGACATTTTTCAAGTGTTTTCTGATAATCATTTTCGATATCTGTCACAACATCATTTTTATAAATATATGCTCCGCACTCAAAATGAAGATATAAACTTCTGAAATCAAGATTAACAGTTCCAACAGTCGCACGGCAGTCATCACTTATGAATTCCTTTGCATGGACAAATCCAGGTGTGTATTCATATATATTAACGCCATGTTTTATAAGTTCCGGATAATATGTTCTTGCCAGAAGATATGCATAAACCTTATCAGGGATATGCGGCATGATTATAGTTGTCTCAACGCCCCTTGCTGCACAATATCTCAAAGCAGCAATCATCTCATCATCCAATATAAGATATGGTGTCATAATATGAACATATCGCTGTGCCCTGTTTAATATGTCAATGTATACACGTTTTCCTATTCTCTCAGATGAAAATGGGCTGTCACCATATGGAATGACATATCCATTACTGCGGATAAGTTCATTTTTCAAATCAAAATCATTCAGACATTCATCCTTATCAAAATTAATAATATAATTATCAATTTCTTCCTGTTCAATTCTGTCCTTCTTACCGGCTACATTCCACATTTTCAAAAACATGTACGTAAAACTTTTTACAGCATCGCCTTTTACCATAACTGCTGTATCTTTCCAATGTCCGAATCTGTCAAGTTTATCAATATACTCATCAGCAAGATTAATTCCGCCTGTAAACGCAGTCTTGCCGTCAACTATAAGTATTTTTCTGTGGTCACGGTTATTCTGTACTGTAGAAAGGACCGGCTTTATCTGTGAAAACGGTCTTGATTTTATTCCCATATTTTCAAGTTCTTTGTAATATCCATATGGAAGCAATGCAAGCGAGCACATTCCATCATACATAAAACGGACTTCTACACCCTGTGAAGCCTTTAACTTTAATATATCTAGAATACTTCTCCACATATAGCTGTCAGTCACTATGAAATATTCCATAAAAATAAACTTTTCTGCAGCCATGAGCTGCTTTTTCATCTCTTCAAACTTGAACTCGCCAAGTGGAAAGAACTCAATATCATTATCATAATATGCCGGAAAGTCACCGGCATTATGTAAATAAGAAGCCAGCCCTCGTTCTCCGTGCAGCTCACTTTTAAGCTTTTCGAACACTGCATCACTTGTTTTGGCTTTCTCATGCAGCTGTTTATCAATCGATGCAAGTCTAGACCTCATAATCTTAGTGCCAAGCTGCAAATTAACAAATACATATATCATGGTTCCGAATATAGGTATTATAAGCACCGGTATAATCCATGCCATCTTAAACGCCGAATTGGTATCCTCATTAAAAATATGTATGACAACAAACATACCAAGAAGTACAAATAATAAATGTATAAGCACAGAATACCTGTACAGCCAGTTGATAAGTATGAAGAAAAATGCAAACTGCATCAGAATTGCAATTATTACAAATGCTGTACGTCCAAAAAGAACTCTTGTTATTTTTTTTAGTTTCTGTGTCGATTTCTTCATATTCAATACCTCTTGCACTATAACTCTCTATCTAACTAATTGCTCTGATTAATATTTATAATATCATTTTTTCTATTTTATTTCCACTCCCCAGCAGATTTTTATATTATTAATCCAAAAATGCCGCCACTTTTTATCAAAGCGGCAGCATCTGTTTTGTTATATTAATTTTTAAAGATTTGTATATCCCATCAGATATTTATCTACTTCTCTTGCACAATCACGGCCCTGACGGATAGCCTTTACAACAAGAGACTGACCTGTATGGCAGTCACCGGCAGTAAATACGCCGGCTGCATTTGTTGCAAACTTTCCTTCTTCTGTCTTGATATTTGTACGTTCAGTAAGTTCAACACCAAATGCATCCGTGACATATTTCTGTGTTCCAAGAAATCCAGCGGCAATAAGAACAAGCTCACAAGGAAGTTCCTTCTCTGTTCCCTCTACAGGAACCATCATTCTTCTTCCAGTTTTCTCGTCAACTTTGGACTCGAGGCTTATAACAACAACTTTCTCAAGATTTCCTTTTTTATCTTTCTTGAATTCTTTTACTGTTGTTGTATAAATTCGTGGATCATGTCCAAATACCGCTATTGCCTCTTCCTGACCGTAATCAGTCTTGCATACAATCGGCCACTGTGGCCATGGATTACTCTCTCTTCTTGTATCAGGTGCCTTAGGCATCATCTCAAGCTGTGTAACTGATTTGCAGCCATGTCTTATGCATGTTCCGACACAGTCATTGCCTGTATCACCGCCACCTATTACAATAACATTTTTATCTTTTGCTGATATAAATTTGCCATCGCTCAAATCAGAATCGAGAAGGCTCTTTGTAGTTGCTTTAAGAAAATCTACGGCAAAATAAATTCCATTGGCATCCCTTCCCGGAGCATTGATATCTCTTGGATTAGAAGCTCCGCATGCAAGTACAACTGCATCATACTCATCAACAAGCTTTTTTGCCTTTATTTTTTCTCCGACATTTGCTTCTGTTACGAACTCAATTCCTTCAGCTTTCATAACTTCAAGTTTTCTGTCTATAATATGTTTTTCAAGCTTCATATTAGGAATGCCATATCTTAAAAGTCCGCCGATTCTGTCAGCCCTTTCAAATACTGTAACATTATGTCCTCTCGTATTTAGCTGGTCTGCAACTGCAAGTCCGGCAGGACCTGAACCTACAACCGCTATTCTTTTGCCGGTTCTTACCTTTGGAGGCTTTGGACCTGCCCATCCATTAGCATAGGCATGTTCAATAATAGCCATTTCATTTTCTTTCGTGCAGACTGCATCACCATTAAGACCACATGTACATGCTTTCTCACAGAGTGCAGGACACACGCGGCTTGTAAATTCAGGGAAATTACTTGTCTTATGAAGCCTGTTATATGCCTGCTCCCAGTTTCCTGTGTATACAAGGTCATTCCATTCAGGAATAAGATTGTTTAAAGGACATCCTGACGTCATTCCTTTAATATTCATTCCTGACTGGCAGAACGGAACACCGCAGTCCATGCATCTTGCACTCTGACATCTCTGCTCTGCCTCTGAAAGTGGTGTATGAAACTCATTAAAATTCTTTATTCTCTCCTTTGGCGAAACAGCTTTTGCTTCTTTTCGCTCATATTCTAAAAATCCTGTTGGCTTTCCCATACGTATCTCCTTTCCATCAAACGAACCGATGTGATGTGTGCCTCGACTGTGCACATCACTTTGTAGCCGCATAAAATGCTTCTATCTGAGCCTGCTCACTGCTAAGTCCTTTTTCTTCCATCTGGACTATTGTATTTAACATCTTCTTATAATCGTGAGGTATGATTCTCTTGAACTTTGGAAGGTATTCACCAAAATTATCAAGAACTTCTTTGCCTTTCTTTGAATTTGTATATGCAACATGTTCTGTAATCAAATCTTTTAATTCAAGTACATCATACTTATCTGTTACAGGTTCAATTGATACAAGCTGTTTATTCATTCTCTTATAAAGGCTTGTATCTTCATCAAGAACGTATGCGATACCGCCGCTCATACCTGCTGCAAAGTTCTTTCCTGTTCTGCCAAGTACAACCACACGGCCGCCTGTCATGTATTCACATCCATGGTCACCACAACCCTCTACAACCGCTGTAGCACCTGAATTTCTTACGCAGAAACGCTCTCCGGCAACACCATTGATAAATGCTTTACCGCTTGTAGCTCCATAAAGTGCAACATTACCTATGATGATATTTTCATCTTCTTTATAAGCACATCCTGTAGGCGGATATACAATAAGTTTACCGCCTGAAAGGCCTTTTCCGAAGTAATCGTTGCTGTCGCCGACAAGTTCAAGCGTAAGTCCCTTAGGTATGAATGCACCAAAGCTCTGTCCGCCGGCACCATTACATTTTACTGTAAATGTATCTTCATCAAGTGTCTCACCAAATCTTCTTGTAATCTCAGCACCGAGAAGAGTACCGACTGCACGGTCTGTATTAGTTACATCTACCTCAACACTTCTCTTCTGTTTTTCATCAAGTGCCGTTGCAAATTTCTTCAAGAGAACTTTCTCATCAACTGTCTTTTCAAGCTGGAAATCATATACATTTTTCTTATCGTAATGAATCTTTGCAGCTTCCTTAATATATGGATTATCAAGAATCTGTGAAAGATCAACATTCTTTGAACGTCCGCTGCCAGGAACATCTCTCTGTTCGAGTAAATCTGTTCTTCCGACAAGTTCATCAACTGTCTTCACACCAAGTTTTGCCATGTATTCACGAAGTTCTTCTGCTATAAATCTCATAAAGTTGACAACGTATTCAGGTTTTCCTGTAAATCTCTTACGAAGTTCAGGATTCTGTGTTGCAACACCTACAGGACATGTATCAAGATTACATACTCTCATCATTACACAACCCATTGTTACAAGCGGTGCTGTTGCAAAACCAAATTCTTCAGCACCAAGCATAGCTGCAATCGCAACATCACGGCCACTCATAAGCTTACCATCTGTCTCAATAATTACCTTATTACGAAGTCCGTTCATAGTAAGTGTCTGATGTGCCTCTGCAAGTCCGAGTTCCCATGGAAGTCCGGCATTGTGGATAGAACTTCTCGGAGCCGCACCTGTACCGCCGTCATAACCTGATATAAGAATTACCTGTGCACCTGCTTTTGCAACGCCAGAAGCAACTGTACCAACGCCTGCCTCTGATACAAGCTTAACTGAAATACGTGCATTTTTGTTCGCATTTTTCAAATCATATATAAGCTGTGCCAAGTCCTCGATAGAGTAAATATCGTGATGTGGTGGAGGTGAAATAAGTGATACACCCGGTGTTGAAAGACGTGTCTTTGCAATCCATGGATATACCTTCTTTCCAGGTAAATGGCCGCCTTCACCAGGCTTTGCACCCTGTGCCATCTTAATCTGAATTTCCTGTGCACTTACAAGATACTTAGATGTTACACCGAAACGTCCTGACGCAACCTGCTTGATTGCTGAACATCTGTTTAATCCGTCAGGTCCTACAGTAAGTCTATCCTCATCTTCACCGCCCTCGCCTGAATTTGACTTGCCGTGAAGCATATTCATTGCAATTGCCATTGTCTCATGTGCTTCTTTTGAAATAGAACCGTAAGACATAGCACCTGTCTTAAATCTTCTTACAATCGAATCAACACTTTCAACTTCATCAATATTAATTCCTTTCTTAGGAAATCTGATGTCCATAAGTCCACGAAGATTCATGGCACCTGTATCTTTATTTACAAGCTTTGTATATTCCTTGAAAATCTTATAATCACCTGTTCTTGTTGCAAGCTGTAAAAGGTGAATTGTCTGCGGATTGTAAAGATGCTCTTCTTTTCCGCTTCTTAACTTATGTGCACCATTGCTGTCAAGTGTTGTATCAGTAGGAAGTCCCAATGGGTCAAATGCCTTAGAATGAAGTGTTTCAACATCCTCCTGGATATCTTTAAGGCTTATACCTTCAATTCTGCTCACTGTACCCTTGAAATATTTATTAATAACATCTGAATCAATACCTATTGCCTCAAAAATCTTAGCACCCTGATATGACTGTATTGTTGAAATACCCATCTTTGCAGCAATTTTAACAATTCCACCAAGTATCGCATTGTTATAATCATCTACAGCAGCATAATAATCTTTATCAAGCATATTAAGGTCTATTAATTCCTGAATGCTCTCCTGTGCAAGATATGGATTAATTGCTGATGCACCATATCCTAACAGTGTTGCAAAATGATGGACATCTCTTGGCTCACCGCTCTCAAGAATAACAGCCATTGCAGTTCTTTTCTTTGTCTGTACAAGGTACTGCTGAAGTGCAGATACAGCAAGAAGCGAAGGAATTGCAACATGATTTTCGTCAACACCGCGGTCAGAAAGAATTATAATATTTGCACCCTCTCTGTGTGCTCTGTCAACCTCTACAAAGAGATGGTCAATTGCTTTTTCAAGAGATGTATTCTTATAATAAATAATAGGAATTGTCTCTACCTTAAATCCGTCAACCTTCATATTTTTAATCTTCAAAAGGTCTGTATTTGTAAGGATTGGGTCATTAATCTTTAACTGTTTACAGTTTTCTGCTTTTTCTTCAAGGACATTTCCATCTGTTCCGAGATAAACAGTTGTTGATGTTACGACTTTTTCACGGATTGAATCTATAGGCGGATTTGTTACCTGTGCAAAAAGCTGTTTAAAATAATTAAATAATGGCTGATGTTTATTTGAAAGCACTGCAAGCGGTGTATCAATACCCATCGCACCAATTGACTCTGAACCGTTAAGTGCCATAGGAAGAATAGATGTCTTCAAATCTTCATATGTATATCCGAATGCTTTCTGGAGTCTTGCTCTCTCTTCCTTTGTATGCATTGGCACTTTCTGATTTGGAATCTTTAAATCATGAAGCTGTACAAGGTTGTTATCAAGCCATTCGCCATAAGGCTGCTTTGTTGCATATTTTTCTTTTAACTCATCATCATCTATAAGTTCGCCCTTTACTGTATCAACAAGAAGCATTTTACCAGGTCTTAATCTGTCCTTTACCTTGATTCTGCTCTCAGCAATCGGAAGGACTCCGACTTCTGAAGAAAGAATAAGATAACCGTCATTAGTTACATAATAGCGGGAAGGACGAAGGCCATTACGGTCAAGAACCGCACCCATTATATCACCATCAGAGAAAAGAATTGATGCAGGTCCATCCCATGGTTCCATCATAGTTGCATAATACTGATAAAAATCTTTCTTTTCCTGTGCCATTGCTTTGTTATTGCTCCATGGTTCAGGAATTGTAATCATTACAGCAAGAGGAAGCGGCATGCCATTCATAACAAGGAATTCCAATGTGTTATCAAGCATAGCTGAATCCGAACCATTGGTATTTACAACAGGTGTAATCTTTGCCATCTCTGATTCAAGATATTCTGAATACATTGTCTCTTCTCTTGAAAGCATTCTGTCGGCATTACCCTTAATTGTGTTAATTTCACCATTATGAACAATAAATCTGTTAGGATGAGCACGTTCCCAGCTAGGATTTGTATTAGTAGAGAATCTTGAATGGACAATTGCGATTGCTGATTCATAATCTGCGTCCTCCAAATCACCAAAGAACTGACGGAGCTGTCCTACAAGGAACATACCCTTGTATACAATAGTTCTGCTTGAAAGTGAAACTACATATGTATCTTCATTAGTCTGTTCAAAAACACGTCTTGCGACATACAGTTTTCTGTCAAAATCTATTCCCTTAGCCACATCTGCCGGTTTCTTCACAAAAGCCTGCATAATGTAAGGCATACAATCCACTGCTTTCTTACCAAGTATCTGAGGATAAGTAGGCACTTCTCTCCAGCCTAAGAATTCAAGACCTTCTTTTTCAACAATGATTTCAAACATTTTTTTAGCCTGATTTCTCTTCAGTTCATCCTGTGGAAAGAAAAACATACCAACGCCATATTCTCTCTCATCACCAATCTGGATTCCAAGTGGTTTTACCGCTTTCTTGAAAAACTTGTGTGAAATCTGAAGAAGAATACCAACACCATCACCTGTCTTTCCCTCTGCATCTTTTCCGGCTCTGTGTTCCAGATTCTCAACAATACTTAATGCATCTGAAACTGTCTGGTGTGTCTTAATTCCCTTGATGCTTACAACGGCACCGATACCGCAGTTATCATGTTCAAAGCTCGGACTGTACAGTCCCGGCTGTCTGCTCTGTTTTTCCATAAGTCGTTATCATCCTTTCGCAATGGTTTTTTCTTGTCCTATAATATACGCCATTTTTATATGCGTGTAAATATCTTTTTTTAAATATTTGTCTGATTATTTATCATTTCACTTAATTTTATTATATTATCTGTAATTTTACTTATTTTTCTTAGTATTTATTACAGTTTAGATGTAATTCTATTAGTTTTTCACGAAATCAATTTAAATTTTATTTTTCATAATTTATATTATACATGTATCAATCATTAAATTGTGTCTGAATTGTTCATATCTTTTTTACTGTTTGTTTTGCAAATCGCTTGTTTTTTGTCCGATATTATGTTTGAATCTAAAAAATAAAGGCTGATTCGCAAAATTTTATTTTAAAATTCAGCGAACCAGCCTAAAATTATAAACTAATTTCTATTTTTTCTTAAATTTATAAAGTTATACATATCTAACTTTTCTTCTTTTTTCCTCTGACAATGAAATCCACTGCTTTGGGCATTACATCAAATACTGTCTTTTTAAGCGAACCCCCAAACTCTCCATCAAGAGTCCATGCTATTTCATTTGGAGATTCAAATTCAACATGATTGGTCTTAAATGAACATACCATATCCGACTCATCAAACTTCTGTGTCATAAAAGCATTGACAAGCTGCTGCAGGTCCATAGGATTCTTTATTTCACGTATGAGTGTCACTTCAAACAGACCATCCTGCAAATCAGTAGAACCACCTACAAGAAACTTCATGCCACCGACTGATTTTGTATTACTTACCATTCCATATACAAAGTTTCCTTCAACATTCTTTATATCGCTTTTTACTCTTACATAACATGGCTTTAATGTCATAAACTGCTTAGCAGCTTCAATTATATATGCCTGATGTCCAAGTACATTTTTCAGTTGCTGCGGAGTATTATATGAAACCTCTGTAAAAGCCCCGAATGCAGCAACATAATTAAAACTTCTCTGTCCATCAACCATTCCTATATCACAGTTGAATGTTCTTCCTTTTACAATCATCTTAGCTGCTTCAATCATATCTTTGGGAATCCCAAGACTTCTGGCAAAATCGTTAGTTGTACCGCTTGGAATATATCCTATAGGAATTCTTTCATTAAGATGCAATACCGCACCGACAGTCTCATTAAGTGTTCCATCGCCACCGCTGCACACTATGACATCATATGACAAACCATTTTCTATAATATAATTATATCCATCCATGGCAGCTTTTGTAGGATATACTGTAACATCATATCCGCCTTCTGAAAATATCTGTACTATCTGCATAAATTTGTTCTTTAATTGTGCCTTGCCCGAATTTGGATTAAATACAAATAATAATTTCTTCATAAAATCTCCTGTGCTTATAATCATCTGTCCCACTTATCACACAAAGCATTTATCTGATCAGCAAATTTTGCAAGATCCTTATTTGCCCCACCTTCATTGTGGCTTATAACAGTCATAAGTCTCTGTCCGGCTGCAACAAGTCTTGCAAATACGCCCTGATTACGCTTAACAACTGTCCTTCTTGACTTCTTCTGTTCATTACCATGTGAAATCTCAACATTACCAGCAAGATCATAAACAGCTCCGGTGTAAGGTGCAAGTGTATCATATCCGTACGCATCGTGAAGTAATGCCGCAAAGCTATCACATACTGAATCTTCACCATGAACTATAAATACCTTCTGTGGCTTCTTTTCAAATGAATTAATCCACTTTACAAGACCTTCCCTGTCTGCGTGTCCGCTTGCTCCAGGAAGCTGTGCAATCTCAGCACTTACCTGTATCGGTTCACCAAAAAGCTTAATCTCTTTGGCTCCCTCAACAATAGCACGACCTGTCGTTCCGACTGCCTGATAGCCCACAAAAAGTATCGTACATTCCGGTCTCCACAGGTTGTGTTTCAGATGATGCCTTACACGTCCGGCCTCGCACATACCTGATGCAGATATAATTACTTTTGGCTTAGTATCAAAATTAATCATCTTTGAGGCTTCACTTGTAGTAGCAAACTTCAGCCCTTCAAATACAAGCGGATTGATTCCTGCATCTATAAATTTCATTGCTTCTTCATCAAAACATTCATGTGTATTTTTACCAAATATGTTAGTAGATTCAATTGCCAGCGGACTGTCAAGATATACATCAAATGGTCTGTCAATAAGCTTCTTTTCTTTAATTTCACGTATAAAATACAAAAGTTCCTGTGTTCTTCCGACTGCAAATGAAGGAATTACAACATTACCTCCACGGTCAAATGTTCTTGTAAACACCTTTACAAGCTCTGCTGCATAATCAGGCGTTCCACCATGGCTTCTGTCGCCATATGTAGATTCCATAACAACATAATCTGCATCTTTTATATATTCCGGGTCCTTTATAATAGGCTTATTGACATTACCTATATCTCCCGAAAATACGATTTTCTTTGAAATGCCATCTTCATCAATCCAGACTTCAATACTTGCTGAGCCAAGAAGATGTCCGGCATCTATAAATCTTATTGTAATTCCGTCGCATAAATCAATCTTTTCTGAATATGGACAGCCGACAAACTGTTTCATAACATTAACAGCCGCATCCATATCATACAGCGGCACGAATTCTTTCAACGTACCGTTGGAACGTTTTGCTTTACGGTTACGCCATTCAGCCTCAAATTCCTGAATATGAGCACTGTCTTTAAGCATTATCTCACACAGATCCACAGTTGGTCTTGTTGTGTAAACTTCGCCTCTGAACCCATTTGTATACAAAAGCGGAATCAATCCGGAATGGTCAATATGTGCATGTGTAAGTAATACATAATCAACTTCCGATGCCGGGATTGGCAGTTCCTGATTCTCATAAACATCATTTCCCTGCTCCATACCGCAGTCAACAAGTATATTCACACCACACGCCTGAAGAAAATGACAGCTTCCTGTTACTTCATGGTCAGCACCTAAAAAATTAAGTCTCATAACTATCCCTCTTTTCAGTTTATATTTTTAACGTATATTTATAATACAATTTTATGATAAACAGGGATAATTTTCAACTAAAATTCCTATAAAATTCCTAATCCGTCGAAAAGAATTTTAATACCTATGAGAATAAGTATAATCCCACCGCATATCTCTGCTTTGGACTTATATTTTTCACCGAAAACACTTCCAATTTTTACACCTGCTGCCGAACAGACAAATGTGACACATCCGATAAATATTACAGCATATATTATATTAACCTGAAGAAATGCAAACGTAACGCCTACCGCAAGTGCATCTATACTTGTTGCTATTGCAAGCAGAAACATTGATGCCGGATTCATATTGGCATCTAATCTTTCTTCTTCGCCAAATGCTTCTCTCACCATATTAGCACCGATAATCACAAGAAGAATAAATGCTATCCAATGTGAATATTTAGTTATTTTATCAGCAAAAAAGCTGCCAAGGAAATAACCTATAAGAGGCATAAGTGCCTGAAAACCACCAAACCATGCACCTGCAATGCACATATGCTTAGGCTTTATCTTTCCAAGTGACAACCCCTTACAGACTGAAACAGCAAAAGCATCCATTGACAAACCAACTGCCAGAATAAACAATTCAATTAAACTCATATTAATCTCCATTTCTTTTTGTAATTTTTATATATTTTCCTCGCCGGCATAACAAAAAAGAGACTCCGGACAGCTTTGTATTAAAAGCTATCCACGAGTCTCATCATTTACAGTAATACCGGGTATTAAACCATTATGTCGATATAACTACACAACTTATGTTATGCCGATTACTCCCTCAGGGAATTAATTACGTCTCTAAATAATATCATTAATGATAAAATATATCAAGTAGATTTTCAGATATTTTTATAATATCAAATCATCAAGTTTAATCTTAGGAACATGGTGTACCTGATTCGCATCCCTGTAATATTTTATATCTCCTCCATCCGGAATATCCTCAAGCACAACTTCTTCTTTCGGATATCCAAGTGCGATGCAGTAATCAATCTTCATATCATCCGAAAGACCAATAACACCAGCCAGCTTTGCCCTGTTGACATTGCCGAGAAAACATCCGCCCATTCCTTTTTCAACTGCTGCCAGAAGAATTGTCTGTCCGATAATTCCCTCATCACATTCCGCTTTTGCATTTTTATCTGTAGCCATAATTATGTATGCCGATGGTCTTTCCCCTTTTACAGGTCCTGCCCAATCCTTTAAATATCCTGCCCAGCCAAGACATTCAAATACTTTTTCATTCATTACCTCATCACATACAAGTTTATATCTTACCGGCTGTCTGTTAGCTGCTGACGGCGTATTTCTTCCTGTATCGACAAGTTCTTTAAGTTCATCTTCTGTTATCTTTTTATTTTCATAAAATCTTCTGTATGAACGGTTTTTCTTTGCAAGTTCCTTTATCATATCTGTGTTTCCTTTCCATAAAATTCTTTTACAAACTCACTCATATAAATTGTATCATATGCTCCTGATGTCTCATATGAAGAATGCATTGCAAGCTGTGCAATACCTATATCTGCCGCCTTTACTGACAAATTAGCCATTACAAGATTTCCAAGTGTGGAACCTCCGGCAACATCTGAATTATTATAATATGTCTGATATGGAATATCTGCTTTCTTACAAATCTGTTTTACAAATGCACCTGTGAATGCATCTGTTGTATATTTCTGTCCACCGTGATACTTAATTACAACTCCACCATTCATATCCGGTCTGTGGACAACATCCGCTTTTTCAGAATAATTTGGATGCATGGCATGTGCATTATCTGCACTAAGCATAAAACTTTTTGAAAGCATACGGTTAAATCCGCTTCCTGTAATATCTTTAACTGATGCGAGTTCTCTTAACACAACAGGCAGAAAATCAGAGCTCGCCCCCTGTCTTGATAGGCTTCCTACTTCTTCATTATCAAAGGCCGCATATACTTTTATATACTCATCTCTCTCCGGTTTATCCTGACATCTGGTCTGTATAAAGCCTGTCATAGTGCTGTAAACACATTGAAGGTCATCTATTCTCGGTGCTGATATCAAAGAGGCATTCTCACCCATAATACAACCTTCCTGAGTATTATACAAATATAAATCCGTTCCTAGAATGTCACTCTGCTTTATTCCAAACTCTTTTCGTATCAGTTCATATAAACCTTTGTCTGCTGCAACCGGCTGCATTTCTTTCTGCACAGATATACCCGTCTTTGAAGCATCATTTCCTCTTGTCATGTGTATTGCCAGTGACGGAATTATAAAAGACGGCTCAGATATATTGACAAGTATACTGTCCAATATGCCATCAACGTCACATACTATTCTTCCGGCAGCACCAAGAGGTCTGTCAAACCATGACTGTGTAATCATTCCACCATATTTTTCCACATCAAGTTTTAAACATGTATCACTATTTCCGTATTCACCATTATCTTTGAATTTAAACATCGGTGAGTCAGTGTGTGAACATACAATTTTAAATCCTTTCGGGCTTTTGCATGCCGGTACACGGAAAGCAATAATTGATGAGTCATTTCTTATAACATACCCCTTATATTCTCCATCATGGCTTCCAAATGCATCATCCTTGTTCCAGAAGCCGTATTCCCACTCTTCTTTCTGGACAAAACCTGCTTCATCAAATATTTTCTTCAATGTATTTACTGTCTGGTATGATGTTGGACATTCTTTTATAAATCCAAGAAATTTTCTATTTTCTTCAAATGACTGCTCTTTCGTTATCTTCATATATATTTTCCTTTACAACCTTAAAAGCACATCTCCTTCTTTTATCCATTTCATCTTTCTCATCCACTCTGAAACAGCAAGTGTTATAAGTGCAGGAAGGACAAAATGCATAAGTATGATTTCTATTGCAGCAACAGGAACTGACATTGTCTGTGTCATTGACTGCCATGCCATAATCTGTCCCACAAATCCGGCTGAACCCATACCAGAACCTGTCGGAGTGCTTGTCATTCTAAGAATTGCACTTGATACAGGTCCAAGTATCGCACTTGACACGATTGGCGGTATCCAGATAAGCGGTTTTTTTACAATATTAGGAACCTGAAGCATTGATGTTCCGATTCCCTGTGCAATAAGACCGCCCATTTTATTTTCCCTGTAGCTTGCAACTGCAAATCCAACCATCTGACAACAGCATCCAATTGTCGCTGCTCCGGCGGCAACACCTGTTATTCCCATGGAAACGCCTATTGCCGCTGAACTTATAGGAAGAGTAAGAATCATTCCCATAAGAACCGATATAAGTATTCCGCCAATTACCGGATGCTGTTCGACATTAATATTAACAAGATTACCGAGCCACATCATAAATGCTGATATCGGTGGTCCGATTACATATCCAACTGCTGCTCCCGATGCTATACACGCAAATGGTGTCACAATAATATCAACTTTTGTTTTTCCCGATACAAGTCTTCCAATTTCAATCGCAACATATGCCGCAACAAATGCACCAAGTGGCTCGCCAGGCTTTCCAAGTGCAAATGCAGACATTGAATTTACTGTCGGAAATGCTCCTATCATGCCGGAAACAGCTGCTGCTATCGTAACAAGAGGACTTGAGCCAAGCTTAACTGCAACTCCAACGCCGATGCCGGCACCTGTAAGTGTTTTGGCAACATTGGCAGCACCATTGATATAGCTTCCTATGTCACCACCAATAAACGTTCCGATTTGTGCGATTATCGTTCCAATAATCAATGTTGAAAACAATCCAAGTGCCATTCCACCAAGACCGTCAATGAATATTCTGTTCAAAATTTTCTTTATTTTTTCCATTTTTCTCCTCACATATCCCATCGGCAGACCTGTAAATATTTGCCTGATTATCTTACTTTATATCTAATCTGACATCAGAAAATGTCACATCTGCATTTCTTGCCGCAAACATACAAAGATATACATTTTCAGGGTCTAACGCGGTAAGTTTGAAATCAAATCCACCTGTAATTGTTGTCTCATCTCCAAATGTACACGCATATCCGTCAGATGTACTTTCTATCGACACTTTTACTGTCTCACCCGGTTTATAACCTCTTGTACATGTGCCTCCATATACAAGTTTTCCGCTCTTTCTTGCAAAACAATTCACAGGTGCATTTTCGTGCGTTAAAAGAAGAGGTGCAGCTGCAACATAATCTCCCAATATATCAGGTGTTACTTTGTCAATATACATGTCATCTCTTACCATAAGTCCAAACGATACCTGATCATTCAGGAAATAATTGTTTATTTTCATTGAAGCTGAAAATATAAAATCATCTTTTACAGGTACTTTTGTATAGTATACTGCTATACCATCAGATACAGCTGATATTTTTCCCGCATTTCCACAGACTGCAATATGGAAACTGTTATCAGAAAGAGCTTCCAGCGTAAATGTGTCTTTTGTCGGCATATCCATAATATCTCCAAATACTGATGGTTTCCATATTCCTGATTTTTCCCATATTTTACTGTCACTAAGATTTGAATCAAAAACAGTAGGTTTATAAGTTTCAGATGGTTTAAAATACTTTTTCTTTGAAGGCATCGGAGCATCATTTTCAAGTCCTGTAATATGGTTTGAAAGCCCCTCAACACCGATATTTTTTATCTCTGAAAGGCAAAGATATGCATTAACTCTTGCTCCCCACACATTTGTATGTGTGTTATCAACACTTATTGCCTTATCTGACGGCCATGCATGAAGATATAGTGTTTCATCTGCACCAAGCCTGTCATACATTTCTTTTGTCATCATAGTCATATCGACAAGTGCAATGTTAAGTTGCCTTGCAAGGTCCCTTATCGCTTTCGGGTAATCTCCACCCTTATATTCACCTACAGGTGCAGTTACATGAAGCATCTGTCCGTTCCATTTTCCGTCAGGACTTCTCCTTACTATCGGTGTGCAGAGAATCGGTGTGCAGCCTGCCTCCTGAGCCTTTTTGATATAATTATTATAAAGTGAAAAAGCAAATGTTCCCTGTGTAAGGTAATCACCCTCACCCTGTGTGTATCTGTCATTTTCAGTCTTTTCATCATTATGTCCGAATCCTATAATCAGATAATCATCTTTTTTCATTCCTGAAAGTAATGTCTGATATTCAGGTTCTGTTGTATAACTCTTGCTGCTTCTTCCTGAAAGTGCAATATTTTTAACTATAATTTCATCATCAAGATATTCCTGAAGCTTTGTACCGTAACCATATCTTGGCAGATAATACTTATCCTCAAAGCTGCTAAGTGTCGAATCTCCGACAACCCATAAATTTTTACTCATAGATATCACCTCTATATTTTTTCAAAAGGCGAAACACTTTTTAATGTTCCGCCTTTCATAAAATAATTATTTTACTGAATATACAATGCTTGTTACTGCGTTATCCTTTATTGCAAAACTAAGAACCATATTTCCGGATTCATACTTAATCTGTCCGTTTTCTTCCTTATATGAAGAACCATAAGCAGATGTTACTTTATCCTTTGAATCACCAATCTTGATTCCTTCTTTTGTCTTTACTGTATCATCCATAAATGTTACTGAATATACAACATCTACGCCATTTTTCTGATATCCCTGAAGTGTAAAGCTGTCATAATACCAAAACTTGTCCATTCCATCAAATGCACAGCTCTTAGCTTCATAATAACCACCCTTTGGATCGCCAAGCTTTGATGTAATATCTTCAATTTTTTCATCTATTGCAATATTAACACCATTTGTAGTGAACACATAACCTGTGGATGTATTCTGGCTCTGCTGCTGTGTTGTGCTGCCATTGTCTGTTCCTTTAGAACCGCCGCAGGCTGTAAGACCTACGCATAAAATCATTAATCCTGCTGCTATTAAACTTCTCTTTCTCATTGTGAACCTCCATTTAAGCTGTTATTCCATGCTTCCTGTTTTTTTGTCTTGAGACTGTTGTAATCCGATACAATTTTGTTCCACTGTGATGCAGTTTCGCTCTCGCCTCTGTGATCAGTAAGCCTGTATTGGTCTTTTAAAATATTTCCAAGATAAACCGCTGTCTTTTCCGCTCCGTCAACATTGAGATGCTGACCGTAGTCGAATGTATCCGTTGTATAATCCAGTCCTATTTCATCTGCCTTATCGACCATGTTTAAGTATAACAGATTATTTTCATTTGCATAGTCCTGAATCTGACTTTCCCATTCATCATACCAGTGTGGGAAAATACTCGGTGCTTTTATAAGAACAAGTTTTATACCCTTTTCATTGCATAAATCTTTAATCTTATCAAGATATTCGTAATTTCTGTCTGAAAATGTATAATTGGCAAGCGGCGAAACCTTCGGAACTGTAGTCACCGGACGTACACCAACCTGCATAAGATAACCGTTGCTTGTGACTTTAGGTTTGTTAAACATATATTTTATATCATCAGATGACAATTCACTCCATCTTGAATGATAACGCAAAAGCGGAAAAATGTAACTCCCCATCGTCTCTTTTTCTGTCATTGATTCTTTTATTGAATTCCACTTTGACTTTGACCAACGCATTCCATCAAGCGTCATTCTGTTATATGCTTCGCTCTTCGCATCAGCTTCAGACATCGCAAGCATACTGAGAACAACGACCTTTGGTGTCTCATGTTTTAATGTATCTTCAAGCAGGTAATATGACTGCCATATAAGCTGCTCAGAGCTTCCTCTTATGTAACTTGTAATTCCATACTCTTCCCACATCTTGACTGTTGAAATATTTTCATACACTTCACAGTCACCAAGAATAAGCACATCATTATTTTTTTCACTCTTATAATATTCTGCTATCATAGAGCCTTCAGGTATATCATTAACATACTTCGGTGTAAGAAGCAGTGTCAGAAGATAAAGGCATACAACCGGTATCAGGACGACTGCTATTACACGTATAATTTTCTTTCCCATAAATACGTCCTCCTAAAACTGATTATAAATAAACTGACTTGATTCATATCCTATTCCATACACACCAAACACCGCTATTCCAAGGAATAACGCAAGGAATATAGTAAATCTTAATGCAAAGCTTTTCTTTGAAAGACGTTCTCTTACAGATTCTTCACGTCCTGCAAAGCTTACAATATACATAATTATAACACCTGCAAGTAAAAGAATATAATCCGGCAAAGAAAGTCCTATATTAAACATTCCACTGCCAAAAACACTTGCGTAATTAGCTGTTGTAAACATTGATATAAACTGTCTGAACGCATCTGCTATATTCCTGTGATAATCAAGCATCTGGAGCACACAGACAATAGCTGTTGTTCTTATAATCTCAAATACTTTATATGCTGTATGCTTTTTAAGATGAAGCTTTCCGTCAACTTTTGCATATACAGGTTCAAGTTCCTGTGATGCAAGCATTATTATGCCGTTTAAAAGACCCCATACAATAAAGTTCCAGCTTGCACCATGCCACATACCTGTAACAAACCATACAACTATTGTTGCTGTATATATAGGAAATCTCTGTCCTATTCCTGTTGAAACATGCTTTTTAAGCCACTTTGAAGCTTTGTTCATCTTCTTTGACATGGAAATCGGATAGAATACATAATCCTTAAACCATGCACAAAGTGTAATATGCCATCTTCTCCAATATTCTGCGAGACTCTTTGAGAAAAATGGCTGTCTGAAGTTCTCCGGAAGTCTTATTCCAAAAAGTTCAGCGATACCTATTGTTATATCAATACCACCTGTAAAATCCGCATAAAGCTCAACAGCATATATTAACATTCCAAGAAATGCATATGCTCCTGTATATTTTGAAAAATCACTTGTAATTGTCGCAAGACCGATTGCAGCCCTGTCCGCAATTACCATTTTCTTGAAGTAACCCCAGATGATTCTCTGGATTCCCGACTCAAATCTCTCCCACGAAAATGAGTGTTCCTCAAACAACGTCTCTTTTAAATCTTTCCAGCGGCTGATAGGTCCCTGCATAAGCTGCGGGAAGAATGAAACAAATAAAGCAAATTTAAAAATATTGTTTTCTGCTTCTGTAACGCCTCTGTATACATCAATTATATATCCCATTGACTGAAATGTGTAAAATGAGATACCCATCGGCAATATGAAATTAACCGGCTTTAATGATGTAAAACTGATAAAAAGATTAGTATACTTTAATACCGCAAGAATTCCAAAGTTAAAAAGTATACATAAAACCATCCACATTCTCTGGTTCTTTTTTGTTTTTGCCTTATAAGCCTTCTTCTGCTCTTTTGTCATAAGGTCTTTTAATTTTTCCATCGCAAGCTTCTGTCTGTCAGAAGCCTTTTCTATCATTCGTGAGCAAAAATATGTTGAAATAATTGTGGCAATCATAAATATCGCACCACGCACTCCTGCCTGAAGATAAAAACAGACATTCGCACACAGAAGCATTATCCACTGCCACTTTTTAGGCACAATGTAATACATGAGGAGTACTGCAGCCACAAATATCACAAAACTAACAGATGTAAATAACATATATTCTCCATTCCTATCATTTTCTTTTTAATGTGCACATATTAATAAGTATACGGCGTCGTAGGTGTCGCCGGATATTTTGATACTGTACGTACATAATTATAATTGCCTTGATCAAGATATGCCTGAATCTCTGCATCTGTCTTCATAAAGCATGAAAATCCCGAACGCATTCTTGTAGAATCAAAATGATACCAGCCTGTACCGGCATCAACTAAAAGCCATGCATGATCACCTGTAGGTGAATTTTCATTTTCAAGCCACATTGTCTTAACACCTAATGCTTCAAGAAGTGCTTTGTCTACTGATGTGTAAGTAAAGCAGTCGCCTCCTGTATAATCAGACTTTTTAAGTTCTGTAAGTGCAAGCAATGCTTCATTTTCCCAGTTAGAACCGTCATAGGGTGTTCCTGTATAACCGATTTTGTTATGTGCATAATCAAATATAGCTCTTAACTTCTGTCCTGTAGACATGGAAGATGTGGTAATATTTCCAAGTATTTCCTCTGCAAGTGCCTGATATGTGCCAGCAACGGGTGCCGGCTTTTCTATTGTAATATTTGCAGTCTTAGTTGCAACATTGCCTGCCGCATCAACCGCCTTATATGTTACTTCGTATGTTCCCGGAGTATCTGTGTCAACCGCTGACTTGTCAACTTCTACATCTACTTCACCGTCAACATCATCTGTTGCTGTAATACCCGAAAGATATGCTATCTTATCTCCGAGGGTGAATGTTTTATCTGCAGTTCCACTTATAACAGGAGCTGTCAAATCGCGTTTATCTTCTTTTTTACTATCCTTTTTTGTCTCTGTCTTCTGTGTTCCTGCATTATTTGCCGAATCAGAATTAGCATTGACTGTCTTATGAAGACTAATTCCTATTGCAACTGCTATCACAATAAGCAGTACAAGAAGCAAAGCACCTCCGCATACAAATGAATATATATGCTTTGATATATATTTTTTCACTTTTTTAATCTGAACATCACGTCTGCGTTTTACTTTAACGCCTTTTCTATTTGCCATATTTTAGCCTTCTTTCGCAAAGTATAATTTATAAATTTAATTGCATTTTCCGTTAAATTATAAAGCAAATACTTTACATTTTCAACTCTTTTAAGGCATTTTTAACATTAGTATTTAATTTAGTCCAATGCTGCATCAGGACAGCATGAACATCCTATCCCGAGTCCGCCATATCCAATGTGGCATGCAACTCCCATTGATAAATCATCACATCTTACATCCATTCCCGGAAATTCTTCACGAATCTGTGCCTCCCACTCTTTTGTAACTTCCGGCGATGCACTTGATGCTGCAAGAAGATTGACTTTACCTGCTTTATACCATTTTTCAAACTTTGTATTCAAGTCATTTTTCATTGCTTCTATCATGACTTTTCTTGCCTTATTAAAACCTCTGCACTTCTGATACACATCAAGCGTACTTACATCAAATTTCAGGACAGGCTTAATATTCAGAACTGTGCCAAGTGCCGCTGAAGCAGCTGATATTCTTCCACCGCGTTTAAGATTTTCCAGCGTTTCAACACCGACATATATGACCATATCTGACCTTGATGATTCCAGCATCTTTTTTATCCATGGTGCTACATATCCCTTTTCTATAAGCTCAAGTGCATCAAGAACAGAGCGGCGAAGCGGTGCTGAAACCCTGCCATTATCTACTACAAACACCTTGTTCTCATATTTTTCGTCTGAAGCAAGCATTGATGCTGTCGAACACGAACCGCTGAGTCCGCTGCTTATCGGTATGTAAATAATCTGCTCAAATTCTGTCAATGCCTCATCCCAGAACTTCATCACTTCAAGCGGTGACGGCTGCGATGTACTCACCTTTGCTCCATTTTTCAGTTTTTCAAGAAATTCTTCCCTTGTGAATGTCACCCCCTCATAACAACACCGGTTATCCACATAAAAAGGCATTGGAAGCACTTTTACTCCCAATTGCTCAGCTTCTTCCGGTGATATTCCGCTATGACTGTCTGTAACTACTCCTATTGGTTTCATAAAATATTCTCCATTTTCATAAACTATTATTGCGGCAGCCAGCCAAAGCTCATTCATTGGTTCGGGACTGCCGCTTAAACAATAAAGTTAATTATATCAAATATTTTGAAAATCTCAATATTTTTATAGGGTAATTAATAAATTTTTAATAGAACTTATTATTCCATTCCTATATCTCTTTATAAGAGCATGCAAATTTCTGTTTTGCCTGTTCTACCTTCTTGCTCTCCGCCTCTGGAGTAGGATATAAACCTTTATCATGCATAATCTTAAAAACATCATCCTGAATTTCATGCTCCTGCTCTAATATCTTTAACATTACGTTTCTTACATTTTCATGCACACATTCATTAGAAAATGTGTTGTAATTACCTGTCGCTGTTTTTACTGATGTAAGTGCATCATCAAGAGCTTCTTTTTCGCCGTAAACTGTCTCCATGTCAAATTGCCTCCTTTTTATTAAAGTTGATTGTAAAGCATATTGAAATGTCCCTGATGCTTATCGGAAATTTCTTTAAAACAATTTTTTACTTTGTCATCTTCCGCGTGCTCTGCAAGCATTTTAAATTTTTTTACAAGAAGTTCTTCTTCTTTAAGGCAATCATTTATTGCCGAAAGTTCTTTTTCTGATAACTCTGCCATATATGCCTCCCCAATAATTTATTATCACGAACAATTACAGTATTGTTCCAAAATAAAATTTTTATACTTAATTTTTAATTTGCATATTTACAAACGTATGTTCGTATGATATTATTATATCAAACAAATGTTCGTTTTATTTTTATTTTACCGGAGGCAGCATGATGATTATTCAATATGATATGGATTTGACAGAAAAGTTAAGAATTCTCGGAGACGCCGCAAAGTTTGATGTATCATGCAGTTCAAGCGGCGTTGACCGTAAGAATAACGGCAAAGGAATAGGCAATTCCAAAGCATGCGGCATATGTCACAGTTTTGCTGCTGATGGACGTTGTATCTCTCTTTTGAAGATCCTTTTTACTAATGAGTGTATTTTTAACTGCCGCTATTGTATCAACCGCTCTGATAACGATACTGTACGCACCAGTTTTACGCCTGAGGAAGTATGCACTCTCACAATGCAGTTTTACCGCCGCAACTATATCGAAGGTCTTTTTTTAAGTTCCGGCATAACGCACAATCCCAACTATACTATGAGCCAGCTTGTAGAGACTGTTTATCTTTTACGCGAGAAGTACCATTTTGGCGGATATATACACCTGAAGGCCATACCGGGTGCAGCGGCTGACCTTATTGAAGCTGCTGGTATGTATGCTGACAGAATGAGTGTTAATCTTGAGCTTCCGACTGCTGACGGACTTGCCTTACTTGCACCGCACAAGAGCCGCAAAACTATTCTCACTCCTATGCGTCAGATTCAGAATGGCATATATAAGAGCCGTGAGCTTCCTCTTATTGATAATAAGACTGCCTCTCTTCCCGGCAGCACTACCGATAACACTCCTGATAATTCTGACAGTAATTTTTATAATAACCACATAAGCACAGCAGACCGTTTTCATGCTCCAGGCATCATATCAGGCAGCAGCACACACAATCTTTCTACAGTCCGACCGGTAAACAATTCATTTGTTCCCGCCGGACAAAGCACACAGATGATTATAGGTGCAACACCTGAGAGCGATTATCATATAGTCACTATAGCAGAAGCATTATATAAACAATATGATTTAAAGCGTGTATATTACTCTGCCTTTGTCAATGTCAATAATGATGACACTCTTCCAATCCAGAATGATTCGTCAGACGTTCCGCTGCTTCGCGAACACCGCCTCTATCAGGCTGACTGGCTTATGCGTTTTTATGGGTTTAAGTCAGCTGAACTTTTAAGCCCCGAAAAGCCTAATTTTAATATTTTCATTGACCCTAAGTGTGACTGGGCAATACGGCATCTGGAACAATTTCCTGTCGAGATTAACCGTGCTGATTACTATACACTTCTGCGTGTTCCCGGTATCGGCGTCAATTCCGCAAGACGTATTGTACGTGCAAGACGCAGTGCAAAGCTTGATTTTAGAGATTTGAAAAAAATCGGTGTTGTGCTTAAACGTGCCATATATTTTATAACTTGTCAAGGACACATGATGTATACAAATATGCATATTGAGCAGAACTTTATCACCAACAATCTTATAAGTTCTGAACAACGTAAGAATTATGAGATAAGTAGCCATGATACTTACAGACAGATGTCTTTATTTGATGATTATAATATAAAAAGCGGAGTTTAATCTTATGAATAATACAGATATTACCAATAAAACTATTTATCTTTGTGATGACACTATAGAAGGCATTTTCACTGCAATTTACAAGGCATGGGATAATAACCCCAAAACAACAGATGTAAGAATCCGCAGCAGTTCATCTTCATTATCTTTTTTTGAAAGCTATATAGAGACAGACACTGACTATGAACTTGCATTAAAAGTATATAATACTATAATCAGGAAGCTGTCGTGGGATATTTATTTTTATATATACAGAACCGCACTCTCATATGAAGAAGAACGTGCCTCATATATATACTCATTTTTAAAAAAGGCTTTTAAAATGGGGCCGGCTATTATAAATATGCTCCACGATGATGATGTACTAAAGATATTTAATATTGATAAACAGGTCGGACGTGAGTCACATAGCTTTTTGGAATTTGTACGATTTGAAGAACTTGCCAACAGTGTACTTGTAAGCCGCATAGAACCAAAGAGTAATATAATCCCTCTTATAAGTGAGCACTTTGCTGACAGATTACACTGTGAAAACTGGATAATACTTGATACCGGACGAAACTTCGCTGCCATACATGAAGCTTCAAAGCCTGTGTTTTTTTCTTATCTCATAGAAAGTGAACTTGCAAATTTTTCTGTATTATCAGACACAGAAAAAGGCTTCCAGAATCTTTGGAAAACATTTTTTGACACTATAGCTATAAAAGAGCGATGCAATCCAAAACTTCAACAGAGTAACATGCCGCTTCGCTACAGAAAATATATGAAAGCAGAAAACAAGGGGGGACATGTATAAACACATGTCCCCGATTATTCTCACAAACAGCCTGCTACAGTCTGTTTAATCTGATTTTACTTGTAGCCGCGTGCACCTTTTAATCGTGCCATAGCTCTTGATAACGATGCCTGCGAAATATGATATTCCATTATGCTTTGCTTTGTTCTAAGCTGTTCCTTAGCTCTTTCCAACGCTGCTTCAGCACGGAATTTATCAATTTCTTCCGGCTTTTCTGCCGAATATACTAAAACATCGACTTTGTTATGGTCAACCTCAACAAGTCCATCTGAAACAATAGCATTCATCCATGTTCCGTCAGGAAGCTTAAATTTGATTTCACCAATTTCAACTGTAGATGTCATCTGCTCATGATTTGCCATGATTGCCATCTGACCATCATAAGCAGGATATATAAGTATCTCACATTCTCCGTCATAAAAAACCTTATTGCAGGCTACTATTTTCAATGAAAAAGTGCTCATACATGACACCTCTCTTAATTCTTAGCCATCTGTTCAGCTTTTGCCTTAACGTCATCAATATTACCTACGTTAAAGAATGCTGCCTCAGGATAGTCATCCATCTCACCATCAAGAATAGCTTTGAATCCTTCAATTGTCTCTTTAACAGGAACGAAACGTCCCGGAGTACCTGTGAAGTTTTCTGCTACAAAGAATGGCTGAGAAAGGAATCTCTGAACCTTTCTTGCTCTGTATACAGTAAGCTTATCTTCATCTGAAAGCTCTTCCATACCAAGAATTGCAATAATATCCTGAAGTTCTCTGTACTTCTGTAATATCTCCTGAACACGTCTTGCAACATTGTAATGTTCTTCACCGACAACATCAGCTTCAAGAATTCTTGATGATGATTCAAGTGGATCAACAGCAGGATAAATACCCTGTTCTACAATCTTTCTTGAAAGAACTGTTGTTGCATCAAGATGTGCAAATGTTGTTGCAGGAGCCGGGTCAGTAAGGTCATCGGCAGGTACATAGACAGCCTGTACTGATGTAACAGAACCATCCTTTGTAGAAGCGATTCTCTCCTGAAGTTCACCTACATCATTAGCAAGTGTAGGCTGATAACCAACGGCTGAAGGCATACGTCCGAGAAGTGCTGAAACTTCCGAACCAGCCTGAACAAAACGGAAGATGTTATCAATAAACAAAAGCACATCCTGCTTCTTAACATCTCTGAAGTATTCAGCCATTGTAAGACCTGTCTCTGCAACTCTCATACGAGCTCCAGGTGGTTCATTCATCTGACCAAACACTAACGCTGTTTTATCAAGAACTCCTGACTCTTTCATTTCTGTCCAGAGGTCATTACCCTCTCTTGAACGTTCACCAACACCGGTAAATATAGAATATCCACCTCTCTCAGTTGCTATATTATGAATAAGCTCCTGAATAAGAACTGTCTTACCAACACCGGCACCGCCGAACAAACCAATCTTACCACCTTTTGCATAAGGGGCAAGCAAATCGATAACTTTAATACCTGTCTCAAGCATCTCTACTACCGGACTCTGGTCCTCAAATGTAGGTGGTTCTCTGTGGATTGACCAATGTGTCTCATTTTCGAGACTCTCACCACCATCAATAGTATCACCGAGAACATTAAAAAGTCTTCCAAGTGTTTTCTCACCTACAGGGACTTCAATTGCAGAACCAGTAGCTACTACCTTCATATCACGGCAAAGGCCTTCACTGGCTGCAAGCATAATACAGCGGACAGTATTATGTCCTATATGCTGTGATACCTCCATAACGCACTTTTTACCATTGTTAATAACATAAAGTGCATCCTTGATAGACGGAAGATTGTTATCACTAAACTCTACGTCAACTACAGGTCCTGAAACCTGTACAATCTTACCTATATTTTCCATAGTTGTAAGTCTCACCTCACTTGCTTCTTCTTTTTCTTTTTCAAAGCCTTGGCACCACCGATTACCTCAGTGATTTCCTGTGTAATTGCAGCCTGTCTTACTCTGTTATACTCAACCGATAATTCTTTTAACATTTCATCGGCATTGTTTGTGGCGGACTGCATCGCCATCATTCGGGCATTCTCCTCACTGGCTGAAGCCTCAACTAAAGCACCATACATAAATCCTGTAACATAGTTATATACCAGTTTTTTAAGGACTTTTTTAGGTGATGGATATATAAAGAAATCGCCATCATTTTCATAAGTTCCTTTTTTATAATCATCGCTGTCATCTTCTGATGATTTACCATCTGGATTTTCATTACTGTTATAACTGTTACCACGTTTCTTCATTGCACTATCAAGCATTTCCTGCTTAATAAACTGGTGAGATTTTAACGGAAGAAGCTGTTGTATTTCAACTTCCTCGCTGATGCTGCTCACCATTTTTGTATAGATAACGTATACCTCATCAAATACTTCTTCTTTATAAAGCTCAACAATAAGTTCAGATATAACTCTCGCACGATGAACTGACGGATTAGTTGCCGTATACCGGAAATCGGCATCCACAGGATAACCCTGTCCTGCAAAATACTGTCTTCCCAATTCACCGACAACATATAATTTATATTCATCCGACTCATCACACAATCTCTGTGCTTCTTTTATAACATTATGGTTATAAGCACCTGCCATACCCTTATCGCCTGTAAGCACTATAAATGCCTTTTTCTTGACAACTTCATGCTGGTCTTTGCTTCTGTTATCAAAGTAGATATGTTCCATATCCGGAAAGTGATAAAGTATACTTGAAATCTGTTCCTGCAAACCGAAGAAATATGGTTCTGTATCTTCAAGCTGCTGTTTTGCTTTTCTAAGCTTCATTGAAGACATCATATACATTGCTCTTGTGATTTTCATTGTGTCCTGAATGCTTCTTATTCTGTTTTGAATTTCCTTTGCACTAGCCATAACACATCACTCCGTATTACTCTGTCATTGTTTCACTTTCCACACTCTTAGGCATTTTTACAGCCTTGAAGTTCTCTGCAGCTTTTACAATAGAATCTTTGATATCATCTGATAATGACTTTGTTGTCTCAAGCTGATTAATAATATCAGTGTGATTCATATTGAAATCTGCAAGCATCTCTTTCTGGAAAGGCTTAACCTGTGCTGCTTCCAAATCACTGAATACGTGTGCATTTGCTGCAACAAGAGTTATAACCTGTTCTGCCATGCTCATTGGATGTCCGAGCGGCTGTTTTAATAATTCCATCAAAGCTTTGCCGTGAGCAAGCTGTTTCTTTGTACTTTCATCAAGGTCAGAAGAGAACTGTGTAAATACTTCCATCTCTCTGTACTGTGCCAAATCGATACGGATACTTCCGGCAGCTTTCTTCATAGCCTTAGTCTGTGCAGCACCACCAACACGTGATACTGAAAGACCTACATTAACGGCTGGTCTCTGACCTGCAAAGAAAAGCTCACTTTCAAGGAATATCTGTCCATCTGTAATAGAAATTACGTTAGTAGGAATATATGCTGATACATCTCCTGCCTGTGTCTCTATTATAGGAAGTGCTGTGATTGAGCCGCCGCCTGCTTCCGGTGTAAGACGACTTGAACGCTCAAGAAGTCTTGAATGAAGATAGAATACATCACCAGGGTAAGCCTCACGTCCAGGAGAACGTTCAAGCAATAATGAAATTGCACGATATGCAACAGCATGCTTTGAAAGGTCATCATATACAATTAATACATCTTTACCCTGATACATAAAATACTCTGCAAGTGCTGTACCTGAATATGGTGCAATATACTGAAGCGGAGCCGGGTCTGATGCTGTAGCTGATACAATAATTGTATAGGACATTGCATCATTTTTCTTTAATGTATTAACAAGCTTTGCTATTGTAGATGCTTTCTGTCCGATTGCAACATAAATACAAACAACATCTTTACCTTTCTGGTTAAGAATTGTATCCATCGCAATAGAAGTCTTACCTGTCTGACGGTCACCGATAATTAACTCTCTCTGTCCACGTCCAATTGGGAACATTGAATCAATTGAAAGAATACCTGTTTCCATTGGTACAGTAACTGACTTTCTGTCAACAATACTCGGTGCCGGAAACTCTATCGGTCTGAAACCTACAGATTCGATATCACCCTGTCCGTCAAGTGGTGCACCGAGTGCATCAATAATTCTTCCCTCGAAGGCTTCGCCTACAGGAATACCTGCCATCTTACCTGTACGTATAACTCTTGTTCCCTCTTTGATGTCTGTATCACGTCCAAAAAGGATAACACCGATTTCATCTCTTCTTACATCCTGTACCATTCCTTTTACGCCGCAGTCAAATACAACAATTTCGCCGTAAAATGCATGATCAATACCATCAACATTGGCAATACCATCACCAACCCAGTTTACAACACCAATTTCCTTGTCTTTTGCTTCAAGTTCAAAATCATCAATAGAACTTTTAAGTATAGAAACGATGCTTTCTTCACTAAATGTAGTATTTCTTGAAGAATTAACAGCCTTTGCTATTCTGTTCTCAAGCTGCTCAATTCTTCCTTTTTCACTCCAGTCGAACTCTCTTGTTCCGACACGCAGTACGAAACCACTCTTAATAGACTTATCTTCTTTTAATGTAAGTTCCATATCAGGATTGTGAAATTCTTTTGCAAGAAATGCCTTAATACCTTCTAACTGCTCATCTGTTGGAGCTGTAACATAGATTAACTGTGCCTGATTTTCTTTTGCTTCAGGCTTTCTTCCAAGTTCATCATAAGCTGTGCATATTTCATCAAACAGCCCGAAATCCATGTTATCACATAATATCTTTAAAAAATCTCTGATTTCCTTAGGAAATACTCTGTCAATAATCAGGTGTTTTTTCTCAATAGATACTGTTGGATCTTCAAATTCCGAACGTACCTGCGGCACAGCCTCGAGAACATCTTTTACCTGCTGCAGTAATTCCTTAGGAGTTTCTGTTTTGCGTAAACTTGTCGCATAATCAATCGCTGCCTGTGTCACTGTTTATCACCTGCTTTATCTAAAAATTCATTATAAAGAGAACTGTCAACGTCAGCTCCACTGTTCTTTCCAACAACCTTTACCGCTGCATCAACTACCATATCGGCAATCTCTTTCTCAGCTTTCTTTAATATCTGAGTCTTCTGATTCTCAGCCTCAACAGCCGCATCTTCTTTAATCTGCTTAGCCTTGCTCTCTGCATCACCAACAATTCTCTGGTATTCAGCATCAGCTTTTTTCATTGTCTCCTGCATAGCCTTGCTCTTTTCTTCTTCAACGCTTGCAATTGACTTTGCATACTGAGCCTTTAATCCATCAGCTTCTGCCTGTTTTGCAGCAGCTTCATCAAACTGCTTGTCAGCTTCTGCCTGTCTTGCAGCTATAATCTTCTGAACCGGCTTGAACAAAAATATCTTCATCAAAACGAAAAGCAGTAAAAGATTGATTACGGTAAATAATAAATTCCAATCTAAACGGAGCATTTTACCAACCTGCCTTTCAAATTACTGTAACATAATAATAATCATCAATGCGATAACGAAACCATAAATAGCAGTTGCCTCTGCAAGAGCACAACCAAGAATCAATGTCTTACTAATCTTACCTTCTGCCTCCGGCTGTCTTGCAACTGCCTCTGATGCCTTACCTGTTGCAATACCGATACCGATACCAGCACCGAGACCGCCTAAAACTGCAATACCTGCACCAATTGCTATTAATGTATTCATAATAATTTCCTCCATTCATTCAAATGCATCACTTATCTGTAACCGATGCAAAAATTTGTTTTGTTTAAAATCATTAATTAAATTGTTTTGCTTTATTCAATTGCTTCTTTAATATAAAGCGAAGTCAGGAATACGAAAACATATGCCTGAAGCAAACCGTCAAATATATCAAAGTAGAGGCAGAATGCTGCCGGAACCACGATAGGAACAACGATTTTTAAAAGTTCCATGATAACGTAAGAACCTAATACGTTACCAAAAAGTCGCATACAAAGCGATAATGGTCTTGTAAAGACCTCAAGAATATTAATTGGTGTTACGATTGCTATCGGTTCTGTAAACTTATGTAACCACTTCTTAACACCTCTCTGATATATTCCTGCACCTTCAACTAAGACGATACTCATAATTGCCAATGCTGCTGTTACATTCAAGTCCTTAGTTGGGGATTTGAAACCGAAAAGACCAATAATATTGGCTAATCCGATATAAACAAGCACAGTTGTAAGATACGGTACATATCTCTTGCCCTCAGGACCTGTCATGTCCTCAACCATACCTGTCAGCTTGGTAACAATTGTCTCAGCCACTGCCTGTCTTTTGCTGATGTGGTCAATACGAAGATTTCTCGTAAGTATGAATGCTACAAGCACCATAACTGCCATGATAATCCACGTTACAACAACAGATTCAGATACACCAATACCTCCAAATATCGGAATAGTGAATACTGTTTCACAATTCAGCTCTTCCATCAGAGACTCTGTCAAATTGCCCATTTGTTTTATCACCTCCAGATTGTAATATATTAACTCCAATCGTGGTTATTTTATCACTCCGAAAATGTTTTACAAGTCCTTTTTTTGCGATATTGATAAATTTTTCACATTAGAAATTAGATTTGTGCATTTCATACAATTTTAATAATTATTAAAATGTATTTTTGTGCCATTTTTGTTAAAAAAAGACTTGCAAAAATCGAATTTTTGTCAACAAAAAATGATTTGCAAGCCTTTCATTATATTATATAGTCCTTTATTGCTACTTTACCATGACCCGTTAATTCTACTTATATTCTTCTCTTAATTCTTTTGCTGCTTTTACAAGATTATAAAGACTTGCAAGCGTCTCTTTTTCCCCTCTTGTTTTAAGTCCACAGTCCGGATTTACCCATAATTTATCTGCATCTATTTTTTCAAGCATCTTCTTTAGAGCTGATTTAATCTCATCTGTTGAAGGCACTCTTGGCGAATGAATATCATATACGCCAGGTCCTACTTCTGTCTTAAAATTATTTTCTTTAAGAGAATCAAGTATCTGTAAATCTGAACGTGATGCCTCAAAAGTTATAACATCTGCATCCATATCATCAATAGCAGTTATAATATCTGTAAATTCCGAATAACACATATGTGTATGAATCTGTGTTTCTGCTTTTACACCGCTGTGTACAAGTCTGAATGACGGAATTGCCCAATCAAGATACTGGCTGTACCAGTCAGTCTTTCTAAGTGGAAGCTTTTCACGAAGTGCTGCCTCATCAACCTGAATTACACTTATTCCTGCTTTTTCAAGGTCAAGCACCTCATCTCTTATCGCAAGTGCAATCTGATATGTGCTCTCTTTTATTGAAACATCTTCTCTTGGAAATGACCAGTTAAGAATTGTAACCGGACCTGTAAGCATCCCCTTCATCGGTCTGTCTGTAAGACTCTGTGCATATACGGACCAGTCAACCGTCATAGGATGATTTCTTGATACATCTCCCCAGATTACCGGCGGCTTAACACATCGTGTACCATAAGACTGTACCCATGCCTTTTCAGTAAACACATATCCATCAAGCTGCTCACCAAAATATTCAACCATATCATTTCTTTCAAACTCGCCGTGAACAAGTACATCTATATCAAGATCTTCCTGGATTTTTACCCATTCTGCAATCTTTTTCTTATTAAAATCAACGTACTCTTCTTTTGGTATCTCATTTTTCTTATAAGCACTTCTGTTAGCTTTTACATCAGCTGTCTGTGGAAATGAACCAATTGTTGTCGTAGGAAACATCGGAAATCCGAATTCAGCTTTCTGTATCTTTTCCCTTTCGTTAAATGCCGGAAGTCTCACAAAATCCGATTCCTTAATATCAGCTACTCTCTTTTTTACCTTATCATTAAAACTATTCACTCTTTTTATGCTAAAAAGTTCAATATTATCATTATATGCCTTTTCACTTGCAGGATTTTTATTATCTGCAAGATTCTTTAACTGTGAAAGTTCTGTAAGTTTTTCAACTGCAAATGAAAGATGCTTTGTATAATCTTCTGAAAGCCTGCTCTCATTTTCAAGTGTATACGGTACATGAAGAAGTGAACAAGATGTACCGATAACAACATTGATTCCTGCATTTTTTAATCCATAAACTGTTTCAAGTGTCTTCTTATAATTGTTCTTCCATATATTCTTTCCATTAACCAGACCGGCAAATAAAACTTTATCATTTGGAAAACCATATTTTTCAACAAGTTCTATTGTCTTTCTGCCCTCGATAAAATCAAGTCCAATTCCGTCAAAATCCAGTTTTACTACATTTTCATAGCAGTCTCTTATATCTCCAAAATATGTCTGTAAAAGAACTTTTATACTCCCCTTGCATTTAAGGAGTTCTTTATATATTTTTTCAAATAATGCTACATCATCATTTGTCAGATCATGTACAAGAAATGGCTCGTCAAACTGAATCCATTCTGCTCCAAGCTTTTCAAATTCACTGACATACGATTTATACGCATTAATTAATTCATCTACATAATCATCACATTTTTTACTTCCTGTATATTTTAAAAGCTTTAAAAGAGTGAATGGTCCCGCAATAACAGGCTTTGTCTTAACCCCTGCCGCTTTTGCCTCTTCATATTCATCAAACGGCTTGCTTCCTGCAAGTTTAATCTGTGTATCATCCTCAATTTCAGGAACGATATAATGATAATTGGTATTAAACCACTTTTTCATTGCAAGTGCTTTTACATCTCCGGCTTCGCCCTGATATCCTCTCGCCATTGCAAAATATCTCCACATAGGTGATACATCAAGATTAACATATCTTTCGGGAATAATATTAAATAATACTGCTGTGTCAAGCAGGTTATCATAAAATGAAAAATCATTTGACGCAATATAATCAATTCCTTTGCTGCTCTGTAACAGCCATTGGTTTTTTCTTATCTTCCCGGATGTCAGCTTCAATTCGTCTTCATTTATCTCTCCTCTGAAAAACTTTTCTGTTGCAAATTTAAGTTCTCTTAATGTTCCAACTCGTGGAAAACCAATTACCGATGTCTTCATAAAATCCTCCTTGTTTTGCGAAGCAAAATCCGAATCCTATGATGAGGAGAGGATTTTAGCCTCCTTGTTTTGTGTCATTGGTTTTATGCTAACATCGTAATTCAAATTTGTATAATACATAAATTAAAGCGTTTGACATAGTTTCAGACTATACCAAACGCATTATCTTTTACACCTGCAATTATCTTAATTCCATGATATTACAAACGGCTTATTATTATGGATTTCAACATCAAGATTAACACCGTATACTTTATTTATAAGTTCTGATGTTATAATCTCATCCGGTTTTCCTTTTGCTGCAATTTGTCCATCTCTCATTGCCGCAATTTCATCACTGTAATAAAGAGCCTGGTTAATATCATGAAGAACCATTACTATTGTCATGCCAAATTCTTTGTTAAGCCGTCGTATAAGCTTTAATATCTGAAGCTGGTATCTTATGTCAAGATATGGTGTCGGCTCGTCAAGAAAGAGCACTTTTGTATCCCGTGCAAGTGCCATCGCTATAAATACACGCTGCTTCTGCCCTCCTGAAAGATTGGCTACAGCTTTATCTTTATGTTTATATGTATTGGTTATTTCCAATGCCCACCGAACTTTCTCTTCATCTTAAAAATTTATAATCCCCAAGCGATGATCCAGATACCGTCAATGCCTTAATTCCATAATTAAGATTCCAATCGCCAGGAAATGTATATGTAACTTTGATTGTTCCTGTATACTCAACCTTATTTCCATCTTTATCTGTTAAGTTGATTATTCCCGACAAGCCGTTATCACCAAACAAATAATCAAGATAATTATGCACATATGGACCATCTGTAAAATCATGAAGTCCTTCTGCTGCGGTCTTAATATCTACAGAAACATTCGTTGCTGCACAACTTTTATCCAGTTCGACAGTAACGTCACCACTTTTTAATTTCTTAGTTGCAGATGCTGTTAAAGGACTTGCACTTACTCCTAGTACAAGCATAGCAGCCAGCAAAAATGCCATTACTGCCGAAACACATCTTTTTGTTGTTACTTTGACATTTACCATTATTCCTTTCTCCTCCTTAAATGTCTAATTATTGCGTTGTTAGATTACGACTAATTCCTGTTAATTATCTCTAACTTAAATATAGTATCTGCCTGCTTTCCATATCTTTCGTGCAATATTGCACCATTATTTTGTACAGTCTATTTATAAAACAGCTTATAAAAAAGCAATGCCAGTGGTATATCCCGCCGGCATTGCTTTGTCTGTATCAGTTCGTTTTAAGTTTTTCTTTAATCTCATCTATATTATACTCTGGAGCCGAAGCTGTTACCGCATCATACATTGGCTTCATGTCATCCTCTTCTTCCTCAAGCTCAGATGCTATTATTGATAATGGCTTGCCCCTTTTAACTTTCTTTATAACAAGATTAATCTTAGCCAATTTTTCCCCTTCTTTTTTTCCTTCTTCCCTTCCTTCTTGTCTACCTTCTTTCCTTCCTTCTTGTCTTCCTTTTTCTCTTCCTTCTTCTTTTGCTTCTTCAGCCAATATTTTTCTTACCTTTTCTTCATCATAATCATATATACTCACTTCAATTACCTCCGCTCTGTGCTCCTCAAAGAAATCGACAAGTATATCATCTTTCATACATTCATCCATTGCTGTCATTACTGCAGTCCTAATATCTATATTTTCAAAATCAGTCTTATATCTTACCTTTTCAACGAATGTCATGTAATCACGAAGACTCTTACATCTGTCAAGAATCGCTGCATCTCCATTAATATTTATAACACGTACTTTAAGTTCTATTTGTGGATTATTTACATAATTTTCAAACATATCAGATAATCGTATTATTTCCTCATTATCAATCCACTTTTCTCTGCCATTATAAAATGTTATAAAATGTGGAACCGGAAGCTTTATCATACTCCTTCTATGAAGCAAATCATTACTATACATTTCCCTGTATACGTCTGATAAATAATGCAAAAATCTTAATGGCATATTGGGGTTTTTGCTTGACTGCTGTTCAAACATATATAAATTCATACTAAGTAAAAATGACGCATCATTTTTATATTTCATATATGAGCCGCCGTTTAATGTTGTAACTTCCAAAGCATCCACATCTTCATAATTTGAATTGTTGAGTGCATTATACAATTCAAGAAGATTTTTCTTATCCCTGTAAATCATACAGAATACATTATCCTTAAACTTAACTGCTACATTGTCTTTCTTCTCTGCCATAGATATCCTCCTCTTCTTAGCAGGCTGATATCCGTGTGCACATATACTATTTTTATGTTTTTATAAGAGTATATTAGCATTAAAAAAAATCAAATACAAGCCTGCTTTATATAAATGTGTGTCACATGGGTAAAACTGAATGAACATTCAGCCCAAGATAAAAGAATCGTCTTTTCAATTCTTTTAATATATTAATATCACAATATAACATGTTTGTCAATACTACAAATGTATTTTTTATACAATAATACCAAGCTGTATTTATTATAGCTTACGAATTAGAACGTGAATTTAAAGGATCTGATTATAACGGAATCAAAAAAGCATAGAAGAAATCAAAATTATAATTTCCAAAGGACAAAATTAACAAAAAGCCGTATTATTCCAGGATTTTATGTCAATCATAAAGACAGTGCTTTCTGAATGCACAATATCAAATGGATGATACATCTTTCATTCAAGAAGGAGAACTTATGGGGAATAATATGGAACTCGGATATGAAATGTTCTGCTATCAGTGTGAACAGACGGCCGGAGGCAAAGGCTGCACTAAACTTGGTGTATGCGGTAAAACTCCCGAAATAGCCGGTTTGCAGGATTTACTTATTTTTCAGATAAAGGGCATAAGCTGTTATGCCAAAACATTTATTGAACAAGAACAACACGTAGATAAATCAATCGTAACATTTATCGAAAACGCTCTTTTTACTACTCTTACAAATGTCAATTTCGATGCAGATGCTCATGTAAAATTGCTGCGTCAGTCACAGGAAATCAAAGAAACTTTAAAAAGCAGTGTCGGTGAAATAAACAATCCGACATATCATGCCACTTACAAACTTCCAAACGATAAAAATGAGATGCTAAAAGATGCCTATATCGCAGGCATTATGTATGATTCATCGCTTGACCCCGATATACGTTCACTGAGACAGACTGTTGTATATGGTCTTAAAGGTATCAGTGCATACGGACATCAGGCACGCGAACTCGGATTTTACAGCGATGAAGTTGACGATTTTTATATTACAGCTCTTGAAGCCGTAACAGATGACAGGCTTACAGTTGAAGACCTTATACGACTTACTATGCGTACAGGTGAAATGGCTGTTGAAATAATAAAACAGCTTGACGATGCCAACACATCTGTTTATGATAACCCCTCTCCTCACACCGTTAATGTGAATATCAAAAAAGGACCATTTATAATTATCTCCGGTCATGATTTAAAAGACCTTGAAATGTTATTAAAACAGACCGAAGGCACAGGAATAAATATATATACTCACGGTGAAATGCTTCCAAGCCACGGATATGCAGGATTAAAAAAATATCCTCATCTTATTGGCAATTTTGGTGGTGCATGGCAGGACCAGCAAAAAGAATTTGACAACTTACCCGGATGTATCATAATGACAACCAACTGCCTTATGCGTCCTAGAGACTCATATAAGGACAGAATTTATTCAACTAATGTTGTTGGCTGGGAAGGCGTAAAATACATTGAGAAAAAATCTGACGGTGAAAAGGACTTTTCTCCCGTTATAAGACAGGCACTTGAACTTGGAGGGTTTAAAGAAGATATTGAACCTCATAATATACTTGTCGGTTTTGGACATGAGGCGGTATTAAGCAACGCCCAGTCAATCGTAGATGCCGTAAAATCAGGTCATATAAGACACTTTTTCCTTATCGGAGGCTGTGACGGTGCAAGACCCGGACGTAATTATTATACAGAATTTGCAAAACTTGTTCCCAATGACTGTATTATCATGACTCTTGCATGCGGAAAATACCGTTTTAACAAGCTTGATTTCGGTGAAGCTGCAGGAATCCCTCGTCTGCTTGATATTGGTCAGTGTAACGATGCATATTCTGCTGTCCGGATTGCAACTGCACTCGCCGATGCTTTTGAAACAGACATAAACGGTCTTCCCCTGTCACTCATCATATCATGGTATGAACAGAAAGCCGTTGCCGACCTGCTGGCATTATTAAGTCTGGGTTTCAAAAATATATACCTTGGTCCGACGCTTCCGGCTTTCATAAGCCCGAATGTTCTTCAATATCTTACCGACACTTTTAACCTCAGGCTTATAAGCAATGCCGAAGATGATATAAAAACATGCCTGCGTCAGGCTGTATAAAATAAATCTGTATATTTTCTCCGTGCTACTGCAACTAGCAGAATTATAATCAGATGTATATTGTTTAATATGTAATATTCCCACGGGTGCAATTTTCACATATTGGATTTATAATCCCAATGTGAAAATTGTGCCCGTGGGAAACCTTACTTACTAATTCACCATATATCTATCTGATTTCATCTCCACTCCGAATTTTCATAAATATCAAGAAAACTTGAAATAAATTTCTTATTCTGCTTTTCTTCATCTGTTCCTACATTAGACTGCCAGCCATATGTCATATAATCATGATATGTTTTTTTGTTAAAGTCTTTTAATCCGAATTCATCCTTCAGACTCTGGATATCATCAGCATACATTTTTTCAAATGTCTTGAATGCTTTCGACGGATTTTTGAATACTGCATATCCGTTTGAATTTGCACCAATCGCAAAATCTTCACTTACATCGGTAAATTTGCTGACATTGACATTACCTTTGATTCCATTTGTGCCTGCCGTATACTCCTGTGTATAATAATTTCTTGTATACACTTTTCTGGCCAAAAATGCTGCGAGGCATGCAGCAACAATAATAACAACAATCACAATTTTCTTTACATCAACTTTTTTCTTAGTTTTTGACTTCTTAAACTCTCTGTCTGAGTTTTTGCTGTTTGTTCCCATGTCCTCATACATATCCTTATTTGCCTGCATTCCCAGCAAATCCATACTGTTGTTTGAACTGTCATAATCTCCAAATGGCATATAATATATCCTCCTTATATTTAAAATTTTTCTTAAAGACCTGTATATTATAAATATTGCCGTCAAAAATGACACCGCAATAAATATATATCTTATCAGCCAGTATTCATATACAAATTCCGGTATCGCATCAGCTTCATTTCCATCCGTATAATACATTCTCATAAAATCATGCCCAGTAACATAATACCAGTTCTTTTCACATGTTAAATTTATGTTTTTATGATTGATAGTTCCGTTAAAAGAATATATTTTCGTATCAGGATTATATTCAAGTGTAATATAATTATCGGACTGAACAAGTTTGTCCATAAAACTGTTACTCAAAACTGTATACAGCATCAATAATATTAAAAATGCCACAACAATACTCATCGCAATTACAATCTTTATATTCTTTTTAACGAGTGACTTACGTTCCAATGAAAAAAGCCATTTTTCATAATCTGTATCTTTGCTCTCATCAAGTATTTTCTGTTTTACCCTGTCATTTGCTTTAAGATTGGAAACAGATTTTTCTATTTTCTCTTTTTTCAAATACTTTTCAATATCCATAATCAGACCTCCCTTAAAGACTTTTCTAATTTTTTTCTTGCCCGGTTCAGCCTTGTTGTCACATTTCCAACACTTATATCGAGTAAATCAGCAATCTGTACAACCGAATATTCTTCATAATAAAATAATTGTATTACAACCGAAAGGTTCTTTGGCAGTGCAAGCACTGCTTTTAATACAGCCTCACTGTTATCATCACTGTCACCTGTATTATCCTGTGCGACAGCCTCATCTGCAAACAATCTCAACTGCTCATCATCATATATAACCTTTCTCTTCCAGCCGCTTGTAACAAGATTTTTACTTATATTAATCGCAACCCGCAAAAACCATGCTTTTTCATGTTCCTCACTTTTAAACAGCGGTTTTGCAATCAGATACTTTTCAAATGTCATCTGCAACACATCTTCCGCATCCTGATAATTTTTCAAATACATGAATGCAGTGCGAAAAACTCTGTCGCCATGTTTTTCAAGCAGACGTGCCACCTGATTTTTATTTTCAGTTTTACTTTCGTTTTCCATATGTAATGCTCCATATATTCATTGAAATATAATTAATTATATCATTTTCCTTTCATAATAAATACAATCCACACCCGCAAAATGTAACACATTTTAATTTTATTTATACAAAATTTTACATGACAGCTTTATGAAATACTTTTTTACCTTCCTTCAGTAATTATTCTGAAATAACTTTTTGTTATATTAAAAGGGCTGTCGCACTAATGAAATGAAATTTCAAATCGTTAGTGCGGCAGCCCCTTATATTATACTTGCATTATGAATTTTTTTCCGCCATTCTCATAACTTCCTTCCATGCCGGCGAGAACAGATAATAACCTATCATTGCAAACATTCCAAAGCTGAAAGATATTGGGAAACACAACATTACCCATGTTCCATCAAAATATCTGTTAATAATATAGGCACTTGGAATTCTGACTGCCCAAAGCATAAGAATGTTGACAATTGTAGTATAACGCACCTTTCCAGTTCCGTTTACAATAGATATTATACAGTTAAAGATAGCATAAAACCACTGTGAAAGTAACATGACAACAACATGTCTGCTAGCATACATCAATACCATTTCATCTGACGAGAAGAAACGGATTATAGGTTTATGTATCATTATAAAAAGCAATCCAAAACTTAATGTAATCAGACCTGAACACAATGGAATTCTCCAGTGTCCCTCTTTAATTCTTGAATATTTCTTAGCACCATAATTCTGTCCTGAAAATGTAGTGGCCGCCGAAGATAATCCTGTAATTGCTATGTTAGCGCATCCTGTAATTCTTCCTGCTACTGCACCTCCAGCCATAAATATAGCACCCTGCGAGTTATTAAATGTCTGTAATGCAACATGTCCTAATGAATAAAGAGAATTGTTAAGTCCAACGGGCAAACCAATAGCCAGAATAGCTTTCATCATTGTTCCAGAAAATCTTCTAGGCAAATATGTAAACTGTATCTCCGGAAACTTCTTTCTTATATAAACAATACTTACAATCCATGAAATGAACATAGCAATACTTGTAGAAAGTGCTGCTCCGGCTACATCCATTCCAAACCCTGCAACAAACAATAAATCAAATACTATATTAGAAACACAGGACACAACCAGAAACCATAATGAAGCCTTGCTGTCTCCAAGTCCTCTTAAAATACCAGCATTCATATTATAACCCAGATTACCAAGTGTACCTAAGAACACAACCCTCGTATATATTAATGCGGCATTCCACACATCCTGCGGCACTTTCATGAATTCCAGAATATATGGTGCTGCAAACCATCCAAGAATTCCAATCGGAATACCTACAATATATATAAGTGTTATTGAAGTTCCACATACTGAAACAACCTTTCCCGATTCCCTTGCTCCGGTATATTGTGAAATAAGAATAGACACACCTGTTCCTATTCCTAAAAAAACACATAATAATACTTCAACCGGCTGTGAACTCGTTCCTACCGCAGCTAAAGATGTATCTCCACAATATTTGCCTATTACAAGTGCATCAACCGTAGTATATAACTGCTGCAAAACATTTCCAATAATAATCGGTATCGCAAACAGTATAATATTTTTCATTATATGACCTGTGGTCATATCAATCTTCCCTTTTTGTGAATCTGCCATAGTAATCTCCATTCTTGAATCTGTCTGTATCTGTTGTTTATAATAATACTGTAATTGAATTACATTTTCTAGCGATTTATGGCATAGAGTACAGAAAAAGTGTCTAACTCACTTTCAAACAATCCCAGTATTTATGCATATAGCACAGAGCGGACGAAGTTATGAAGAAATCATGCAGTACCTGCACAGTAAATCTGAAGAGGTGTGACCAAATGTTAACGGAATACTATTTTGCAGTCAGGTATGGCGATATAATTATTCTTCTCTATCATGAAGTTATGATGTCTGTACGGGAATTATTATTTAAGAACAGCCAGAAGAAAAAGACGTTGATTTGCGAAAGAACATGATATATGTATGACGGAAGCACAGATTCAAGGTGCCAATAACATGTAAATTTCCAGCCTGAGATGCCTTTAGGGCTATCTCGGGCTGGAAATTAAGGTTTTTCAAATTTTTTTCAAACAATTTGACAATTTATATTTCTAACACCACATAAGTCTTTATTTATTACCTATGCTGACAATCTTGTAATATGCCCTTTCTGTAATGGCGAATACGATAGCATATATTACACAGAACACAAGAACCGTTCCAAGAGTACACCACATAAACAGATTTACATTTCCAAGATTAAGCATTGAAAGAATCATCTTAATAATTCTAAATGATACAACAATATGAATTGCTGCCATTATAAGAGGAATAAAGAATACCATAAGCACCTGGCTTCTTATTGTCTTTTTAACTTCTGCTCTGCTCATGCCAACCTTCTGCATGATTTCAAATCTTGCCTTATCTTCATAGCCTTCTGATATCTGCTTGTAATAGATTATGAGTACAGTTGCCATTAAGAATAATGAACCTACAAACATTCCTATAAACAGGAAGCCTCCATACATCTGATGAAATTCCTCAGCCATCTCATATCTGTTGTCTGAAACTATCCTAACCCCTTCAAGGTCAAGGGCATCCAGTTCTCTACTCATTGCAATACTCTGTTCTTTTGTAAGATTAGTATCAAACTGAACTACATAATCGTAGGTTGCAGCTTTTCTTTTCTCAACCACGTTACCACTCTGCATTGCATCAACGATTTTCTCCAAAGTCTTCTCACTGTCTACTATGAATACATAACAAGGGACAAGCTGTTCAGTATTTTCAATTCCAAGATGTGCATTTTCTAACTTTGTAATAACCTTTGCCACCTTAAATGTACTTGTTTCATCATCGATTGACAGCCTTACATTAGCAGCTTTATAGCCATTATTTTTATAAACAATAACCTGACCTTCATTAAGCTTATAGTTACTCTTCTCCAACTTATTAAAATCATCAACCGTCATACACAAACAACCCGACAGATTATCCATATACGCACCTGACATATTAGATTGCTTTAACACCTGAAACTCACCGCTCTCACTACTAGCATTGCAAAATAATGTAATAGAAGAAACACCTGAGTAATTAGATGTGGTTGCACCATATTTTTTTGCCATCTCATCAACAACATTTTCAACCATATCAGTATCCTTCTCGCCGTAGAATGAAGCACTCAGGTTAATCTCATTAGGGCAAGCCGTATTCAGTGTATCCTCCATACCAAGATACATAGACACCGTAGTTGATACGCTGATTAAAACCATAGTTGAAAGAATACATATATTGGCCAGCCCAACTGCATTTTGCTTCATTCTGTAAAGCATTCCAGATACACTTGTAAAATGCTTTGTCTGGTAATAAAACTTTTTGTTTTTTCTAAGAAGCTTAATAAATGCAATGCTTCCTGCTGTAAACAGACAATAGGTGCCCACAATAACAAGAATAACCGCAACAAGGAAATTATTCATAGCCTGAAATGGGGTTTTTGCTGTCAGTGCAAATGTGTAGCCTGCGCCTATAGTAAGAACGCCAATTATTGTAAGAAGTATCTTTGTCTTTGGCTCCTTTTCACCAATCTGTCCACCGTGAATAAGTTCAATCGGCTTCGTAAGATGAATTCTTGCCAGGTTATAAAGTAAAATTGCAAAAAATACTAATGCCATTGTGACAAGAGTATTAACTACTGCTTCACTTGGAATCTGAAACGCTGGAATTTCGCTAGAGCCAATAAGCTTAATCAGTAAAAGAAACATCAGCTTTCCAAATAGCATACCCATAAGCATTCCAATGCCTATACTTACCACTGCTGTAAATAATGTCTCATAAAACATCATCTTTGCAATATGCCTTTTTTCCATTCCAAGAATGTTATAAAGTCCAATTTCCTTTTGTCTTCTCTTAATTAAGAAGCTGTTGGTATAAAAAAGAAATACAACTGCGAAAATCATCGTAACCCACATACCAATATTCAGGAGCACAATAACCATATCACCGTGATTCATATTTCTTACATTCTCATTATGAAGTATTGAGCCCATCATAAAATACATCATAATAGTAAGGATGCAGGTTATAATGTATGGAAAATAAGTCTGTCTGTTCTTATTTATATTAGACAGCGCCATTTTAGGATAAAATGCTTTACTCAAGGCTCTCACCTCCTGTTGCCAAAACAGTCAGTGTATCAGAAATCTTAGTGTACATTTCCTCGTCTGTCATTGATGCCTTGTATATCTGATGGAACACCTCTCCATCCTTGATAAATAACACTCTGCCCGCCTTGCTTGCAGCCTTAGTGCTATGAGTTACCATAAGTATTGTCTGACCACGTCCGTTAATCTTGCTAAACAGCTCTAAAAGCTGGTCTGTAGACTTTGAATCCAGCGCTCCTGTGGGCTCATCTGCCAGAATAATCTGAGGGTTAGTAATAAGAGCTCTCGCAACCGCTGCCCTCTGCTTCTGTCCACCTGACACCTCATATGGGAACTTTCCTAATATAGACTCAATTCCCAGCTCCTTTGCAATTGGCTTAAGCTTCTCTTGCATGCTATCATACTTCTCCCCTGACAACACCAGCGGAAGGAATATATTGTCCTGCAGTGAAAATGTATCTAACAAATTAAAATCCTGGAATACAAAGCCAAGGTTCTTTCTTCTAAATGCTGATAATTCCTTTTCTTTAATATCCACTGTATTCTTGCCATTAAGAATAACCTCACCACCTGTAGGCCTGTCGAGCGACGCCAGTATATTAAGAAGCGTAGTCTTTCCTGAACCAGACTCTCCCATAATAGCCACATACTCGCCCTGCTCAACGCTGAAATTCACGTTAGAAAGCGCCTGAACCTGATTAGAACCTAACCTTGTTGTGTATACCTTTTTCAAATTTCTTACATCTAATAATGCCATACAATCCTCCTTGTGTTTCAAACATCTAACATTTCTTACAATGCCAAGTATACGCGGAGTTTGCATTCCCTGCCATTTAAGCAGCTTACGTTTTTCTTACATTTTTGTAAGATAAATATTTAATAACGTAAATTGTATAGCTTGCACAACGTATTATATTAAAAATCATCTTACAAGAATCTATTAAACTTACTCATGTGAGATATACTTCTGCGTCATATCCAGAAGCACCTTAGTTCCCTTATCCAGTTTTGACTCTATTGCAATAGAAATCCCCAGCTTATCTGCTGCTTTCCTGCAAAGGTACAGACCGATTCCCGATGATTTTTTACTCATTCTTCCATTGTAGCCCGTGTATCCTCGCTCAAAGATTCTTGGAATATCTTCCTTAGTAATCCCTATTCCGTTATCCTCAATAACCAGAATTCTATCAGCACTATTGAAGGTTTCCTTCATATATATGCTGATTTTTCCGCCATTTCTGGTGTATTTAACCGCATTGGAAATAAGCTGCTCTATTATAAAGCCAAGCCACTTCTCATCTGTTTTTACATTTGTATCAAGGTTGTTAAGCTCAATTGATATCTTCTTACCTATGAACTGTGCCGCGAATTTTTTAACTGCCTTTCGCACAATTTTTTCAACCTGACAGTCCTCAAATACATAATCAGAGGACATATCCTCAAGCCTTAGGTAATTCATAACAGCATCCACGTAGAAATCAATATTAAAAAGCTGCCTTTTAAGCTCCTTTAAGTCAATTTTATCCGGTTCATTCTCTGCCTGAAGCAGTACATCTATTGCCGATATAGGTGTCTTAATCTGATGTGCCCAGATAGCATAGTAATCTCTTAGGTCTGCCATCGATTTCTCTCTAAGCTCATTAGCCTGATACTTCTGCGTAAGCACCTTTGTAAGAAGCTGCTGATAATCATCCTCTATTGCATCAGAAGTATCATATAATTCAACCTGAAAAATCTCATCACACAAAAGGCTGTGCTTAAGCGCCTTATGCCTTCTGTAAAATGCCATATAATCAAAAACAACTGCCACAGCCAGCATAAAGGACAGCAATTCCAATGAATATATAACAGGTGCCACTGGCACCGAATAAAGATAAAACACTACAAACTGCACAATCGCAATTACCACAAGCATCACTATAACCTTTATTCTGCTTTTTAGATATAACACCACATTTTTCATGAAATAATATATCCCACTCCTTTTTTTGTTCTAATATAATCGCTGACCCCTGCATCCTCAAGCTTTCTTCTAAGTCTGGTAACATTGACAGTAAGTGTATTATCATCAACAAATGCTTCATCCTCCCAGAGTTTTTCCATAATACTGTCACGGCTTACAACCTTACCTACATTTTCAAGAAGACACTGCAATATCCTGTATTCATTCTTAGTAAGTTCAACCTTATTATTATTATACATAAATGTCTGGTCATTTAAATTCAACACCCCGCCATTATGCTCAATTGTGCTTGTATTGTCAGTAAAATCATAGGTTCTTCTAAGAAGTGCCTGCACCTTTGCCACAACCACATTAAGGTCATAGGGCTTCGTAATAAAATCGTCACCGCCCATATTAATGGCCATAACAATATTCATATTGTCCGACATTGAAGATAGAAATATAACAGGCACCTTAGACTGAGCTCTAATCTGGGTACACCAGTGATACCCATTAAAAAAGGGCAACCCTATATCCATAAGAACAATATGGGGCTTTTCTCTTTCAAACTCCTCTAACACATTCTGAAAATCAGTAACACATACCGCCTCATATCCCCACTTGTTAAGATGAGCCGCAAGTGTATCTGCAATTACCTTTTCATCCTCTACTATTAACACCTTATACATTTTCTTCTCCATTTCCGCCTGATAAATTCTGGTCAATTCACTAAATTTCTTTGATAATAATACCCTTTTCCCTGTTTATTGTAAATAATGTAAATATTTTGATATTTTTCACTTTTTTCATTAACACCACTTGGAAATAATGAAGAATGAATTTCTTCACAAGACACCCGTTCCCCTCCTAGTCACCGGACACGAAAAGAAAAAAGGGAATGGTCTTCAACCATTCCCTTGACAATGAGCCCACCGGGGTTCGAAGCCGTGAGACCGCTTAAACACTGACTTTCTTAGGTCTCCTTTATGGCACTAGTCCAGTAGGATCCGATAGCCTGTGTAATGATTTTTATGTAATGATTAGTGATGAAATAAGTGCCGGAAAAGTGCCCAAAACTTTTTTAATTATTCTTACGTGATTTCAAGCATCATATACAAACAAATATTCTTACACAACACATATATCAACTGAGTTAATGAACACTCGACTCTAAACTAGCACCTGAAAAATCCATAGTTTTATTTCAAATATAAATATCTTTTAATCTATTCGTCCAACATAAGTTTCCCATTTTGGGCTTTGTTACGCAATCTTTCCATTTGTTCCTTTTCAATTTGTTGAATACTTTTTTCTGGTGTTGGTAAATCTTCTGGCATAGTTCCACCTATTTTTTCTATTGCGTTTCTTACTTCTTTGCCAACATTATAATGAACCGATGTTGCTTTTTCAGCACCTTGCACTTTATCTTTTCTTAATTTTTCTTCTGTTTGTGATATTCTAAACAAATTGGCAATTAACTCTGTACTTCCCATATAATCAAGAATTTTCTGCCCCACTTCCAATTGTTTTCTCGTATGAATATCATCCACATCAAGACCTCCATAAAGTCCCATATAACCCGCATTTTGAAAAATAGCAAACTCTTCATTTGTAATAACACCTGCATTATGAGCAGTTTCTGCTAACATCTGATTCCATTGCTTTATATCCCCTCTCACCACCAACCTTCTATTATCCTCATCCAATTCATTGAAATGATCAGCTACTTCTTGTCTATATGTCTGAATTGCAAAATATGTTTGTCCTAAAGCAATGACCTCTTTTCTCGGATCACCATTTTGAACTATTAAATAGCAAGCATATCTTGATAATTCATAATCCCTTGTAGATTTGTGTGTTGCACCAGCTTCCACGATTTTGCTGACCTCAGCAAAATCGTCCATAACATTATGTCCACTATTTTCACATGCAATCATTGCACGTTTTATTACTTTTTCAAAATTTCGCCACTGAACATAATCTAAAGCAACGGCTAATTCTCTCGCACTCCAATATTCACTACCATTCTCATTAATATGCTTTATATCTTCAAATCTTTTATACTCTATTGCTTTTAAATCACTCATATAAAACTCCTATAAACTAATACTCAAATTACTACTTTTCTTTATTGTCATACTTATAATACATCATATTATTGTCTATTAAAATTTTCTCTATCATTTCACATGCTTTTGAATATGATAATAAAAAAAATTCTCTATCGTTCCTTATTCGATACTGTGATAATTCTTTATAAACCAATTTTTCAGAATATGATGCATCATAAACTCTAAAAACCTTTCTAGATGAAAATGGAAAAACTATACCTGTTGCTCTGTTTTTTATATCAAATTTATTATATATGGTTGTAGGCAGGTGATTTACGGATATTCTGTGAGATGTAATCTATAAACTTGAAATTGTCTGACTCTTTACCTAAATAGAATTTCATTTTCACATCAACCATACAGATTATCTTTTGTCAGAACAATCTCTTTTGATTATTTCTATGATTATTCCTCTATAATATCAATACCAATTTTCTTTACGAGCCTTTTATTCAAAAAAAATATTCTTTTAGTTTCCCTACTTTTGCACAAAAAGTAAATTTATCTTTTCTTTAGTTTTTACGTTATCCTGTAAATGATAACCTCTATTAAGAAATGCACTGTTCAGTAACATTTGGGTTTTGGTCAAAGCAGACACTTGATTCAATAATTTTTCAATCTCTGTATAGCGAAACGCATAGTACGCATTTCCAGGAACAAACGATTCAAATACTGCCAAACCAAATCCTGGATACAGAAAAACAATATATTCCTGTAATGATGGAACTCCTATATTAGAAAAAATTTCTGCCGGATCATGTTCAAGCCATGTATTAAGTCTAAATTTTGTATCCTCGTCTGTTAATTCCGATATTTTATTTCTCACGTCATCCTGAGACATCCTGTCAATTGTTCTATCCGCATAAATATCAAGCTCACTATCCCAATCTAACGCGTCATATTCTTCAGCGTTCAATTCTTCAATTTTTATACACTCTGATTTAAATTTTTCGAACCAATTAATAAAATCCTGTTCTTCGGGGTTATTACAATCTATTTCAAACAGCAAATCTAATTCATAGTTATTTAAGTATGCCGTTTTACTTATATTGGACGAACCAATAATTACAAAAGCCTTATTATCATTAGCAATGTAATAAAATTTACCATGATAAAAAGAATTCTTATATGTATATAACGTCAAGGGATATTCTTTTCTGAAATTATTAAGTGTAATTACACTATTGCGATCAATCTTTGTATTCTTTCTACTGGATCCGTAAGTTTGAAGCGATCCTACAACTAATTCAATCTTACCATCATTATTACGAATTTGGTCCATTAACGGTTTTACCAGACGCAATCCACTACTAAATGAAAAACCCACTGCCGCAAAAAATTGAGTTGCCTTTATTTGTTCTCCAAGTTTTATCAGTAATTCATTCAGCATTATATTATTGCTTAATACAGAACATTTTTTTCCTACGAAAGATATTTCCTCAATACTTTCACCTACACTCTCATTTTTATTAGCAAGCGCTTTTTGAGCTTTTTCATGTATTACTTCTATTAAACGACTATCATCAAGGATTTTTATATATTCAATAATAGCTTTTTCTCTCTCAGGGAAAAAACCAATTAATCTTACCGCTGTATGAAAACATTCAGTTTCTTGCTCAGCAATTATTATCTTTTTTAAAAATTCCTTATATGCAAACTCAGAATGTAATTCTCCTAAAATCTCAAGTGCTTTTGAAGAATATAAAGCGGTTCTATTGTATATCATTATCAATTTTTCTTCTGCATATAAGTAATCATATTTTGATAAAATTAGCAATAAATCAAAAAGCATTTTTGTTGCATTGCTTCCATCATGCACACCTAATAGCTCTTCGTCAACACTCTCTTTAATTACTTCCCAATCAGCAGAAGTTAATTCTTCTTTTTTACACAATTTAAAAGCAATCGAAATACTATTATAGTAAAAATCTATCTCACCATAATCCCATACGTTTTCTCTTACTGCCAAATATATTAATGATATTTTTTGAAAATCTGCTATACACTTCTGGTTATCCTTTTCCTTTAAATCAAGATACGTTGCAAATATTGATGTTCCCTCAACTCGTTTTTCAATAACCTCTCGAAGTTCTGGTTGTATTAATTGTAAATAATCCTTATTAGCCAAAAAAATTTTAGTTGTGGATGCATCTAATCCGTCATCCATTGCTTTAGTAAGAAGTGCATATAATATATCCTCTCTTTCGTCCTCTGCAATAAGCGATATTAACCGTATATCAAAATCTTTGGTATCAATGATGTATTTTTTCACTTCAATTTGTTCTTGCTTATTTAAAGGACTATCTTTTACACTTTTAAAAAAACCTATTTCCTTTAAATCTTTCTTTTCATGAAAAATTTCCATCAAGTATGCATATAAATATTCTTTACGCAAAACCTTTACTGCAAGATTTAATATCATATATGCGTTATATTCGCTTGGTATATTATCCAGGTATTCATCAATTAATGTTTTGAGAAGCTTTTTATTTCTTGTTTTACGCAAAGCAACACGTGCAGTTTTATTTCCAGAAATTCCCATCTGTAGTAGAGTTCTTAATGATTTCATATCTCCTTTTTTACTTAACTCACTACATTTCTCATAGAAATTGGACGTTTTTCCCATACTTACACCTCTTAATCCATTTAAAATTATGGTTTGTTTTATTTTTCAATTAATCCTAAAGCCACTAAAAGTCACCTGATACCATCCAATGTATAGGATATTATCTCTTTTACAAATTCCGATTGAGATTTCACCTGTTTTAAGAAATTTAATAACTGTTATATTTTATTATTAAATTCTTCGCAACCCCTTGAAAACACTGGATTTGTCGCAGGTGAGCTTTCCCTTATTATTTCCCTTGTGTTATATCGTCCCATCAGTGTTTATGCACTCTGATAAGGGCAAATACAAGGGCAAGAAAAATCTATAAGACAGTATAACACAAAATAAAAGTGACATGGTGAACTGATTGAAATGCTTCTTAATTTTTGCTACTACTGATTGATTAAATGATAAGGAGATGGGATACGATGAGAACAATATTTGCAGAATACAATCCACAGTGCAACAGCATTGATGTATATACTAATACGGGCTATATACTCCGTATTGATTGTTGGGAAGCAGAAAAAAATTTAAGAACCACACCTGGATCTGATTGTGCTTTGACATCGCTTGCAATCGATGAGCCATTAGAATATGCAAGGTTATATCTTGATGGGAATTTACAGATGTGGGTAGATGCTGAAGATTCATTAGAGTTATGATTATTCCAATCAAAATCTACTAGAATTTATTAAAAATTAGCTTCATAATTTTAAAAGGACAGCCCTATTGCTATGAGGCTGTCCTTAAAAATACAATAGATAAACCTAGATTATTCTTGCTACTATCTGATTGTTAAATTTTCTGTATTCCATATTGCAAATCTCCCTTTTCGCAATATTTTATTAGTATGAATGCCAGAATCGCTGAAAAAACACGTGCCAATACCGTACTCCACCATATCATAATCTGTCCACCAAATAAAGGTGGTAAAACAAGCATAAATATCAGCATCAATACTGGTTCAATGAATGTAAGAATGTATGACAATCCACTTTTTTCAGTAGCATAAAATCCAGCTGTCGCTATTCTGGTAATCGCAACAAATGGTAATGACACTAAAAATATAGGTACAATTTTAGAAATCTCAATACTTACTTCATAAGAAGCTCCGAAAACCCCTCCAATATTTGCTCTGTTTACATACATGATAATTCCACCACAAACAGCAAGAATTATTGCAAAAATGTATGCCATTCTCTGAACTCCTCTCAGGCTTTCTTGATCCTTCTCACCATAAAAACGGCTCATTAAAGGTTGACTTCCATCACCTACGCCCTGCAATATGAGATATATGATACAGATAATATAGGATACACATGCATAAGTTGCAATAGCTTTTTCT
>OGJI01000120.1_pt1 | contig 103119 bp, 78 predicted proteins | sample 1572031 | NCBI WGS metagenome assembly OGJI01 (sample SAMEA2582119, study PRJEB24529) | metagenome | biome: Human gut stool | place: China | collected 2011
CCTTCAGCGAAGGTTTTGTTCATTTTCCAGTTACCTGCTACAATCTTTTTTCTCATATCTTTATGTTTTGAATTGTTTGTGCTTAATTGTTTCTTTTCCCTTTTCTACGTGGAATCAGTAAATATGCTACAAAGAAAAGAAGGATAATGGAGTAAACCAAATAAATTCGTTGCATTTGTTCCCTTGAATAAACGCAATAAGCTGTCAAGTCGGTATCCTGTAATTCTTTCACGTCGGGAACATCTTTTCCGGCCCATTTGTCGAGAATTGTGCCTTCCCGGAGGATGATCACGCCGGGATTGGAGCGAATCATGGTTTTTAACTGAATCTCGTCAGCTGTACAAAATTCGTAGGGAACGTGATACCGCTTTTTATATGTTTCAATGTCTCGTTCAGAGGATGAGGTTAACCCATAGAAACGAATTCCTTTCTCTTGGGCATACTCTGCCAGTCGGTTGATAGCGGGTTGGTATTGCACGTCACTCTGGGTAAGGTTGTATGCTACGGCGAGGATCGTGTGATTATCATCTTCTAGGATTTCTTCTGTGATGTTACCAAGCGTGGGGTGTTCGATTACAAGATCATGAATCGGTGTGATATACCCTTTCTTTACCAGTCGCTCCGAGCTACTTTCGTATTCCCAGTTCAGCGTGTCTTGCCACGGGTAGTTTTCTTCCGTGAAAGACTGGACTTCTCCGGTTTGCTTGTTTTTGTACTTTAACGTGACTTCGTATTGATCCGGTTCGGTTCCTTCGGGAAGTCTCATGCCTTCTGTGATGTTTTTGCCGACAGCGTAAGGACGGAAATCCAGTACGGGTAGGTGACGATAGCAATAAACGGAAAGACATAACATTCCGGCTCCTGCCAAGGCTAGAAACGAGAATTGTCCCACCAAGGGAAGCGATGATTTGTATTCTTTGCGATACACGAAGATCATGATGGCCAATAGGAGCAAAATGATATTCTTCCAAAAGGTTTGCCAGTTCGTTAGGAGCGTGGCATCCCCGAAACAACCGCAGTCACTCACAGGATTCGTCAGTGCCGACACGAGGGTCAACGGGGTGAAAAAAAACATAAATAATAGGGAACCCCATGCCATACGGGATACCCATAAATTGAACAACAGGGCGATTCCGATCAGAAATTCTGCCAGCGAGAGGGCGAAAGAGAAAAACAACGTGGTTGCGTTCATCCAGCCCATACCGAAAGCGTTGAAGTAGTCAGTGAATTTGTAATCAGATCCTAACGGGTCAATTCCTTTCACGAATCCGGAATAGATGAATACTATCCCGACAATAATCCTGCACAGGTTTTTGACGAGTCTCATGTTTGTTTATTTTCCGGTTAGACCTTACTCTTGTTCCACGACAAGGCGAATCAACCCGAAAACGGCGTAATTTACCATGTCGAAGTAATTTGCATCGATACCTTCCGATATGATCGTGGTACCTTGGTGATCTTCTATCTGTTTTGTACGGTTGATCTTCATTAGAATCAAGTCAGTGTACGAGCTGACCCGCATTTCCCGCCAGGCTTCATCGTAATCGTGATTCTTGGCAAGCATCAGTTCCTTTGCTTTGTGAAAATAATTCTGATACAGGCGAAGGACTTCATCTTGGGGGGTGTCGTTACCCGGTCCGAGTTGGAGTTGGATCAATCCCATAATGGAATAGTTGATGATTCCGATAAATTCGGGAACAATGCCTTCCCCGACTTTGGTGATCCCCTTTTCTTCAATACTGCGTATACGGTTTGCTTTGATATATATCTGGTCCGTGATGGAGGTGGGACGGAGTATTCTCCAAGCTGTCCCGTAATCCTGCATTTTCTTCACGAAGATATCCTGACATATATCTATCACTTTATCATATTCTTGTGCTGTATTTGGCATACTCTATTTATTTTTGATAATGAAATCTGAAAAATAAATTGTTAATTTGTCCTGTAAAAGTACTCAAATAATTGAATATTGAAAATCGAAAGTTGAAAATTATGACACATATAACGATCGGAGCGGAAAAGGTTAGCCTGGAGAAACCCGTGGTGATGGGAATCTTGAACGTGACACCGGATTCTTTTTATGACGGGGGAAAGTACACGAGTGAATTGAAGATCATGGAACGGGTGGATGAAATCGTGGAACAAGGTGCCGGGATTATTGATGTCGGGGCATATTCAACCCGCCCGGGGGCTGCGTTCGTGGATGCTCAGGAGGAGTTATCCCGGTTGAGTTTTGCCGTGGAATTGATTCGCAAGTACCACCCGCATCTCCCGGTGTCGATCGACACGTTCCGTGCCGATGTGGCCAAGGAGATCAGTCATTGTCTCGGACCGATAATCATTAATGATATTTCCGGGGGAACGATGGATGATAAGATGTTCGAGACTGTGGCAGAATTAGGACTTCCTTATATCATGATGCATATTCAGGGAACACCTCAGGATATGCAGGTAAACCCTCATTATGATGACGTCGTGCGTGAGGTCCGGGAGTTTTTTACGGAACGGATTGCTCGTTTAAATGCTCTGGGATTTAATAATATAATATTGGATCAAGGATTTGGTTTTGGAAAGACCGTGGCCCATAATTATGAGTTGATGGATAAAATGGATTCCTTTCTGGATTTAGGGTATCCCTTGTTAGTCGGAATCTCCCGAAAATCAATGATTTGGCGTTTGCTGGAGATTACACCCCAAGAAGCATTAAATGGAACAACCGTACTGAATACGATCTCCCTGTTGAAGGGAGCGCATATTCTCCGGGTTCATGATGTGAGGGAAGCCGTGGAAGCTGTGAAAATCGTGGAGACCATGAAAATGAGTGTATAAACTTTACGAACTATTTCAGTTGTTTGTAGAATAGCGGGTGGATGACCTGCCATAGTACAATTCCGGCGGTGACGGATATGTTGAATGAATGTTTGGTTCCGAACTGGGGGATCTCGATACAATCATCCGAAAGATCAACTACTTCCTGTTGCACGCCTTTTACCTCGTTTCCGAAGATAAAAGCATATTTTCGTCCGCTTTCGATGGCGAATTGTTCCAGAGAAATACTGTTCTCCACTTGTTCCACGGATAGAATCGTGTACCCTTCGTTTTTCAATGCCTGAACCGCATCGGTGGTTTCTTCGAAATACTCCCAGTCCACGCTTTCTTCTGCTCCGAGGGCCGTTTTGTGTATTTCCCGATGGGGTGGTGTTGCCGTGATACCACAAAGATATATCTTGGAAAGCCGGAAAGCGTCGGATGTGCGGAACACGGAACCGATGTTATTCAAGCTACGCACGTTGTCCAGTACAACCACGATCGGGAGTTTTTCAGCGTCTTTATACTCTTCCGTGGTGAGTCGGTTCAGTTCTTCATTGAGGAGTTTACGAGACATGATAATGACTGATTTTCAATTTTTAATTGCTTCACCGATGAGAGTTGCAGGGGTACATTCCGTGACACGAACCTGAACGAGTTCACCAACTTTAGCCCCGTTATCCGGGAAGACGATCACCTTGTTTTGGCTGCTGCGACCGAAAAGTTCATCCGATTTTTTCTTAGAAACACCTTCCACGAGTACCTCGAATACTTTACCCACGTCTTTCAAGTTGCTTTGGTGAGAAATCTCCACCTGCATATCAATTAGTTCCTGCAAACGGCGTCCTTTTACTTCCTCGTCCACGTTATCCGGCAAGTTGCGAGAGGCCATGGTACCCGGACGTTCCGAGTATTTGAACATGAAGGCAGAGTCGAACATAACCTCTTTCATCAAGTCAAGGGTTTGTTGGTAATCTTCCTCGCTTTCGTTGTGGAACCCGACGAACACGTCCGTGGAAATCCCGCAATCGGGGACGATCTCACGGATGGCACGAATCCGGTCAAGGTACCATTCACGGGTATATTTTCGGTTCATGTCTTTCAATACGGAATTACTTCCGGATTGGAAGGGTAGATGGATGTGTTTGCAAATGTTGGAATGGGTGGCAATCGCACGTAGAATGTCGTCATTCATATCTTTCGGGTGTGACGTGGCAAAACGGATACGCATATTGGGTACCGTTTGCGCTACCATGGCAAGCAGAGCCGGGAAATTCACTTCCTGATTATCTCCTCGCCAGAGATATGAATTTACATTTTGACCGAGTAGTGTCACTTCCTTGTAACCTTTGGATTGAAGGTCCAGAACTTCATTGACAATACTTCTGGGACTTCGGCTACGCTCGCGGCCCCGGGTGTACGGAACGATGCAATAGGTACAGAAATTGTTACATCCTCGCATGATGGAAACGAATCCTGATATGGCAGTCTCGTCAATTCGGGAAGGGCAGATATCCTTGTAGGTTTCCGTGGTGGAGAGTTCAATGTTGATAGCTTTCTCGCCTTTTTCGGCTTTCTCGATTAAAAACGGGAGATCCATGTACGCATCGGGACCAACCACGATATTCACGTTTTTCTCCTGTTCAAAAAGAACCTCTCCCAAACGTTCTGCCATACATCCCATGATGGCGACCAGCACGTGTGGATTCTTTTTCTTTACCTCGGAAAATCCTTGTACCCGTCCGCGAACCCGTTGTTCCGCATTTTCACGCACGGAACAGGTGTTCACCAGTATCACGTCTGCTTCACTTTTTTCTTGCGTCCGTTGATATCCTTTGTCTTCCAAGATGGCTGCAACCACTTCACTGTCGGCCACGTTCATCTGGCAACCGTAAGTTTCTATATAAAATTTCTTTACCTTCATTCCTGATTTTATTTGCAAGGGGCAAAGGTAATGAATTTTAATCTACGGACTTTCTATTTTCTTTTAAAAATGCAAAACCGTACTATCGTTTGTCTTGGGGCTATATCTGTCGTGTCATGTTGTCGTTATTTCTTCGTTATTCTTTCGTTCTATAGAGCGAGTGTTTATCGATAGTATATCGAGGAGATAACGAATAGGTGTAAGAGTTGGTGAAACTCAGGTGTTTATTAAGTTTTGAGGAAAAATGTATTTGAAAATTTGCATTGAAAATCTTTATGAACTACATTTGTCCCGTTCATTTGTCTAATATGGTCCTCTCTGTTTAAGAGGCGGACGTTTAGGAAAAGGGCGTCTTATTTAATTCTTCGGGCAAAGATCACTCCGTGGATGATCGGGAGGCGCAGCTTTGTCGTAGAGTGAATGAATAAAAATTATGTGATGCTTAAATTATCCGATAACGAGCTACATTGGTATGTTGCAAATACTTGTCGTCAGGAGAAAAAGATAAAACAGCGTTTGGATAGCATGGGGATTGAGAATTTCATTCCGTTCCAACAAATTGCACGAAAAATTCATGGTGTTGATAAATTAATAGAAGTACCGGTTATTCCTAATCTGGTATTTATTCATACAACCTTAAAAACTTGCATGTCATTGATTCAAGAATATGCTTTTGATATGCGTTATTTGAGGGATCGGGAAACGGGAAACTTCTTGATTGTTCCCGATAAACAGATGAATGATTTCATGTTCCTGCTTGACTTCTCCAAAGAAATGGTGGAGGTGGTGAACGAGAATCTGAAAAAAGGCGATAAAGTACGTGTCATAAAAGGAGATTTTGCCGGGATCGAGGGCGAATTGATCCGGGTGAAAGGTCATAAAAGAGTGGTCGTAAGGCTAGAAGGGGTCGTGTCTTTAGCTACAGCGTATATTCCTGGTAGTTTTCTGGAAAAGATAGAATAGAAGAATGAAAAATGATTTTTTTCATGACTTGTACATGACCATTCGGGATGTACGAGTAAGGGATTGTTCTGCAATGTCATTATCTCATTTGCTGCATGGTTATTTATCCGTGTATGCGATGGTACGGGTTTCTCCCACTTTGGAACGGGAGTATGGAACACTGCAGGAAATTCATGGGCGGTTGCGTGAAATAGCAAAGGAATTGTCTAAGACAATGAAAGATACCTCTATCGAGCTGGACGAACGGATAGGGTACGTGGCAGATTTGATGGATGCTTATCAGACATATTCAGATATGGATCTTTTGAATGAGGCGTTGGATGTGGCTTATCGGATATTGACCGTGGATGAGAAAGGGGAGATCGTGATACCGGGTAGAACTCCTAACGTGTGTCGATTGCTTTGTAGTTGGTACTATTTTACGGGGGAGGAGTGGTGTTTGGAGATGGCGAAAGGGATTGTAGGAGATTACGATAATCTAGAAAAAAAGCAAGCGTGGCAATGGTTGCGAGCTGTGAGTTGTTTTAAGAATTTGTCAGAAGACATGATATTTTGGGCGAGATGGAAGCAAGAAGAGAAGGAGGTATTGGGTAATATCATTGTTTCTATAGAAAATATCGGAATCGTAGGTAAAGAAACTTTTTGTTTCGAGCTATTGGGGATGTGGGAATTGAAGGGCAAAGGGTTTGAATTATAATTGAAATAGTTAAATATATCATGAAGAATTTTGCTTTGATCGGGGTGGCCGGTTACATCGCTCCTCGTCATTTACGTGCTATAAAAGACACGGGTAATCGTTTGGTTGCGGCTTATGACAAGTTTGACAGCGTGGGAATCATGGATAGTTTTTTTCCTGAAGCGTCCTTTTTCACGGAGATGGAGTTGTTTGATCGTTATTGTTCCCGGATAAAAGGTGATGATAACCGGGTGGACATGGTTTCCGTATGCACGCCTAACTACCTGCATGACGCTCATATTCGTTACGGGTTGCGCTTGGGGGCTGACGTGATTTGCGAGAAACCGCTGGTTTTAAATCCGTGGAATATAGACGCCTTGGCAGAAGTAGAACGAGAGACCGGGCACAAGGTGAACAACATTCTTCAACTTCGCTTGCACGACTCGATCAAGGCCTTGAAAAAACGAATAGACGAGGGACCGAAAGATAAAGTTTACGACGTGGATCTGACTTATATCACCTCTCGCGGTAACTGGTATTACACGAGCTGGAAAGGTGACGAGCGCAAGAGTGGAGGCGTGGCAACGAATATCGGTGTCCATTTTTACGACATGCTGACATGGATTTTCGGTGGGGTAAAGGGGAACATCGTTCACGTGAAGAGCCATGACCGGGTGGCCGGGTATCTTGAACTGGAACGTGCTCGTGTTCGTTATTTCTTGAGCATAAATGCTGACAACCTGCCGGAGAATGCCGTGGAGGGAGAAAAGCGCACGTATCGTTCCATCCGTATCGAGGGTGAAGAGTTCGAGTTCAGTAACGGTTTCACTGAGTTGCACACGGAGAGTTACAAGCACGTTCTTTCCGGTGAAGGCTTTGGCTTGGATGAGGTTCGTAATTGTATAAATATAGTTCATCATATCCGTAACACCGAGCCTATAGGTTTGAAAGGTGATTATCACCCGCTGGCTAAACTACCTCTCGTGAAACATCCTTTCGGTTGGGCGAGATAATATTTTCTCGTTTTCAATTTTCAACTTTCCATTTTTAATTGTCATGTATAATAAACTAGTGAATAAAGAAGCCAGGCTGGCGCTTGTCGGTTTAGGTTACGTGGGTTTGCCCATCGCGTTAGAGTTCGCCAAGAAAATTTCTGTTATCGGTTTTGATATCAACGAGGATCGTCTTGCCAAGATGCGGCAGGGGGTAGATCCTTGTAAAGAGCTGGATCATGCCGCCTTTGAAGAGGCAGATATAAAATTTACCTCCTCTATTGACGAGTTACGGGAGGCTTCATTCTTTATCGTGGCCGTACCGACCCCTATAGATCGCCATAATCAACCGGACTTGATGCCGTTGTTAAGCGCGACTCGTTCCGTGGCTCACGCCTTGAAAAGAGGAGATTACGTGGTTTACGAGTCAACGGTTTACCCCGGTTGCACGGAGGAGGATTGCTTGCCGATCCTGGAAGAGATTTCCGGCTTGAAAGCGGGAGTTGATTTTAAAATTGGTTATTCACCGGAACGAATCAACCCCGGAGAGAAGGTTCACACGTTACCTAACACGATCAAGATCGTATCGGGCTGTGACGGGGAGGCCTTGGATGTTATTGCTAAAGTTTACGAGCTCGTGGTTAAACCGGGAGTTCATAGAGCTCCTAACATAAAAGTGGCGGAAGCGGCAAAGATTATCGAGAACACGCAACGGGACGTGAATATCGCCTTGATGAACGAGTTATCCATTATTTTCAGTCGAATCGGTATCAATACTTACGATGTATTGGAAGCAGCCGGGACTAAATGGAACTTCTTGAAGTTCTACCCGGGACTGGTAGGGGGACATTGCATAGGAGTTGATCCTTATTATCTCGTGTACAAGGCCAGCGAGTTAAAATATCACACGCAGATCATCAGTGCCGGACGTTTTATCAATGACACGATGGGAGGTTACATCGCCAAGAAGTTGGTGAAGAAGTTGATAAACATGGGGAAGGGAATTCTCGGGGCTCGTGTACTCGTGATGGGAATGACTTTCAAGGAGAACGTGGCAGATATTCGTAACTCGAAGGTGGTTGATATTATCAACGAATTAAAGGATTTCGGTGTTGATGTTGACGTGGTCGACGCTTACGCAGACCCGGAAGAGGTGAAACAGATGTATGGCTTTAGCTTGATCGAGAAACCGAGGAATAATTATGATGCGGTGATCGTGGCGGTTTCGCATGATGCGTACAAGGATTTGGATGAGAAATATTTCAAGTCGCTGACGTGTGATAATGCCGTGTTGGTGGACGTGAAAGGGATGTACAGGGGAAAGATAAATGAGTTGAAGTATTGGAGTTTGTAGGGAATGATCCTAGTTTTATATATTAGGATTTTTATAAAAATATAGGTGGCTTGTACGAGTTATTTCAATTAGTGTATTGATGTAAACAGATTCCGAGTGTTTATTATTAAAGGAAAATATACATTCTGAATAATAGGGGTAAAATTATATTTGAGTATTACTTGAATGTCTGTAAATGAATTAAAAGCGGGTGCGACATTAAATTATATTATATTAGGTCTGAATGCACTTTTAGGTCTTGTTTACACTCCCTTTATGCTTAGAATGTTGGGACAAAGTGAATATGGTATATATTCACTTGCAGCTTCTGTAATTGCTTATCTTTCTATTCTGGATTTGGGTTTTGGAAATGCGGTAATACGTTATACGGCGAAATTCCGTGCTGAAGGAAAGTTGGAAGAGCAGTACTCTTTATTCGGAATGTTTACCCTGTTTTATGCAATAATAGGATTGTTGGTTTTATGTATAGGGCTGGTATTGTATTTTAATGTAGGTAATTTGTTTGGAAAAACTCTGAGTATTGCAGAAATTCAACAAACGAAGACAATAATTCTTTTGATGGTTTTTAATCTTGCGATAACTTTTCCATTGAGTATATATGGAGCTATTATAACCGCCTACGAGAATTTTATATTTTTACGGATACTTCAAATCTTTAGATTGTTATTGACCACAATCGTAATGATTTGTTTATTGAAGTTAGGTTATAAAGCTGTGGCGTTAGTTATTGCCCAGACATTTTTTAATGTTATAACTTTATGGTGTAATTATTTTTATTGTAGGCGTAAGATAAAAATAAAAGTGAGATTCTCGAGGTTGAATATTCCTTTGTTGAAGGAAATAATGATATATTCATTTTGGATATTTCTTAACGTAATATTTGATAGAATTTACTGGAGTACGGGACAATTTGTCTTGGGTGCAACGATAGGTTCTGTCGCTATCGCTGTATTTGCTGTTGCAATTCAATTAGAGGGAATGTATATGATGTTTTCGACAGGGGTATCAGGAGTATTTCTACCTCGTATAACAGCTATGGTAACTTTTAATAATAGTTGGCGAGAAATCTCGGATTTGTTTACGAGGGTGGGGCGAATTCAGTTTATTGTTATAGCCTATATTTTGAGCGGGTTTATTGTATTTGGGAAGGCATTTATTTATTTTTGGGCAGGCAAGGATTATGGAGAGTCTTATATAATTACACTGATATTTTTTGTTTCATTGACGATACCACTGATTCAGAATTTAGGTATTATTATTTTGCAGGCAAGGAATCAGATGAAATTTCGTTCTCTACTTTATTTGGTTATTTCTTTAGTCAGCCTTTTTTGGCAGATACCAATGGCACGTTATTTCGGTGGTATCGGTTGCGCTTTGGCTATTGGGGGGGCTTTGCTTTTGGGGCATGGTTTAATTATCAATATTTATTATAGTAGAGTGCAACAAATTGATATTGGGTGTTTTTGGAAAGCTATCGCTAAGATGAGTGTTGTTCCTGTAATAATGGTCGTAATTTCATTATTCGTGATGAAATACTTTGTGATAGATTCAGTCTGGAAGTTAATAATGGGCATTATTGTTTATTCTATGGTTTATTTTCCCTTGTTTTGGAATTTTTCGATGAATGAGTATGAACATAATTTATTGAAAACTCCACTTTTGAAACTTGTAAATAGGGCTAGATGATTGAAATCGTGAAAAAAGAGGATTGTTGTGGTTGCAAAGGTTGCAGTCAGATATGTCCTAAGCAATGTATTTCCATGTACGAGGATGTTGAGGGATTTCTATATCCGAAAGTGGATAAAGAGGCTTGTATTGATTGCCATTTGTGCGAGAAAGTATGCCCTGTTCTTCATCAAGGTGAACCTCGTAAAACACAGAGAGTTTATGCGGCAAAGAATATGGATGATGAGATTCGTGTGGCAAGTTCTTCTGGTGGTGTTTTTACATTGTTGGCAGAGTTAGTAATTGAGAGTGGTGGAGTCGTTTTCGGAGCAAGATTTAATGATAGATGGGAAGTTATTCATGATTATACTGAAACAAAGGAAGGATTAACTGTTTTTCGTGGTTCCAAGTATGTGCAGAGTTATATAGGAGATTGTTTTGGTATCGCGAAGACTTTTTTGGAATCTGGTCGTAAGGTTTTGTTTTCTGGTACGCCTTGCCAGATCGCGGGTCTGAAACTTTTTTTACGGAAAGAGTATGCAAACTTATTGACGGTTGATTTTATTTGTCATGGTGTCCCGAGTCCTAAAATTTGGCGAATGTATTTAAATGAAACGATCTCACGTCAGTGTGAAAAATTTCATTCTAGTGATGGGAAAGGTATTTTGATTGAGGATGTATCTTTCAGGAATAAATGTTCGGGATGGAAAAAGTTTAGTTTTACTCTTACTTTTTCTAGGTTCAAAGGGAATGGATTAAAAAAATCTATTTCACTTTCTGAAGTATTCAAGAAGAATATTTTTATGAAAGGTTTTCTTTCTAATTTGTATTTGCGACCATCGTGCTATTCTTGCCCTTCCAAAGGATTTAAAAGTGGTAGCGATGTTACACTTGGAGATTTTTGGGGGAGTGAAAAAATTTTGCCGTTTTTTGATGATGATCTAGGAATATCTGTTGTCATGGTAAATTCTAATAATGGAAATTTTTATATGGAAAACGTGAGGGATAGGCTTGCCTTGTATCAAGTACGGACGGAGGATGTTCTTTGCCATAATTCGTGTCTTGTTGAATCTGTGGTTCCACATATAAATAGACATGATTTTTTTAGTGATTATGAAAAAGGAGTATTAGTAGCTATGGGAAAACAATTTAAGCAATCTTTTGTGCATAACGTTATTTTTAAAATTGTTTCGACCAGCAAACGAATAATCGGGAAATGAAACTAGCTATATTAACACAACCTATATCGACTAATTACGGTGGAATCTTGCAAGCCTATGTGTTACAAGCGTTTTTACGTGATTTAGGACATGACGTTGTTATTCTGAACTTTAAAGAAAAGAAACTTAACTTGTATGATAAAAGTGTTATTTTTTTTAAAAGGTTTATACTCCGGTATTTTTTTGGACGTAAGAATATTGATTTTTCATTTGAATCAAAGTACGAAGCAATAAAGCCTTCTTTGTTTAAAGAAACGTTTGATTTTATTGATAAATACTTTACGAATTTGTCTTCTCCTATACATAATAGGCGTGATTTGATGCGGATTGTGGGACATCATTTTGATGGATATATAGTTGGTAGTGATCAGGTATGGAGACCTATTTATTCTCCTGATATAAAAGCTTTTTACATTGACTTTGAGCATTCCGATGCCGTCAAGAGGGTGGCTTATGCCGCGTCTTTTGGGGTGGATAAGTGGGAATATTCATTTTGGCTAACTTGCAAGGTGCGTTCGTTGGTTAAGAAGTTTGATTGTATTTCGGTACGTGAAAGTTCGGGCGTGGAGATATGTCGAAAGAGGTTAAAAGTTGACGCAACCCAAGTTTTGGATCCTACTATGTTATGGAGTGAAATAAAGTATGTACGTGAATTTGGATTGAAGAAGAGTGAAGTAAATGGCAATTTTATTGCTGCTTATATTTTGGATTTGGATGATAGAAAGTCTTGTTTGATTCGAGAAGTGGCTAATCATTTAGCTTTAGGAGTGACAAATCTGTATAAAAATGGATATCAAGCTTTACAAGAGTCATTCTCTAATCCTTCTCCTGTCTGTTGGCTTGAAACAATATACAATGCTTCGTTTGTTGTAACAGATTCTTTTCATGGTTGTGTATTTGCTATTTTGTTCAAAAAACAATTTGTCGTTTTAGGAAATAGTAGAAGAGGTACGGCTCGTTTTGTATCATTGTTGGAGCAATTTGACTTGTTAGACAGATTCGTGGATGATGAATCATTCATGAGAAATGTATTAATGAAAAATATAGATTACGATCGTGTACATCTATTATTGGAAGAAAAAAGAATACAATCTATAGGTTTTTTAAAAGAAAGCTTAGCTTGAATGTACGCTCCATTGATTTCTGTAATAGTTCCTGTGTATAACGCTGAAAAGTATCTAGATCGGTGTATTAATTCTATATTAATGCAGGACTATACAAATTATGAACTTATTTTAGTTGATGATGGTTCATCTGATAATTCATATCATGTTTGTGAATCTTATGGACAAAAGGATGAAAGGATAAAGATTTTAAAACAAGTAAATTCAGGAGCTTCGTCTGCTAGGAATAAAGGATTGGCTGTGGCAGTAGGGGAGTATGTTTGTTTTATTGACTCTGATGATTATGTTGAAAAAGAATATTTATCTTCTTTTTTAGTGCCGGGTCTTTACATGAACGAAAGCCTGCTGGTAATTCAAGATATTCGATGTATTGCAGGAACTTCTTCTTTTTTGTTGTCTTATGTTAGGAGTGGAACAGGCATTGCGGATGCTTTCTATGGAGGACAAATTATTCAATATGGTTTCCCTGTTGGGAAACTTTTTAATCGCAGAATAATTCAAGAAAATTCTCTTTCGTTTAATGTAAATATACATTATAGTGAAGATATGGTTTTTTTGTTGAGTTATATTAATTGCATTGAAGAAGTTTATTTCACGTGTTCTAGTTGTTATAATTATATGATAGATAATGTTGGGTCTTTATCTAAAAAATATCAAGCCTATGAGTCTGAAATATTGTGTTTTACTCTTGCTCGCGGTTATTATGACTTGATTGCAAAGAATCATGCTTTTCCCGAGTTAAAGATAGCGGAAGATTATTCTATTCTTGTTAAGTTTTTGGTACGGAGTATAAAGGCTATGTATCGAATTGATAATTTAATGAATTTGGAAAATCGGATTAAGACTTTAAAAAAGCATATTGGAAATGGCGATATGCAATTAGTTATTAATCATTTTATTCCTGAATTATGGTTAGATAAAGTTTTGATTATCTTGCTACGTACAAATAGGGTTGGAGTTATAGATTTATACTTGAGATTTATTTTCCTATTAAGATATCGATTCTTTTTTTTCTGGAAGAATATAAGAGGGTTTATTAAATGACAATTTTATTTTTTTATACGTTGGATTTTAATACTCGTAGAGGAGGCGTGGAAATCGTTTCAAATGTGTTGAGGCGGGAGTTCGCAAAAAAAGATGTAACAGTGTATTATCTTTCTTGGTATAGGAGTATTATACACGCATATTTACCTAATCAGAAGAAGTGTGATTGTCGTGAAAATAGACTTTTTTTGGAGCATTTCATTCGAGAAAAAAGCATTGATATTATTTTGAATCAAGCTGCTTTAGATATAGAGTCTTCCAAGTTAATATTGAATCTGAATGTTCCTTCTGTAAAAATTATTTCAGTGTTTCATAACAGTCTTTTAGCCCGGGCTAATAATTTTGTTATATCTAATCGAGTTTTTAGGAAGTATAGTAAAATAAGAATTTGTCGTTATCTATATTCAAGAAATTTCTTTTTATTTCTGGTATTGTTTTTATATAAATTGAAATACACTTCTCATTATAAACGTGTGAATGATAGAAGTGATGCGATCGTATTTCTGTCTCCCAGTTTTTTTCAAGAATTTTATTTCTTTTATAAATACGCTGATTCTAGTAAATTACGCGCAATATCTAATCCATTGGCTTTTGATTACCCCATAAATGTCATAGGGGAAAAGAAAAAGCAGTTATTGTATGTTGGCCGGATAAATGTTTTCTCAAAGCGGGTTGATTTATTATTGGAGATATGGAAAGAAGTGGTAGGTCTGTATCCTGATTGGTCTTTGAAGATTGTAGGAGATGGAGAAGAAAAAGCTACTGTTATGAAATTAGCTGAAAATATGAAGCTTAAGAATGTGTATTTTGAAGGATATCAAAATCCTATTAAATATTATGAGGAGGCAGCTATTTTTTGTATGACTTCTGCTTATGAAGGATTTGGAATGGTTTTAATTGAAGCAATGGCTTATAAAACTGTTCCGATCGCATTTAATAGTTTTCTTTCAGTTACGGATATTATTGTTCACAATTCGAATGGGATTTTGGTAAAACCGTTTGATAAGAATGAATATGTAAACGAAATTTGTAAATTAATAGAAGATAGTAGCTATCGAGAAAAATTGTCGAGAGAAGCTCAACGTAGCGTGAAACGTTTTGCTTCTGATGAAATCATTAATGATTGGTTTTCATTGTTTGCTAATGTGATTGGAAATGATTAAGGTTAAAAAGAAAATGTTTTCTTTTGAGTATTCTTTTTTGTATGCTCAATTCTTATTCATATTATTTACGTGTTTCTTGTATCAGAGAGATGGTTTGCATTATACGACAGCGGCGGTTTCATTGTTTTGTTCTATTTTTTATTGGTTGCTATATTGGAAAGGAGAATATTTAAAGATTCCCTCGATGGGAATTTTGTATATTCTATGGGGAATTTTGATAGCTGTATCTTCATTATGTGGATTTTATTTTTATCCTTATAATGGATATAATTATTTGACATATTATGCATATTCAACGATGTGGATTCATTCTAGTTTAATGCTATATGTTTTTATCAAAAGAAATCCAGATGCTTTTAGTTTAGTCAAGCATTTCTATATTTTATTTTTCATAGTTGGAGTCTATATGAATCATCACACCTATCAATTGTTGCGGAATGTTATAGGGTTTGATAGTCAATACAATGCATTCTACTTTGTTGTGACTCCTCTCCCGTTTTTGTTGTTGTCGAAGAAAAAAATTCATATTATGCTTGCATTAATGTTCACAACATTATGCGTTGTTTTTTCTCTAAAACGTTCTGGATTTATAATAGTAGCTTTTTTATTTCTTTGGTTTGTGGTATTTCTATTATTTCTAGATTCCCGGATGAAACATAGAATGTGGCGTAAGTTACTTATGTTGCTTCCTGTATGTTTGGCTCTCTATATTTTGATCTGGATAAATGGAGATATGGTTGATTATATTATTAGACGAATTAATCATATTGGAGTAGATGGAGGGTCAGGACGTGATGATTTGTTTAAATATGCTCTTAATCTATTGGATCGGATGCCTTTTGAATGTTATATATTTGGGAATGGTTTTGGTAGCTTTCATGAAGTAACAAAATCTTACTCCTCATCTCATAATGATTGGTTAGAAATTATGTTTTCTTATGGGATATCGGGAATACTTCTTTTCATATGTATGCATATTCTTATATTACGGAATATTTTTATTTTGTTAAGGAATAAATCATATTATTTATTTTCTTATGTCGCTGCTTATTTTACGTTTGGGGTATTCAATTTAGTTTCATCTATGATATATTATCAATTTTATTCGATACCATTATTGTCGTATTTTGTTATAGCCGAATCTTTTATACATAAAAATGAAATTAAACTAAAATAGAATGATAAGAATTCTGTTTGTCTTTGGAACACGCCCTGAAGCGATAAAAATGGTTCCATTAATAAAAAAATGCCAGAAATATCCTGGAGAATTGGAGGTTTCTATTTGCGTAACCGGGCAACATCGCGAGATGCTGGATCAAGTGTTGCATATATTTGATGTAAAGCCGAATTATGATTTGAATATTATGAGGCAGGGACAAGACTTGTATGATATTACAGCTCGAGTATTGACGGGAATGCGTGATGTACTAGAAGATGCACGTCCTGATATTGTATTCGTTCATGGAGATACTACAACTTCAATGGCTGCGGCTTTAGCCGCTTTTTATCAGCAAATACCGGTAGGACACGTGGAAGCAGGGCTTCGTACGCATGATATTTATAGTCCATGGCCAGAAGAGATGAATCGTCAGATAACGGGGCGTATAGCGACCTATCATTTTGCTCCAACTTTATTAAGTCGATTGAATTTGTTGAATGAAGGAGTGAATGAAACATTTATTACGGTCACGGGCAATACCGTGATAGATGCTCTCTATATGGTTGTAGATAGAATTAAAAAAGATAAAAATTTAGATGCGGAACAAGAAAATTTGATTCGAGAATCTGGTTATGATGTCAAGCGTTTAAAAAATGGTAATAAACTGGTTTTGATAACTGGACATCGTAGGGAAAATTTTGGCGAAGGTTTCGTAAATATATGTACAGCCATTATGGATTTGACAAAAAAATATCCGAATGTAGATTTTGTTTATCCGATGCATTTGAATCCGAATGTTCGAAAACCGATTCATAAAATATTTGGCGAAAACTTATCCGATTTAGGCAATATGTTTTTTATTGAACCTTTGGAATATATGTCATTTGTTTATCTTATGGAAAAATCCACGATCGTGTTAACTGATAGTGGTGGTATACAAGAGGAAGCTCCAGGATTAGGGAAGCCGGTGTTAGTCATGCGCGATACTACGGAACGTCCCGAAGCTTTAGAAGCTGGAACAGTTAAATTGGTTGGCACAAATTATTTCAAGATTGTGGCTGAAGTTTCTGCTTTATTGGATAATCAAGAATATTATGATGAGATGAGCAGAGCAGTTAATCCTTATGGGGATGGTAAGGCTTGTGACAAGATTGTAAATTTCATTATGAAAATAATAGAGCATTGATTTAAAATGTTGAGCAGAAAAAGGGTACATGTTGTTTGTACTACAAGTGATTTACGATATGATGGAAGAGTATTTTCGATGATAAATACTTTAGCAAGATCATATCCGATGGATATTGTATATATTTTAGAATTGACGAGTTCTAATTATGTGGTAGAGAATTTGTATGATAATGTCAAATATAAGAGGATAGGTTGGTTGTCTCGTATAAATACCAAAAGTCGATTATTGCGATATATTTCTTGTTTAGAATATGCAATAGTAACATTGGGTTATATGTTACTCAAATCTCCTAAATCTATTCAAGTTCACCATGAAGGAGTATTGCTTTCAACTATTTTGTATAAAAAATTATTTCCTAAAACGATTTTGGTTTATGATGATAAAGAGTTCTATAATCCTAAGGATAGGAATATAGCTAAACCGATATTTCTTCTTGAGAAGAAAGTAATACAGAATTGTGATTTATTAATAGAAACGAATTGTTATAGGAAAAGAGCAGTCAATTCAACTGTTTGTCCTCTTTCTGATGTTATTGTCGTTGATAACTATGTTTTTGGTAAAGGTAAATGCTATTTGGGAGATTTACTAGAAACTATTAAAGACCTAAAGAATAGAGGACAACGAATTATGCTTCATCAGGGTGATTTGTCGGATATAAGAGGAACAAAGCAGATTTATGAAATTATAGAGTCGTTGCAAGAAAATTGGATTCTGCTATTTATTGGGTTGTCACGGGAGTCATTTGATGCTTTGCATTCCCGGGTTGCTGGGAATAAAGAGAAAATATTGTATGGAGGGTATATTCCATATCAGGAATTAAATAGTTTTTGGAGTTATATGGATGCTGGTGTTTTATTTTATGACGCTTGTTCATTTAATAATAAATATTGTGCTCCGAACCGCTTATATTTGGCTGTTAATAATGGTGTCCCTATAATTGTAAATTCTGATAATTATACTTTAACTCGATTTCTGAAAGAATATAGGTGTGGTTTATCATATCCTGATTCAAGATTGGAATGTTTCTATAATTCATTCGCTCATTTTAAACAAAATGCTTTATCATTGAAAGATAGATTTGTTTATGATGATTATTACATACAGGATTTGGCAAATTTTTACGTGAAAAAATAGAGGTTTGTGAATATTCTTTTAATTAATCATTACGTGGGTAGCTTGAAATGTGAGATGAAGTATAAACCATATTATCTAGCTAAAGCATGGATAAAATGGGCATCAGGTTATTTTGATTAGTGCCGTTCTCTCATCTGAGGGGTCACATCAACCAATATAAACAACATCCTCATTCAAGAAAAGATAGATTGTATTTGGATAAAAGCAAATGCATATAAAGATTATGGAATTGGAAGAATAATTTCATTGTTCTTGTTTGTTGGAAATAGGAAATTGTGACGAGAATTTCAGCCGAGTGTAGTGATAGCTTCTTTCTCATATCCTCTTGATATTTTTTCTGTAAAGAGAATTGCAAAAAAAATATCAAGTGAAGTTAGTTCATGAGATTCACGACTTTGGGTTATCGTTTCCTATGATTAGGGAGAATTCTAAATGACATCCATTTATTATCATGCAATATGCAGAGAATTATACGTACAAGCATTGCGATAAATGTGTGTCTATTTTACGTAATTAGTAAATAAAGTACTTGAGATATATAATTGATTTATTATTTGATGATTATTTTATGGACAGTTCTATTATAGCTACTTTTCTAAATAAAAAATTATTCGGTTCTAATATTGAGGTAACAAAATTTTCATCTCTTTCGGAATTGAATGATAATTGTGTTGTTTTTTGCAAAAAGTATTCTGTTGATTTGGCGAAAGTTTTAAATGAACATAAAGTCATTTTGGCGATTGTTACTCCAGAGTACGAGGGGAAAATTGATTGTTCCTATATTATTTCAGAAAATCCTCGATTGGATTATTTGCGAGTAATCAAGGAATTTTTTGTTGAGCATAAAGATCAAATTAATGCTATTCATCCAACAGCCGTTATTGAAGATGGTGCTAAATTAGGAGAGTGTGTTTACATCGGGGCAAATTGTTATATTGGTAAAAATGTGATAATAGGCGATAGAACACATATAAATCCGAATGTTGTTATTGTTGGCGATACTGTGATAGGTACTGATTGCTTTATAAAATCTGGAGTTGTAATAGGTCAATCTGGGTTCGGATTTGAAATTAATGAAAATGGGATTCCGGAACATTTTCCTCATGTTGGAAAAATAGGAATAGGAAGTAATGTTTATATTGGGGCTAATACGGCAATTGACAGAGGTACTTTAGGTAGTACTATAATTCATGATAATGTGAAAATAGATAATCTTGTACATATTGCACATAATGATGTAATTGGGGAAAATTCATTTGTAATTGCCGGCGCAATATTAGGCGGTGGGGTTGAAATTGGAAAAAATTGTTGGGTTGCTCCCAATGTGTCCATAAAACAACAAACACGTGTTGGAGATAATGCTTTAGTAGGCTTGGGAGCAGTAGTTTTGAAAGATGTAGATAACAATACAGTTGTAGTTGGTAACCCTGCAAAAATTTTGAAAAAATAGCTATGATTGAACGATGTAAAAATGTTTTGGTGTTAGCTCCACACACTGATGACGGTGAATTAGGTTTGGGAGGAACAATTAATAAACTAATAACAGAAGGAAAACGAGTTACATATGTTGCTTTTTCAACAGCGGAAGAATCAGTTCCTCCAGGATTTCCTAAAGATATTTTAAAGACGGAAGTTAGAAATGCTACTGCTAAATTAGGAATAAAGTCTGAAAATCTGATCATATATAGTTATCAAGTACGCAAATTGAATTATGTACGCCAAGAGATATTGGAAGAATTAATAAAGATTCGTAAGCAAGAAAAATATGATTTGGTTTTTATCCCTAGCTTACATGACATTCATCAGGATCATACAACAATTGCCCAAGAAGGTTTGCGGGCTTTTAAGAATACGACAATATTAGGGTATGAGTTGATTTGGAATAATCTTTCTTTCGATACACAGTGTTTTGTACGATTGCGGGAAGATGATATAAAAGCTAAAATTATGGCTTTAAAAGAGTATCACTCGCAAGGGAAGCGGGATTATTTGTCAGATGAGTTTATTTATAGTTTAGCAAAAACAAGGGGGGTGCAAGTTGGGAGTGAATATGCTGAGGCTTTTGAAGTTGTAAGGTTGTTCTTGTAGATTTATGAATATTCTTTTAATTAATCATTACGTGGGTGGCTTGAAGTATGGTATGGAATATAGACCATATTATTTAGCAAAAGAATGGGTAAAGATGGGGCATCAGGTTACTTTGGTTGGGGCATCTTTTTCTCATTTAAGAATTCAGCAACCTTTTGTTGCGGCAAATAAAATTTTTGTAGAAGAAACTATTGAAGGAATAAATTATATTTGGATAAAGACGCCCGCTTATAAATCAACATTTGCTAGAATTAAAAATATTTTTGTGTTTGTTTGTAAGTTGTGGAAGTATTCTAGGAAAATAAGTGAACTTGTAAAACCAGATTTAGTTGTAGCATCTTCAACATATCCTTTAGATATTTATCCGGCGAGAAAAATTGCAAAAATAGCTGGTGCAAAATTATGTTATGAAGTGCATGATTTATGGCCTCTTTCTCCCAAGTTGATAGGCGGGTATTCATCATGGCATCCTTTTATTGTCGTGATGCAATTGGCAGAAAATTACGCTTATAAACACGTGGATAAAGTAATATCATTGTTGTGGAATGCAGAACAACATATGAAGGAACATGGATTAGTGGAAGGGAAATTTAAATGTATTCCTAATGGTTATTGTAAAGAGGATTGGGAGGATTTGAATTTGAAAGAAGAAATACCACAGGCACATAAATTGTTGTTTAAACAATTAGAAAACAAAATTGTTATAGGATTTGCAGGTGGGTTTGCAGCTTCCGGTTCGTTGGAAACACTTGTAAAGGCTGCAGTTTTGTTAAAAGAGAATGATGATCTTGCTTTTGTTTTTGTTGGCAAAGGACCAGAGCAAGAGTATCTGGAAAAATTGGTAAAGGAACATTCTCTAGCTAATACTTTTTTCTTGCCTGCAGTAAAAAAGATACAGGTACCTCTGATTATAGCATATTTTGATATTGCATTTATTGGAGGTGTACATTCATTTTTACATAAATATGGAACTTCGGCAAATAAATTAACTGATTATATGTTGTCTACGAAGCCTATCGTGCAGGCGATAGATGAACCAAACTCTGTGGTTGAAAGAGTCGAGTGTGGTATTTGTGTTGAGGCTGAAAATTCAAGGCTGGTTGCGGATGCAATTTTGAAATTAGCGGGAATGTCTAGAGAGGAGAGAGAAAAAATGGGAGAGAGGGGAAGGAGATATGCATCTGAAAATTTGGAGTGGAATGTTTTAGCGGAACAATTTTTAAATGAATTTGCAGTAAAGTAGATGATACATACTATTTTGTTTGTCGGTTGTTTATTTATTCAAGTTTAAGGGAAGTAATATATAATTGTTTGAATTTTTATGATACCATTTTCACCACCAAGAATTGACCAGAAGGTCATTGATGAGGTTGTTGATACCTTGAAGTCCGGTTGGATTACGACGGGACCGAAGACGAAGGAGTTTGAACGGAGGTTGACGGCATATTGTGGAAACAAGGCGACGTTGGCTGTGAACTCGAATACTGTGGGGCTTGAAGTTGTGCTACGGTGGTTTGGAGTGCAGGAGGGGGATGAGGTGATTGTGCCGGCGTATACGTATTGTGCCACGGCGAATGTGATCGTGCATTGTGGGGCGAAACCGGTGATGGTGGATGTGAATGCGGATGATTTTGACGTGTGTTTGGAGAAAGTGAGGGAGGCGATCACGGATAAGACAAAGGTGATTATGCCTGTTGATTTGGGAGGTATGCCGTGTGCGTATGATGAGTTGTTTGAGTTGGTGGAGACAGAGGAAGTGAAAACGTTGTTTCAAGCGAAGACGGAAGAGCAGGGGAAGTTGGGAAGAATTTTGATTTTGTCGGACTCGGCTCATTCGATAGGGGCGGAATACAAGGGGCGGAAAGCGGGGAGTTTGGCTGATGTTTCGGTGTTTTCTTTCCATGCGGTGAAGAATCTGACCACGGCGGAAGGGGGTGCGATCATGTTGAATTTGCCGGAGCCGTTTGATAACGAGGACGTGTATCGGTATTTGTGTACATATACTTTGCATGGACAAAATAAAGATGCGTTGGCCAAGACGAAAAAGGGAGCATGGCGTTATGATGTGTTAGTTTCCGGTTTTAAGGGGAATATGACGGATATTATGGCTTCTATCGGTTTGGTGGAGTTGTCTCGTTACGAGGACGATACTTTGCACTACCGGAAGTGTATATATGATCAATATACCGATGCTTTTTCCCGGTACGGGTGGGCGGAATTACCGATTTACGAGACGGAAGATCGGAAGAGTTCTTATCACGTGTATTGTTTGCGGGTGAAGGGAATCACGGAACAACAACGAGACGAGATTATTCAGCGGATTTTTGATAGGGATGTTTCAGTAAACGTGCATTTTCAACCCTTACCTTTGTTAAGTGCATTTAAGAATAAGGGGTATAAGATTGAAGATTATCCGGTTGCATACGATAACTATTGCCGGGAAATTTCTTTACCTGTGTGGTATGGGTTGAGTGAGGAGATGGTAAAAACGGTTATAGATGCTGTTATTTGTTCTGTAGAAGAGGTTTTGGCGTGATTCGCTTTTGTGATGTTTTCTTTTCTTTATTGGGCTTGATAGTTCTATCGCCCATTTTTGTGATCATAGCTTTATGTATCGTGTTGGATAGTCGGGGAGGTGTGTTTTATCGTCAGGTACGAGTGGGGCGAGGTGGTAAGGATTTCCGATTGTTTAAGTTTCGGTCCATGGCGAGCGGGGCGGATAAGAAGGGATTGATAACCGTGGGGGCAAAGGATTCACGGGTAACACGGGTCGGGTATTTCCTGAGAAGGTATAAACTGGACGAGTTACCGCAGTTGCTGAACGTGGTGCGAGGGGAGATGAGTTTGGTGGGACCAAGGCCGGAGGTAAGAAAGTACGTGGATATGTATACTGTTGAGCAGCGTAAAGTGTTGGCTGTTGCTCCGGGTATAACGGATTATGCTTCTATCGAGTATGCGGATGAAAATACAATCTTGGGACAGGCACGTGATCCGGACCGGGCTTACGTGGAGCAGATCATGCCGGATAAGATACGATATAACATGAAGTATATAGATAATCGATGTTTGAAAGAGTATTTTAAGATTATATTTTTGACGTTGATGAAAATCGTGAAATGATGTAAGGATTTCATGATTGAAAAAGAGATAGTACCCCGGATGAAAGTTCGGGGTATTTTTGTATAATGAAAAAGTTGTTGTAGGTGAAGGTGCGGCTGTCAAATCGGCAGGAATTTGGGTTTGGCATAACTATTGTCATTTAGTTGTCGTAAAATTTGAAGTATAATTAAATTAAAAATATAGAGTTATGTCAACAGGAAAGATTGGAGTTTCAACGGGGAATTTGTTCCCAATTATCAAGAAATTTTTATACTCGGATCACGAGATCTTTTTGAGAGAGATTGTTTCGAATGCGGTGGATGCTTCACAGAAAATGAAAGTGTTGGCTTCGAACGGGGAGTTTAAAGGTGAACTTGGTGAGTTGAAGGTAAGGGTGAAGGCTGACAAAGCGGCAGGGACGCTGACGGTATCGGATAATGGTATCGGTATGACGGAGGAGGAAGTGGAGAAGTATATCAACCAGATCGCTTTTTCCGGAGCGGAGGAGTTTATGAACAAATACAAGGATAATGCCGCTGCCATTATCGGGCATTTCGGGTTGGGTTTCTATTCTTCGTTCATGGTGAGTGATCGGGTAGAGATCGTGACTAAATCTTATAAAGAGGGGGCGAAGGCTGTAAAATGGTCATGTGAGGGAAATCCGGAATACACTTTGGAGGAGACGGAAAAGGCCGAGAGAGGTACGGATATTATCATGTATATCAGCGAGGAAGAGAAAGATTTCTTGGAAGATTCTAAGGTGAACGAGTTGCTGACCAAATATTGCAAGTTTTTGCCGATAGAGATTATTTCCGGAAAGAAAAAAGAGTGGAAGGACGGGGAATACAAGGATACGACGGAAGATAACGTGATCAATGACACGAATCCGGCATGGACTCGTAAACCGACCGATCTGACGGAGGAGGATTACGAGAAATTCTATCATGAGTTGTACCCAATGGCTCAGGATCCGTTGTTCCATATTCATTTGAACGTGGATTATCCTTTTAACTTGACGGGTATATTGTATTTCCCGAAGATCGATAACAAGTTCGAGATTCAGAAGAACAAGATTCAATTATATAGCAATCAGGTGTACGTGACGGATTCCGTGGAAGGAATCGTGCCGGAATACTTGACGTTGTTGCATGGTGTGATCGATTCTCCGGATATTCCGCTGAACGTGTCCCGTTCTTATTTACAGAGCGATCGTAACGTGAAGAAGATTTCAAGTCATATCACGAAGAAAGTGGCTGACAGTTTGAGTGATATTTTCACGAATAAACGGGAAGATTACGAGAAGAAGTGGGATGATTTGAAGATTTTCATCCAGTATGGTATGTTGACGGATGAAAAATTTGCCGAGAGAGCCAAGAGCATCTTCTTATTCAAGAATACGGAAGGAAAATATTTCACGTATGAAGAGTACGAGAACTTGATTAAAGCCAACCAAACGGATAAAGATAATAAGGTGGTGTTCCTGTATGCTACGGATGTGAAAGAGCAGTACACGTATATCGAGACGGCCAAGGGCAAGGGATATGATGTGCTGTTGATGGATGGACAGTTGGATACACACTTTATCAACCATTTGGAACAAAAGAATTCCGATCATCGGTTTGTTCGGGTGGATTCGGATGTTATTGACAAGTTGATCCCGAAGGAAGAGACGAAAGAGGTTGCCTTGAGTCACGAGGAACAAGAGGAATTGCGTGCCGTATTTACTTCCCAGTTGCCGAAGGAAGAAGGGATGTTTATGGTTAATTTTGAGGCGATGGGAGAGAATGGTGATCCGGTGATCGTGACGCGTTCTGAGTTCATGCGTCGTATGAAAGAGATGGCAGCTATGAATCCGGGTATGGGATTTTACGGGGCAATGGGCGATCAGTATACTTTGGTGGTGAACACGGATCATAAGTTGGTGAATACGATCTTGGAGAACGAGAAAAAAGAGATGAGCGCCCAGTTGGAGCCGATTAATTTCGAGATCAAGGAGACTGAAAAGAAACAGGCAGAGTTGGACGAGTTAAATAAGGGTAAGAAAGACGAGGAAATTCCTCAGGTGGATAAAGATCGGAAGAGTGAGTACAGTAAGACGATTGCCGATCTGAACAAGCAGAAGGACTCGTTGCTGGAGGAGTACGGAAAAGGTAACAAGGTTGTTGGTCAGCTGATTGACTTAGCATTGTTAGCGAATGGGCTACTGAAAGGTGAGGCTTTGAATAGGTTTGTGAAGCGAAGTGTTGAACTGATTAAATAAAAAATTAAGCCGGACAAGTCGTCCGGCTTAATTTTTTCAAAAATAATCACTACTTTCGTTGACGAATTTCGTATAAATTAAAAAATAGAAGTTATGCAGATTATTTATACTTCCGGAAATTACAAAAGGACTGTCGTAAAATCGATCGTAGCGATTGTTTTAGGTCTTGTACTCGTGCTGTGGCCGACAGAAGTGTTGAATTACACGGTAAAGATTATCGGTGCCGTATTTTGTGTTACCGGGATTATTTCTTTTCTGGTATCCATGCGGGATCAGGATGAACGTTCTGCAAGGGGATTGACCTCTTTTAACGGGATCGGGAGTATTGTTTTGGGTATTCTGTTGTGGTCTATGGCTGATTTCTTTACCAATATGTTGATGTACCTGTTAGGGTTTATTTTGATCGTTGCAGGTATCGGTCAGTTGGTGATGTTAACTTCTGCTAGAAAATTCGGGCATATTGCTTCTTTGAGTTACGTGTACCCGGTTATCATTTTGTTGGCCGGATTAGTTGTTTTTGCAAATCCTTTTGAGGCAAAGACTAGTATTATTCAGTTTTTCGGTGCTGTTACAATATTTTATGGAATAACGGATTTGATTAATCATTATAAAGTTAATCAGTTGCGTAAGGAGACGCAGGAGGCGGAACAACAACAGAAGATGGGAGGCGGAGAGATTGAGGATGCGGAGTATGAGGAAATAGAATAAAAAGAGATTTACTAATTTTAGATTTTAAATTTTAGATTTAAGATTGGGATAAGTGCGTGTGATAGGAAAGGTTTAAGAAAAGAATAGATTAAATGGTACATATTATTAATAAGGAGGATTCGGTTTATAATCGTTTTTTAGCAGAACTTAGAGATAAAGAAATTCAGAAAGATCCGTTACGTTTTCGCCGGAATCTGGAGCGAGTGGGAGAGGTGATGGCTTACGAGATCAGCAAGACGTTTCGTTATTCAACGCGACAAGTACAGACCCCGATAAACGTGGCTGATGTCAGATTGGCAGACGAGGAGGTTGTGGTGGCATCTGTGTTGCGAGCGGGATTACCTTTTCATCAAGGCTTTTTAAACTATTTTGATCGTTCCGGGAGTGCTTTTATTTCGGCAAGAAGAAAATACAAGGAAAATCATATCGATTTTGAAATTCGTTTCGACTCGATTTATACACCAAGTTTGGAGGGGAAACAGTTATTACTGGTGGATCCGATGTTGGCCACGGGTGCCTCTATCGTGGTGGCTTATCATGAGTTGTTGAAACAGGGAGGAAGACCTGCGCACACGCATATTGCAGCTATTGTTTCCAGCCGTCAAGGTATTGAAAGGCTTACGGAGGCTTTGAAAGATGAACCTGTAACGGTTTGGACGGGGGCATTGGATGAGCATCTGACAGAAAGTTGCTATATCGATCCGGGAATTGGTGATGCCGGAGATTTGGCTTTCGGAGAAAAGCTATAGAAGATAAAAGCTAAAAACTAAAAACTAAAAGCTAAGAGCTAAAAATTAAAAGATAAAAACTAAAAACTGAAAAGTTAGGAGAAAAGCATTATCTTTGGCGGTATGGAAATGAACAAATATTTGATAGCAGCCTTGTATGTTGTCGCCGGATGCGTGGCAACCCTGCCGATAAATGTGCGTGGGGGGAATGTATCCGTTAGGACAGATTGCTATCGTTTGTTAGTTTCTTCTACCGAAAAGGTGATTACGGTTTCTACCGAGAAAAGGTCCACGGAGGATTTCGATTATGGTGATTTCTATAAACAGAATCATGCGGAAACCGTGGATGCTGTAAAAGTTTATACTACTTATTCGTCTGTGGTTTTACCGGGTTGGAAAGTACCGGAAATTGCAGCAAATCCCATCCGGGCTCCCGGGAAAATGGAATGATTTCGGATTTATGATTTTAGATTTACGATTGAATGACTAAAGGAAATTTGTGCTTGGTCATTTTCAATTTTCAATTTTCAATTTTCAATTATAAACTATGGGATTTAACGATATATTAAAAAGTCTTTTTGGTAACAAGGCTGACCGTGATTTGAAAGAATTATTGCCGATAGCATCCAAAGTAAATGCAGAGTGGGAAAAGATCAAGGGGGTAAGTCATGATGAGTTGAGAAAAATTTCGGCTGATCTGAAAGCAAAGATTCATGCCCACGTGAAGGTAGAAGAGGATGAAATTGCCTCTTTGAAAGCAAAAGTAGAGAATGATAAACCTTCGATCGAGGAAAGAGAAGAGATTTATAACCGGATTGATAAGCTGGAAGAACAGATTAACACGAAGCTAGAAGATGTTTTAAACGAGATATTACCTTTAGCTTTTGCCGTGATGAAAGATACGGCGAGACGTTTCAAGGAGAACAACGAGATTGTCGTGAAAGCTAACGATTTTGATCGTGATTTGGCTGTAACGAAAGATTTCGTGGAGATTGACGGTGAGGATGCCGTTTATTTCAATTCTTGGGTAGCCGGAGGAAACGAGGTTACCTGGGACATGGTTCACTATGATGTGCAGTTGATAGGTGGTTCCGTGTTACACCAAGGTAAGATTGCCGAGATGGCTACCGGTGAAGGTAAAACGTTGGTGGCTACCTTGCCTGTATTCTTGAATGCCTTGACAGGTCGGGGGGTACACGTGGTTACGGTCAATGATTACTTGGCAAAACGTGACTCCGAGTGGATGGGACCTCTTTACATGTTCCACGGGTTGTCTGTTGATTGTATTGACAAGACGGAGCCGAACTCCCCGGAGAGACGGAAGGCTTATCAAGCAGATATTACTTTCGGAACGAATAATGAATTCGGTTTCGACTATTTGAGGGATAACATGGCGATTCACCCGGAAGATTTGGTACAACGCAAGCATCATTATGCGATTGTCGATGAGGTCGACTCCGTGTTGATTGACGATGCCCGTACCCCGTTGATTATTTCCGGTCCGGTTCCGAAGGGAGATATTCAAATGTTTGACGAATACAAACCCCGTGTGGAGAAGTTGGTGCGTATGCAGCGTGAGTTAGTTGCCCGGATTTTCACGGAGGCTAAAGCGTTGTTGGCTAGCGGTGATCGGAAACAAGAGGAACAGGGAGCTATATTGTTGTTGAGAGCATATAAAGGATTACCTAAATATAAGCCATTGATCAAGTTCTTGAGTGAACAAGGAAACAAGGCTACCTTGGTGAAAACCGAGAATATTTATATGCAGGAGAATAACCGTCGTATGCCGGAGATCACAGATGACCTTTATTTCGTGATTGATGAGAAACAGAACTCTATCGATTTGACGGATAAGGGACATGATACGATTACGGCCGCAGGAGAAGATCCGAATTTCTTTATCTTGCCGGATGTGGGTTCTGAATTGGCAGAGATCGATAAGATGAACCTGACAGAAGAGGAAAAATTAGAGAAAAAGGATCAGATGGTGCAAAATTATGCCGCCAAATCTGAGCGTGTACATACGGTGAACCAGTTGTTGAAGGCATATACGTTGTTCGAATTGGATGTTGAATACGTGGTTATCGATAACAAGGTGAAGATTGTGGACGAGCAGACGGGACGTATCATGGAAGGACGTCGTTATTCAGACGGTTTGCACCAAGCTATCGAGGCGAAGGAAAACGTGAAAGTTGAGGCTGCCACGCAGACATTTGCCACGATTACCTTACAGAACTATTTCCGTATGTACCATAAGCTAGCCGGTATGACCGGTACGGCAGAAACGGAAGCGGGAGAGTTCTGGGATATTTACAAGTTAGACGTTGTGGTTATCCCAACGAACAAACCAGTGATCCGAAAGGATGCTAATGACTACGTGTACAAGACGAAACGTGAGAAATATAACGCGGTGATCGAGGAGATTACCCGATTGGTTGGAGAAGGTCGCCCGGTATTGGTAGGTACGACTTCCGTCGAGGTTTCTGAGTTGTTGAGCCGTATGTTGAAATTGCGGGGTATCAAGCATAACGTCTTGAATGCGAAGTTGCATCAACGGGAGGCTGATATTGTTGCAGAGGCCGGTAAATCGCAAGTGGTTACGATTGCTACCAACATGGCCGGTCGTGGTACCGATATCAAGCTAAGCCCGGAGGTACGTGCCGCGGGAGGTTTGGCCATTATCGGTACGGAACGTCATGATTCTCGTCGTGTTGACCGTCAGTTGAGAGGTCGTGCTGGACGTCAGGGAGACCCGGGTTCTTCTCAGTTCTTCGTGTCATTGGAAGATGATTTGATGCGTTTGTTCAGTTCCGAGAGAATCATTCGGGTGATGGATCGTTTGGGACATGAAGAAGGTGACGTGATCCAACATTCCATGATTACCAAATCTATCGAACGTGCGCAACGTAAGGTGGAGGAAAACAACTTCGGTATTCGTAAGCGTTTGTTGGAATATGACGACGTGATGAACTCTCAACGTGAGGTGATCTACAAGAAAAGACGTCATGCGTTGTTGGGAGAGAGAATCGGAGTGGATATTGCCAACAATATGTATGATGTATGCGAGGCGTTGGTGGAAGAACACAAGGAGGCTAATGATTTGGAAGGTTTCCGTATGGATGTGTTGAAATATCTTGCTGTAGACTTTGATATAAAGGAAGAGGAATTTCAAAAGACTTCTGCTAACAACTTGACAGAGAGATTGTACAAGGAGGTTCGGGATACATTCAGTCGTAAGACGGAAACTATCGCTAAACAGGCTTTCCCGGTGATCAAGAATGTTTTCGAGCAGAGAGGGGAAATGTTCAAGAATATCGTGGTGCCGTTTACCGATGGAAAACGGGCTTATAATGTTGTGGCTAATCTTGAGAAGACTTACAAATCTGAAGGTGAGGAATTAATCCGGGCTTATGAGAAGTCGATCATGTTGGCTCATATTGATGATGCTTGGAAAGAGCATTTGCGTGAAATGGATGATTTGAAACAATCCGTGCAGAATGCAACTTACGAGCAGAAAGACCCGTTATTGATCTATAAGTTCGAGTCGTTTAATTTGTTCAAGAGTATGGTGGACAAGATCAATAAGAATGTTGTGTCTACTTTGATGAAGGGACAAATTCCTTTTGAGGCTCCTGAAGAAGTGAAACAGGCAGAAGAGAGACGAACCGATTTAAGTAAGATGCGTACGGGACGTAGTGATGCTCCTGCCGCTCAGACCAATCAAGCTCCCCGTAAGACTGAACCCGTGAAAGTGGGTCCCAAGGTTGGACGTAATGATCCGTGTCCTTGCGGAAGTGGTAAGAAATACAAGAATTGCCACGGGAAGGGGGAAGAATAGAATAATTTTAGATTTTAGATTTTAAATTTTAGATTGGGTTTTACAAGATAAAATTTGACTTCAAAATCTAAAGTAATTAATAATTGTAGGTTTTGGATTATTGCATGATAATTTAAAATCTACAATTTAAAATTTAAAATTATGACATTGGTTTCATTATTTATCAATTGGGATGTTAGTCCCGAATTAATTAGTTTAGGTGGTTTCTCGATTCGTTATTACGGGTTGTTATTCGCCTTGGCTTTCGTGTGCGGGTATAAGGTCGAGGAGAAGATGTTCAAGTCGGAAGGGTTAAGCCAGCAATGGTTGGACAAGTTGTGGATATACGTGGCAGTTGCCACGGTGATCGGGGCCCGGTTGGGACATTGTTTCTTTTATGATTGGGCGTATTATAGTGCTCATCCGTTTGAAATTATTCTGCCGGTTCGGTTTCAACCGGAATTCCGTTTTACCGGATACCAAGGGTTGGCCAGCCACGGGGCTGCAATCGGTATTATTGCCGGGTTGTGGTACTATTCCAAGAAGGTAAGTAGGAAATCAATATTCTGGATTTTGGATCGTGCCGTAATTCCAATCGCATTGGCTGGTTTCTTTATCCGGATGGGAAATCTGATGAACTCGGAGATTGTTGGTTTACCGACAGAGCTACCTTGGGGATTCCGTTTTGTACATTCCGGGATGCCTGATCCGATGACTCCCCGTCATCCGGCACAGTTGTACGAGGCGATCTGTTATTTGATCAGTTTTGCTGTTTTAATGCATTTGTATTGGAAAACGAAAGCGAAAGATCGTCAGGGGTTTCTTTTCGGAATGTTTTTGGTACTGATCTTTACCGCTCGTTTTGTGATCGAGTTTGTGAAAGAGAACCAAGAAGAATTTGAAAACGCCATGACCTTGAATATGGGACAATGGTTGAGTATTCCCTTTGTGTTGATCGGGATTTACATGATTTGGAGAAGCGGGAAAAAGATAAAAGTTAAAAACTAGAATCTAAAAGATGAAAGAATCTGTAACTTGTAACTTGTCAACTTGTGACTCGCCGAAGGCGAATTCTTATAATCCGGAGTTTATGAAGGAGGCAATTCGTATTGCCGTGGAGAACGTGGAGAATGGGACGGGAGGGCCCTTCGGGGCGGTAGTTGTGCGGGATGGTAAGATTATTGCAACTTCCGGGAATACGGTTGTTCCGGATAATGATCCCACGGCTCATGCGGAAGTGAATGCTATTCGCAAGGCTTGTAAGCAACTTGATTCTTTCCAGTTGAAAGGTTGTGAGATTTATTCCAGTTGTGAACCTTGTCCCATGTGTTTAGGGGCGATTTACTGGGCGAGACCGGAACGGGTGTATTATGCCTGTACGAAGGAGGATGCGGCTGTCGGAGGATTTGATGATTCTTTTATCTATAAAGAGATCGTGCTGGATGGTCCTATGCGTTGTATCCCGTTTGAGAATAAACGAGAAGAGGGTGCAGGGGAGGAATTCAGGCTTTGGCAGACGACCAATAATAAAACGAGATACTAAGAGTGTCAAAAGTTCATAAGCTCTATAAAGTTTGTAAAGTTTAGGGGCTTCGTATAAACAGAGGAGGAATTAGTACCTTTTCCGAAGGCTATAAGTGTTGAAAAAGACGCTGTAATCACAAGATTGCAGCGTTTTTTTTGTTTTATTGGTTGCGAACTTTCTCTTTTTTTATTAAATTTGTAGACATCAGATATTTATTGCCTATATAAATATTCTAAACCCTGACTTCCGGGGACTTGTTTGGGCGATATCCGTTTGTCGTTTTTGTTTAATCTAAGATAAGGAGAAAATGTGAAGGAGAAAGATATATTAAGTTTTTCGTGTATAGAGTTGGTGAGTTTATTTGAGCGGGAGTTCCCGACGATCATGCAAGGTGCAAACCTTAGTAAGGATTGGAAAGAGTTTGAACAATTTCTGAGGGGATACGTACGTCTTGCTTTAGCAAAGCATTCTACTTCTTCGTCTATAAAACGATTTTTCAGGATGTTCATGAACGAGACCCGGTATATTCGGGATTTTTCCACGGGGGAGAAGATTCGTTATGAACCGATTAAATGGTTATGGCAAGCTTTACGGGGAGAAGGGGATGGCATACATCCGGACTTTTTGTTGGATTGGTATTATCTATTTAAGAAATACCAGACGGATGAAGTCGTTTTACCGGATCGGGCACGATGTGATCAATGGCGGGGACGTTGGAAAACCGGGATGGATGAGGATGTCGCTCGGGAGCGTAGGGAAAACCGGGAGAGAATATGTGGTTTGTTAATCGGGAAAATAGAGAAGAGGGATAAGTTGAACACCCGTTATCGTTTTGAGGAGGAGATGAGCCTGGAAAGAAAACGGGAGTTAGTGAATGAATGGTGGGGGGATTACAAGTTTCATTTGGCTTTAGCCGTTCGGGATCCGGATGAGTTGAACTTGTTCATGGGTAACACGTTGTCTCCGGAATTGATGAAGCTGTTGCTCCGGGCGAAACAGAAAGGGATCCCGTTTTTCGTGACACCGTATTATCTTTCCTTGTTGAGTATTCGGGTGGATGGATACGATGATTCCACGATCCGCAGTTACGTGATTTATTCTAAGGAGTTGGTGGAGAATTTCGGGCAGATTCGGGCGTGGGAGAAAGAAGATGTTGTGGAACCGGGAAAACCGAATGCTGCCGGGTGGTTGTTGCCCAATGCCACGAATATTCATCGTCGTTATCCCGAAGTGGCCATTTTCATCCCGGATTCGATGGGACGGGCTTGTGGCGGGTTGTGTGCTTTGTGCCAGCGTATGTATGACTTTCAGAAAGGACATTTGAATTTTAACTTGGATCGACTGAAGCCGACGGACGGGTGGGAAGTCAAGATGGAACGTCTGATGATGTATTACGAGCATGATTCTCAATTACGGGATATTTTGATCACGGGAGGGGATGCTCTGATGAGTCAGAACCAGACGTTAGAGAGAATCTTGGATGCTGTTTTCCGTATGGCCGTGCGTAAGCGGGAATTGAACAAGCGGCGTGGGAAAGGGAAAAAATATGCCGAGATTCAACGGGTGAGGTTGGGATCGAGATTATTAGCTTATCTGCCGAATCGTGTAAACGACGGGTTGATCGAGGTGTTGAAAAGATTCCGGGAGAAGGCGGAGCAGGTTGGGATTCAGCAATTTTTCATACAGACTCATTTCGAGTCGCCTTTGGAGGTGACGGAAGAGGAGATCCAGGGTATCGATATTTTGCTGGAGGCCGGATGGATTATCACCAATCAAGCCGTGTTTACGGTGGCGGCTTCACGTCGGGGGCATACGGCGAGGTTGAGAGAGGTTTTGAATCGAATCGGTATATTGACTTATTACACTTTTTCAGTGAAGGGATTTGAGGAGAATTATGCCTTGTTTGCCCCGAATAGTCGTTCGGTACAAGAGGTGTTGGAGGAAAAAGTGTGTGGGGATTTATCCATGGAGCTGGAAAAGGAGGTTTTGGAATTGCTCGAATACCCGGAAAGGATTCCCTCGGAATTGCCGGGCTTGTTGGATAAATATCGGCAACCGTTTTTAGCCACGGATCGAAACGTGATGAACTTACCGGGGATAGGGAAGAGCATGACGTTCCAGACGGTGGGGATGACAAAGGAGGGAAAACGTATTTTACGTTTTTCTTTGGATGCGGGACGACGACATAGTCCCCAAGTGGATCACGAGGGGAATATTTATATCGTGGAAAGCAAGTCGATCGCGGCTTATTTGCGCCAATTACAGGCGTTGGGGGAACGGGTGGAGGATTACAGTTCGTTGTGGGATTATGCTGAAGGGCGCACGGAATCCCGCTTTGCCCTTTTTGAATATCCGGAGCCGAGAATTGAAATCACGGGGGATTTCACGAATCTGGAAATGGATTCGTGATCAGGCTTCCCCGTTGGTTTCGAGTAACCCCAGCGTACCCGATGCGTTCTGCCCGTTCTCGCTGACAGCGAAACCGTACACGACCAGTCGGTTCACGTCCCAGTCTTCCGGTAGCGGCCATTCTTTTTCCCCGTTTGTGCCTCTGGTTCCGAGTTCCACGAGTCGGCTTTTCTTTTCTTCCCGTTCGTGAATCACACCTATCAAGCGATCCTCTTTAGCCATGAAAGGCATTAATGGTTGTTGTTGCCATTGGAACGAGACCCGTCTCTTTTCCTTGTCCACTTTCGCTTCGATGAGGGGGAGGCGCAACCCGCCACCGGAGAGCGAGAGTGTCAACAAGTCCACGGTGGGATTTTCCGTATCTTCCGCGTTCACTTTGTGAATATTGTCACGGGTGAAACAGTTGGCGCATACCTTACCGGAGGGGGAGCAGTAGCCAACGGATAGGACTTTGAGGAAACGGCGGCGCAATTTGGTGATCAGGCTTAATCTGGCACGTTGTTTTAATTGTTCCGGGGTTTGTGCGTCCTTCACGAAGCCCGGTTTTCCTCTAGCGATTTGAGTTTTACCCACTTTGTAGGAAGTTACGTTGCCCACTGAACCGGAGATGTCTTGAAATATGGTAGGTTTAAAAATTGCCATGATATTCGTGTGTTAAGATTTAGAAATTGAGAAATACATGCACGGGGAGTAGCGTTTCCCGTCTTGGGCAGCGAAAAAGCAGTACAAATGGGCCGTTGTCCAAGCTCCTTCGGGCACGAGTACGACGGCTTTCTCATCTGATCGGTAGTACCCCGTGTCATCCAGCACGACGGGTTGATAGGGTTCGTTGTCAAAGATGACGGCAACGGTCAGTTGGTCGGTCGCTTGTGCGGTGACGGTTGACGTGTTATCTAGCCATTCCAGTTCCAGTTTGTCAGCATGACTGGCCGTGGCTTTCATCCCGAAAGGTAATTGCAGGCTACCGTCCGATAGGACTAACCGGGGGTAATCGATATAGTCGTTAGGGCCGAACATATTCATGTTCGCGTGGAGGAACCAGTGGTAGCCGGAGCGTCGTTCCTCTTCCCGGGCCACGAGTGCGTACACTTTTTCCAGCAGGCTCCCCCGTGTGGCACGGTACATGGTCTGGGCTCCGGGGAGCTTTGAACGTTGTGCCGTTTGTCCTTCCGAATGCGGGTTACTGATCGTGTCCGCCAGTTTTCGGGCATACGTTTTGTTCCCTACCGTGTAAGTCACGTATCCCCCGATTTTCCCGGAGGCTCCTTGTAATACAGAATCGTTTAATGTTGCCATGTATTTTCTGATTTTGTTGACCTTTTGGTCGTGTTTATGAGTCAGTCTCCTGTTTTAAGACTAAAATAATGCTATATAGGAGTTTTCAAATGTAAATAGATTCCTTTAAAAAAACAAATTAATTGCAATATTTAGTTTTAATTATAGGAGGGGGATAGGGCAGGAATGGGAGCGGAATGGGAGCGGCTCGCTATTTGATAAGAATATGTTAGTGATAATATCACATTTTGTGACATTAATTTAAATTTATGTGTTTGAGGGCCTGAGATGAAATTTTATACTACAAGCCGTTCACGAGTTTGTAACCTCGAGCAAATTCATTTTGGATGGCGATGCTTTTATCTGCTTTCAGTTTTTTATTTAGCAGGCAGACGTATCTTGTGAGGGCTTTTTCCTTGTCCGTGGTATAGACGCCCCAGAGCGTCTCGCACATTTCCACGGTGGGAATCACCTCGTTGATCCGCAGGCAGAATAGCCATAGGATGTTCGATTCCATGCCTTTCAGCTCTTCTCGTTTGCCGGAGATGGTGAGTAACCGGTTGTTTTTATTGAACGTGGTGTCGGGAGAAATGCGGAAAAGTCCTTGTTCTTTTTCCGTGTTCAAGCGTTTGGTTCTGGCGATAGCCTTGTCCAAGCGTGCTTTCACGTCGTCCACGCTACAACCTTTCACGAGATAATCGTCGGCACCCTCGTACAAGGCGTGGTTGTGGTTGACAGAACTGAGAATCACGATCGGGACCTGATCCCCTTTTTCCCGTACAAGGCGAATCAGTTCGTGGCCGTCCTTTCCCGGCAGATCCATGTCAAGCAACAGGAGATCCCAGGTGCCTGTTTCGTATAGTTGCCATGCCTTGTTCCCCTCTTTGGCAAGGGTTACCGTGTACCCGGCTTCTTCCAAAATTTCCGTGTATATCATCGCGGCCGTGGTATTGTCCTCGGCATAGAGTATATTTATTTTTTCTTCCATTTGCGTAAGTATATCGTGAATGTACATCCTTTTCCCAGCAGGCTGTCCACCGTGATTTTCCCCTTGTGGGCTTTAATAACGTTGTAGACATAGTTAAGGCCTAGTCCGTATCCTTTTTTGCTGGTAGAGTTTTTGTTTGCCTGATAGTATTTATTGAAAATATATTTTTGTTGTTTTTTGGGGATACCGGGACCATTGTCCCTTATTTCTATAACGAAGGTTCCTCTTTTTTGATAACAGATGACAGTGATCTGTGGCATATCTCCGCTGTATTTCACGGCATTATCCAAAAGATTTTGAAGGGCTCCGAGCAGGTAGAAATGTGACGCGTAAATAATTTCGGATTCAACAAGGTAACGCAGGTTCAGCTGGATGTTTTTTTGTCCGTGGTTGGCGAGGTATTGCTTTTCGAATAACGAGAGAAGTTCGTTTTTCAGGTTAAATTCGTCCCGGTTGATGTTCAAGTGGGCCAACCCGCTTAATGTTTTAAGTAATTGCTGGGAACTGGTTTTCAATCGGCTGGCTTCTTCTTGGATAAGCCGGATTTTCGCTCGTCCTTTTTCGTCATCCTCGGGGATGGATTTCTTTTCTACAAGTTCAGATAAGGTTACGATACTTGCGAGAGGGGTCTTCCAATCATGCACGACTTGTTTAATCATTTCTTCCTGGAGGCGGGATAGATGTTGTTGGGCGTGGGACAGGTATTGTAAGCCTAGAACGAGTAGTAGGGTTAGTGCGACAATGGTGAGGATGTCCTGCCATGCTCTCTCTAAAAAGAAGGATATCGGGAAGTTGTAATAAATAGCCAAGGATTCGTGGGAAGGATTATTTATCGGGTAGATTTTTCCCCGTGTTATGTCGGACGTGCGTGTTTTGTAGTTTTGGAACTTGACGATTGCTTGATGCGTGCTGTCTAACCGTGCGATGGTGAAATGAACGGCATCGGGAGTTTTGGAGTGTAATGCGCTGTCCAGTGACGAGAGGAGATGTGTTTGTTCTTGGACAGAGTCTGTTTGCAGGATTTCCACGTATGGGGGAATAATGGATGCTATTATAGAATCCATGTGTGTCTGCCAACGTGTTTTGACGGTTTCGTATAATTTAATGCCGGAGAATAATTGGTTGATCCACAATAAAATGAATATCGTGAACGTAATGTAGCCTATTATTCTTAAATCGTGTTTCATTCACTTTCCTTTTACCATTTCAACATGCACGTTTGTTGAATGGTTGCCGCCATATGGACGAGACGAAATTACGTATTTAGAATTGATTTTACAAGGAGTTGTATCCGGGCGATGTGCAGGATGTGAAATTTTACAATAGTTTTACAATAATTCGGGGAGGTTTCTTAGGTTGGAGTTTGTTATGTTTGTGATAGTAAAATAAATCATGAATCAACTAATACTTAAATCGTATGATAACTTTAGAGAATATTAATAAAACGTTTTACACGAGCGAGGTGGAGACACGGGCATTGGAAGATATTAACCTGACGGTGGAGAAAGGTGAGTTTGTGGCTATCATGGGACCTTCGGGATGTGGAAAGAGTACGATGTTGAATATTATGGGATTGTTGGATAAGCCGACGAGTGGTTGGGTGATTATTGATGATGTCCGGGCGGATTCTTTGTATGATAGGGATATGGCGAGGATTCGTAACCAGAAGCTGGGGTTTATTTTCCAAAGTTTTCATTTAATCCCGTCGTTGAACGTGTTGGATAACGTGTTGCTGCCGATGTTGTATCGCCGGGGAAGTTCTGCATCGGCTAATAGGAAAAGGGCGCTGGAGTTAATTGAAAAGGTGGGGCTGACACATCGGTTGAAACATTTCCCCTCGCAGTTGTCCGGGGGACAGTGCCAGCGGGTGGCGATAGCGAGAGCGTTGATCGGGCAGCCCAAAGTGATTCTGGCGGACGAGCCGACGGGGAATTTGGATAGTAAGATGGGAGCGGAGATCATGGATTTACTCGTGCAACTGAACCGGGAGGGAACGACGATCGTGATGGTGACGCATGATGAGAGATTGGCAGAGGAAACCGGGCGGATTATTCGTTTGTTTGACGGGAAATTAGTGTTATGAACCGGTGGAAAAATTATATTATCCCGGCGTTCTACCATATCCGGCACAACTTATCGTTCGCGATTTTTTACGTGTTGGGTACGGCGTTGGCGTTCGTGTTTATCGCGATCGTGCTGCAACTCGTTTATTCTGTTGTTGGTAACGAGCCGCCGATGGTGAATGCGGACCGGATTGTTCAAATTGGAAGTTCTCGGGATATACGAGGTAAGACCGTGTATGTTCCTGCCGAAGAAATCGAAAGTTTAATGAATGAAATTTCGGGATATGAATTGTATGCTGTCAGTCACTCGGAGTTTGTGGATGTTTTTGGGGAGCATACGTTTGTTTCTATTCCTGTGAATTACGTGAATGCTGATTATTGGAATGTTTTCCAGTTTGAATTTTTGGAAGGACGTGCGTTTTCACGAGAAGAATTTGAGTATAAGCAGGCCGTTGCCGTGGTAAGCAAAAGTATTGCGGATATATTGTTCAAGGGGGAGAGTGCCGTGGGGAAAAGAATCGAGTGCCAGAAAGTTGTTTACACGATTACAGGGGTGGTGAGGGATGTTTCTGTTTTTACGACAGGTATATACGAAAAAATTTGGTTTTCGAATAAATATAATTCTTTTACACCCAGCGGGGATCATGATTATGATGTTTGTGTTTTGTTTCCACAGCATGTTTCCGTTATGACGGCTAAACAAGGAATTGCACGTGTGCTAGAGGATTATTATTCACGTCGGGGAAGAAAGGTTGAAGTTACCGCGGAAAAAGTATACACGGTAAAAGAAAATTTGGTGAATGATATCGGTATTCAATTACTGTTTTACGGGGTACCCGCTGTACTTTTGATTTTATTGATTATTCCGGCGATTAATATTGTGACGTTGAACGTGGCGAATTCTGTTAAACAATCCGAGGAAATGGTGATCAGGAGAGCCATTGGGGCTTCACGTTTGGAACTTTTCTTACAGATTATAATAGAGAATCTGATTCTTGTGGTTATCGGAGTGTTTTTGGGATTGTTGTTATTTTTCCCGATGGTGCGTATGATCGAGGAGGTTTGTATTAATGGAGTATTGGAGGGGACAGATGCTTTAATTACACGCATTAATTATATGGTTATATTGGGCGGAATTTTACCTATGATGTTTGTGTTTACTTTATTGACAGGTGGGTATTCTGCGTACTTGGCGGTAAAGAAAAATATGGCGGTAGTTTTGAAAGGAGGTGATAGATGATCAGGCATGTATTTAAAATAGTCAGGAATTCCTGGAAGATCTTTTGCGGGATTTTCATCGAGCAAGCGGTCGTTTTTGTCGTGTTGATGTTGGTGGTCGTTTCTGTTTTTGGAATTTTATACAAGATATATTCACCGGGATTATTGAATACGGATAACACGGTTAGTTTCGGGTATATGCTTTCGGAAATAAACGATAATACGGGGGAGGTCGATAAACGTGTTGATATTTTGATCGATAATCTGAAAAAGTTGGATTGCGTGGTCGGGATTACGCAGAGTATGGCGATGATTCCATATATGAGAGATAATGCTTGGTATGACAGTGTGCGTATTGATGGAAAGATATATCGTGTGAATTATAAAGGAGCTGAAGAGGAGGCTTACAAGGTGTTTTGTCCGGACGTTGTGGAGGGGAAATGGCTCACGGATGACAGGTTGGAGGATGGTTCATTTGCCTGTGTGGTCACGAAACAATTAGTTGATGAATTGCAGTGGTCACAAGCTATTGGACATAAGTTTTTTATGGGTAGAAATGACCTTACTGTAGTTGGTGTGATTTCAGGGATAAAGCATCAGGTTCTTTTGGCTTCAGAGCCGACTGTTATTATGCCATGTAATGCTATGGGATATAACAATATGTTCCGGGAACTTTGTGCACGTGTATATCCGGGTAGAGAGAAAGAGTTTATCATGGCTTATTATAAAGAATTTCAACGGTTGATACCTGTTCAAGAAGCTCAACCTTTTGCGATGGATATGAAATTTGCTAAAGGAGCTTCATATAATACAGCGCTTGTATATATCATGTTGCAAGCCGTTCCCACGATATTCCTGTTCGTTTTTGCGTTTATTGGTACGTTTGGCTTGTTTATGCAGAATTCGGAAAGGCGGGCACGTGAATATGCTTTGAGGTTGGCCTTGGGAGCGACTCCCCGCAGGTTACTCGAGTTCGTGATGCTGGAGAGTGTTGTCGTTACTTTACTGGCTTGTTTGCCCGGGGTGCTCTTGTCTGTGTTTATTTATGAGTATACTTTACCGGAATGGATAGGGGTGTGTGTAACGATTCTTGTTATGGTTGTGTTTTCGATGTTGAGTACTTGGTATCCGGCTTACCGGGTGACGAAGGTAAACCCGGCGGTGACTTTGAAGTAAAAGGAGAAGTGTATGGAAAGGATAAGGATATATTTCAAGCCAATCTGGTATAATATAGTACGTCATAAGGCGTATGCCGGGTTTTGCGTGCTCGGGACGATGCTGACATTCGTGTTCATCACGATATTGTTGCAAGTGGCGTACGTTATATTGTGTGATACGGCTCCGGCTATTGCAGCGGATCGAATTGTAAGTGTTCCTTTCGTGTTGAGAGATAACAAGGGAGAGGCCGTGAAAGGTCTGAACAGGTCGGATATTCGAACGTTGATGAATAATGTGAGAGAGGATGTCCGTTACACGTCTTATCATTATGAAGCGGTAGATATTATGGCGAATGGACGATATGATGAGTATGGTATTTATTTTGTCGATCGCGATTATTGGAACGTGTTCCAGTTTGAGTTTGTGCAAGGCCATTTTTTCACGGAAGGCGAGATGCAGATGCCTTGTGTGATCGTGAATGAGAATTTCGTGAGAAGTTTTTTCCCGGATAAATCGGTTATCAACAAGGAAATTCAGATTGAAGGTAACACGTATAGGATTACCGGTGTGGTAGCAGATGTTTCCTATTTTGCTCCACAGGGAAAGGCTTCTTTATGGGTCCCTGAGAAGTTTAGTAAAAATGAATCAAATGATTGGGTGGAAACTTATATTCTTTATCCGGAAAACATGGATGCGGAAACAATGGTTCGAAGTGTAACTAATGCCTATCAATTTTTTGTTAAGACATATTATAATATAGATAAGAGTGTCTCCGTGAGGCAGATTAGCACGGAGAAACAGTTTATTCGGAAAATGTACGGGGGTGATTTATTTCTCTCCGGGGTGGGGGTGATGATTTTTATACTTTTGGTCGTACCCGTTTTGAATATTGTTTTGTTGAGTATGGCCAATACAAGTGTACAAACAAGAGAAATAGGGCTTAAACGTGCGTTAGGCGCCAGTAAAAGAACGTCTTTTTTATTTATTCTGGTAGAAAATCTTTTACTGGTTATTACGGGTGCTGTTTTGGGTATTCTGTTGACGGTTCCCGTGTGTCGCGGAATTGACTGGATCGTGTTCTCGAACAGTATCGAGGGGCAGATGATGTTATTACCGAGATTGAATTGGACCATTATTTTCATCAGTGTATTGCCTTTGGCTTTGTTGTTTTCTTTCCTGTCGGGGGGAATTCCCGCGTATTTGACCGTGAAACGTCCTATTATAGATATGTTGAAAGGAGGTATGAAATGATGAAACATGTTTTCACGTTGTTTTTAAATCAAAAAAGGAGATATGGGGGAATGCTTGCGGAGCAGATGCTTGTGTTTTTTGTATTATTATTTTGTTTTGTTGTTGTCGGAGAGAAGATTGCTCAATATTTTTCACCAGGGATATTGAATACGAAGAATACGGTTAAATGTATGCTACTTCCCGTTTCACCTTCGGAATATCTTTCGCCTTCGGAATTGCAGCAAAAAATGGATCGTGTTGTTGAAAAGGTTCGAAAATCTCCTACTGTGATTGCTTTTGGAAAAAGTAAATGGTTGGTTCCTTATACCCGTCCCGAAGAGATGTATTTGAGTGATTCTATCCAAATAGGAACGAGAAAGATGCATGTTTTTTTGAAATTTGCGGATAAATATATGAATCAAGTTTTTCAATTACAAATGGAAGAGGGGGAATGGTTGACGGATGAACTGTTGGAGGATGGAAGCTGCCCGGCTGTGATAACCAGTCAGTTGATGCAGGAACTTGGTTGGTCACGAGGGATCGGTAAGAGAATATATTATAAAGGGACCGTGTTTACGGTTGTAGGCATAGTGACGGGAATTAAGCAGGAGCCATTAAAGGCTTCTCGGCCTACGATGATTGTACCCAATCGTATACAGCCGGATCAGTGGTTTGAATATATGGTTCGTGTAAAAGAGGGTGAGACGGATAATTTTCGGAATTTGATGAACAAAGAATTTAATCTGATGATGGGAAAGGAGCCTGTAAGATTGTCTTTTGGAAATATCGAAAAGTGGAAACTGAATGATATGCGAGATGTTTTTATTACCTTACTTGGTATAGGGATTCCGACGATTTTTCTTTTTTTATTCGCATTCATCGGGACTTTTGGATTGTTCTGGCTTTATTCTTCCAAGCGGCGGAAAGAGTTTGCCTTGCGAATTGTGGTAGGTTCCACGCCCCGAGGGTTATATCGTTTTGTGGTAAGCGAGAGCTTGTTGCTTTCGGTGTTGGCGTTGCTGCCGGGGATGGTTTTATTTTGTTTTGTTTATCCGTTCGACCCGGTTCATTTGTCGGCGTTAGGGTGTGCTTGCTTGGTGATGATTTTGTTCTCGGTGTTTAGTGCTTGGTGGCCGGCTTATAAAGTGGCACGAATGAATCCCGTGGAGGTGATGCGAGAAGTGTAAACAGGTAAAAATGGAGGTGTTATGAAAGGATTGTTCATATGGTGGTGTTTACTGATTGTTTTACCTGTTGCGGCTCAACAGGAGCAAAAGGTTGTTTCTTTGGGGGAAGCGATTCGTCTGGCACGGGAGCAGTCGCTGGATGCGATGGTGGCAAAGAGCCGGTTACGGTCGGCATACTGGCAATATCGAAATTACAGGGCAGATTTGTTACCCAACGTGACGTTGACGGGAACATTACCAAGTTTTAACAGGACGTTATCGAGTTATTTGAAAGAGGATGGGACGTATAAGTATATTTCCAGTAATTCGATTTCGGAGCAGTTGGCGTTGTCGGTGACGCAGAATATTCCGTTGACGGGAGGAGCGTTGTCCCTACAATCACAGGTGGAGCGGGTGGATCAGTTGGATGGAGACAAGACGACGGAGTATATGAGCGTGCCGTTTAACGTGGTTTTTTCGCAACCGTTGATCACGGCAAATCCCTTGAAGTGGAGTATGAGGATCGAGCCGGAGAAGTACAAGCAAGCTCAGCAGCAGTTTGCCGTGAACATGGAAAACGTGGCGATACAAGCGATATCGTATTATTTCGATTTGTTGCTGGCAATGATTAATGTGGATATTGATCGGCAGAATTTGAAAAATTCGGAAAAACTGATGCAGATAGCACAGGGAAAGCGGGAAAGGGGATTGATTTCCGATAATGATTTGTTGCAGTTGAAGTTGAATTACTTGAATGCCTCGTCTTCTCTGATTCAGACGGAACAGGCTTACGAGCAAAAGATGTTTGCTTTGCGTAATTATCTGGGGTATAACGAACGGGTGGTGATTATTCCCGATATGCCGGAAGAGTGTCCGGAAGTCGAGGTGACGTTTAAGCAGGTCATGGAGCTGGCGAACAGGAATAATCCTTTCCGTTATGACGTGGTTTGTCGGATGCTGCAAGCACGTCAGCAGGTGGCACAGGCGAAAGCGGGGAGAGGGTTCAAGGCGGACGTTTACGCTTCTATCGGGTTCACGGGAAGTGATAGAACCTTTAAGGAAACTTACCGGAATTTGCGTAACCGGGAGGCGGTCAGTTTGGGAATAAGTATTCCGATATTGAACTGGGGAAAAGGACGAGGACAGGTGGAGTTGGCTCGCTCGCAAGCCGAGATTACACGGGTGCAGTTGGAGAAAGAAACATTGAATTTCGAGCAAGATGTGATGACGGCAGTGAAACAATATCAGGAACAGAATCGATTGAACGAGATCGTGCGTTTGGCGGATACTGTCGCCCGCAAACGTTACAAGACGGCATACGAGACTTTCGTGTTGGGGCAGATCAGCGTGTTGGATTTGAATGCCGCGCAGACGGAACAGGATAATGCCCGGCGTACTTATGTTAGTCAGCTGTATTCGTCATGGGTGTATTTTTATACTTTACGCGGGTTGACTTTGTATGATTTCGAGAAGAGAGAAGATATAATTTATCAACAAGAAAAATATTAGATTATGGATCAGGCAATATCTCCGGAGATAAAAAGACGACGTAAGCGGAAGATGATCGTGAAAGTTTCTATGATCGTGGTCATAGGCGTGGGGGTGTTTTCTTTTTTGGTTAATATGTTTCAACCCAAGATTCGAGGGGCGGAGGTGAATTTCGGAGTGGTGGACGAGGGGGCCGTGGAGGTATCCGTGTATGCAACGGGGAAGGTGGTTCCTTTTGCGGAAGAGGTCATCACTTCTCCGGTGTCTTCGAAGGTGCTGGAAGTGTACAAGAAGTCGGGTGACCGGGTTCGGAAGGATGAACCGTTGTTGCAGTTGGATTTGGAAACGATACGGACAGAGTACGAGACAAAGAAGGAGTCGTTGAAGATGCAATTAAATAAATTGGATTTGCAGCGTAAAACGATAGCGAGTGATTTGGCGGAAATGAAGATGCAGGTGGACATCGACGAGATGATGTTGAAACGAACTTTGGTGTCGCTGAATAACGAGCGCTATTTGGATAGTATCGGGGCCAGTACGAGGGAAAAGGTGCGGGAGGCAGAATTGAATTACACGGTGAAGCAGATGCAACTGGAGCAATTGAAACGTAAATATGAAAATAAAAAGAGCACTTCACGGTCGGAGATTCGCTCGCTGGAGTTGGATTACAAGATCGCCAAGAGGAATATGGATTTGTTGTTCAAGACGCTTGGGGAGGCACAGGTGATGGCTCCTCGTTCGGCCACGTTGACCTGGATTAACGATCAGGTCGGGGCTTCCGTTTCGCAGGGAAGTAATTTGGCGATATTGTCTGATTTGTCGAGTTTTAAGGTGGAGGGTGAGATTGCCGACAGTTACGCGGATAAGATTACTGCGGGGAACCGGGTGAACGTGGTGATCGGTGGAGAGAAGCTTTCGGGTACCGTGGGGAATGTCACACCTTCGGTGAATAACGGAGTCATCAAGTTTGTCGTGTTCTTGGATGATCAGGGTAATACCCGATTGCGTTCAGGGCTGAAAGTGGATGTACACGTCACTCATGCCATGAAGGATGAGACGTTGCGTTTGCCAACAGGAGCTTATTATATGGGTCGGGGAGATTATGACCTGTGGGTTGTGAACGGGGAGCGAGTGGAAAAGAGAAAAGTTATGCTGGGCGAGAGTGGTTTCGAATACGTGGAGGTGTTGCAGGGGCTGACGGTCGGGGAGAAGGTTATTATCTCGGATATGGGAAGATACAGGGATAAGGAGGTGCTGTATGTGAGGTGAGTTGCCAAGGGGAAGCTTGTAAATTTATGATTTATGATTTGTGATTTACGATTTGTGATTTAATCTAGGTGTTTTTGTTGAGAATATTTGTGCATGAATGAATTTTAACTTACCTTGGCTGTTGTGTTTAAAAATGCGTTTATGAAAAAAATCAGTATTGTTTCAATCGTAGTATTGTGTATTATTTTGTTTGGCGGATGTGCCAGCGAACCGAATCAGGAGGTGAATATTATTCCTCAACCTCAACAAGTAACAGTTATAGATGGTGGTTTTTATCTATCCCCGAAAACAGTGATTAACGTGGTGAAGGGGGCGGATGATTTGCAACCGGCTTGTACTTTTATGAGCACATTGGTTGAGAAATCTTTCGGGAAGGCTTTAACCGTGGAGAACGGGGAGGCTGGGAAAAATGCGATTAATATTGTTGTCGATCCATCAATGAAAACGGATGCTTATGATTTAACGGTGGAGAAGAATGCGGTTAATATAAAAGGCGGAAGTTCGAAAGCTGTTTTCTATGCTATGCAGAGTTTACGGCAGATGATGCCTGTGGGCGTGGAGAATGGGGAGAAAATGGATCGGATTCGGATTCAAAATGTACAGATTCAAGATGAACCTCGTTTAGGGTACCGGGGGACGATGTTGGACGTGTGTCGTCATTTCTTCACGGTGGATGAGGTGAAAACTTTTATCGATATGTTGGCTTTGCATAAGTTGAGCGTGTTCCATTGGCATTTGACGGATGATCAGGGGTGGCGTATCGAGATTAAAAAATACCCGGAACTCACGAAAATCGGAAGTCAGCGGAAACAAACCGTGATTGGTAAAAATACCGGAAAATATGACGCTACTCCATACGGACCGTATTTTTTCACGCAGGAGGAGATTAAAGATGTTATTCGATATGCTGCCGATCGGTATATCACGATCATTCCGGAAATAGAGCTTCCCGGACATGCACTTGCCGCATTGGCTACTTATCCGGAATTGGGATGTACAGGTGGACCTTACGAGGTGTGTCAGATGTGGGGAGTGTTCCCGGAAGTATTTTGCCCCGGTAACGAGAAAACGTTTGAGTTTTGGGAAGGCGTGTTGGATGAGGTTGCGGAATTATTCCCCGGAGAGATCATCCATATCGGGGGAGACGAGTGTCCGAGGGATGCGTGGAAAAAGTGTAAGAAATGTCAGACCCGAATGAAACAGGAGAATATGAAAGAAGAAGGTGAACTGCAAGATTATACCGTTCACCGGATCGAGGCGTATTTGAAAGGGAAAGGCAAGAGAGTTATCGGTTGGGATGAAATATTGGAAGGTGATGTTTCTAAAACAGCGATTGTTATGTCGTGGAGAGGTAAGACGGGTGGTATTAAAGGGGCGAAGAGAGGAAACGAGGTGGTGATGGTGCCGAATGACTACGCTTATTTTGATTACTATCAATCCAAAGATGTTGACAAGGAACCTTTTAGTATCGGTGGTTTTGTTGATGTGGCGAAAGTATACAGTTTGGACCCGACAGAAGGATTGACTGCCGAGGAAGGAAAGAAAATTATCGGGGTGCAAGCTAACTTGTGGACGGAGTATATCACTACTTTTAGTCATGCCCAATATATGTTATTGCCGCGTATGGCTGCATTGGCAGAGGTGGCATGGACCCCGCAGGCAGATAGAGAGTATTCTAATTTCTTGAATCGGGCGAAGTTGTTGACTCAACGTTACGAGGCTTTGGGTTATAATTTCGCGAAACATATTCTACAAGAGGCAAAGTCTAATGAATAAAATAGTTTGGATTCTGTTTTTCGGTTGTGTCACCTGGGGAATAATCGGGTGTTCAACCGAAAAAGAGATTCGTATGGAATTGAATTCCGGTTGGCAATTTCGCCAAAGGGATTCGGGAACATGGTTACCTGCTACGGTACCCGGTACGGTACACACGGATTTACGGGCCAACGGGAAGATTGAAGATCCTTTTTACCGGATGAATGAGTTGCAGTTGCAATGGATTGATAAGAAAGATTGGGAGTACCGGACAGAGTTCACGGTTTCGGAGGAAATAGGGGAAAAGGTCAATCAACGAATCACGTTCACGGGGTTGGATACTTACGCCGATGTTTATTTGAACGGGGAGAAGTTGGGGAGTACGGATAATATGTTCCGGACGTGGAGGTTTGATGTTGAGGGAAAATTGAAAGTAGGTCGGAACGAGTTACATATCGTGTTCGCTTCCCCGACTCTTAAGGGACGGGAAGAGATGGAACGTTACGGTTTGAGGTTACCCGCGGATAATGATCAGAGTGTTCGAGGTGGCATGGGAGATGATCGGGTTAGCGTGTACACTCGTAAAGCTCCTTACCATTACGGTTGGGATTGGGGGCCTCGTTTGGTGACTTCCGGTATATGGCGTCCGGTGATTTTGGAGGCTTGGAATGACGTGAAGGTGGAGGATGTGTTTATTCGCCAGCCTTCCGTGACAAAGGAAATGGCTCAGTTGGTTGCGGAGGTGTGTGTGAATTCGGATAAGCAACAAAATGTTACAATGGCGATTATGAACGAGGGGAAAGTGTTGTTGCGGGAGCAAAAAGAATTGAAAAAGGGAGAGAATAAAATATCTATACCTTATGTGATCCAGAATCCCCGTTTGTGGTGGAGTAACGGGCTGGGGGAACAGAACCTGTACGATTTCACGATTCAGGTGACCAGTGGGGGAGGTATGGTGGCGGAAAAGAAGGTGACGACAGGGTTACGGTCGTTGAAGTTAGTTCGACAAAAGGATCAATGGGGAGAGTCTTTCGGTTTCGAGTTAAATGGTGTACCCGTGTTTGCCAAGGGGGCTAATGCTATCCCGAACGACGTGTTCCTGCCTCGTGTGACCCGGGATTTGTACGAGAAAATGGTGTTGGATGCGGCGAATGCTAACATGAATATGATCAGAATATGGGGTGGTGGAATATACGAGGATGATGCTTTTTTTGAATTCTGTGATAAGTACGGGATCATGGTATGGCAGGATTTCATGTTTGCCTGTGCGATGTATCCCGGGAATCAAGAGTTTTTAGATAACGTGCGTCTGGAGGCTATTGACAATGTTACTCGAATCCGGAATCATCCTAGTATCGCTTTGTGGTGTGGGAATAATGAAAACGCTTTGGCTTGGCGACACGGTGCGCCGGGGGGATGGGGATGGAAGAATGCTTTCTCGAAGGAGGAACAGGATACGGTTTTCAAGGCTTACTATACAGTTTTTCACGAGATACTTCCCGAGGTGGTGAATGATTACACGGATGGGGATGATTACTGGCCTTCTTCGCCGATGGCGGGACCGGAACCGGATCAGCATGGATTGGACGGGACGACTTCGGGCGACCAGCATTACTGGGGTGTGTGGCATGGTTTCCGACCATTGGAAAGCTTTGATGAGGTGACAACCCGTTTTTGTAGTGAATACGGGTTTCAGTCCTTCCCGGAAATGAGTACGATAGAAACATATGCACTGCCGGAGGATTATGATATAGAATCGGAGGTGATGAAATCACACCAAAGGAGTTATATTGGTAACGGGCGTATTCTGGATTATATGAAAATGTATTACCGGGTTCCGGACGAGTTTGAACAATTTATTTACATGACCCACGTGTTGCAGGGACTTTCTACAAAGATGGGTATTGAGGCACATCGTCGGAATATGCCATATTGTATGGGTTCCTTGATTTGGCAGATTAATGATTGTTGGCCAGTTGCCAGTTGGTCGACGACGGATTATTACCATAAATGGAAAGCGGCGCATTACGTGATGCAGGATTGTTTTAAAGAGGTGATCGTTGCCTCTAAATGGGAGGGGGATACTTTGGCGATTTATGCCGTGAGTGACAGATTGGAGGAGATTCAAGGGGAACTGATTATTGAGGTACTGGATTTTCAAGGAAATTCTGTTTTCTTGGTCGAGAAAGAGGTAAATGTAGCGGCAAATACTTCAACGGTTTTGTGGAAATTGAACCGGGAGTCGTTGCTTGGAGGAGGTTCGGAGAAGGAGATGATGCTTGTGGTATGTTTGAGACAAGGTGATCGGGTTCTAGACGAAAAGAATGCTTATTTTGTGTATCATAAGAATTTGAATTTGCCAGAACCGCACTTCTCCATTCAGGCAGGGGAGGAGAATGGAGAGAAATTTATTCAGGTTTCTTCGGATAAACTGGCTTGCAATGTTATGTTCTATATTCCGGGAGAATCGATTTTCTTTTCAGATAATTATATAGATATAATTCCGGGAAGGAGTTATAAAATAAAGGTTGACACGGATTTATCCCCCACGCAAATACAGGAGCGGATAGGGGTGCGTTATGTTCGTTGAGAAATTAAATTTTAAAAGAATCCGGGGGGAGGCGTTCCTTCCGGACTTCTTCCTTCTTTCTTTTTACCTATGGAGTTAAAGCGATAGGAAACTGTTAACATGTAGTAATTCCGCTCATTCGTGCTGTAGCTGGTTTGTGTGTACAGGTCTTGAATGCTGTAATTTAACAAGTTTCTTTGACGTAGAATGTCCATTGCTTTGAACCTGACTTGAAGCTGTTTTCTTTTCAAGAATTTTTTTCCGATCTCCATGTTTAAGAGACTATTGGATTGGTTCACGTTTCCACCTTTTTTACTTAGCGTGTAACTATATGAATAATCTCCGGCAAGGATGAATTCTTTCCAGAATATCCATTTGGCACTTGCGTTGACTGATTGAGAGAAAGAACTGGAGCCTTCTGTGGTTGTACTTGTCGAATTGGTGTAAGAGGTGCGAGAAGATACGTTATAGTCTAAATTTTCGGATATGTTACTATTGATATTAAGACCGAATGATGCATTATGAGAATTTGTCAAATTCTTTATACTATTATAGATTGAAGGAGTTCTAGAATAACTGTAAGATAAAGAAGGGCTTAATCTTAGTTTTAAAGATTTGATTTCAAAAGAATAACTGGAATTCATGGAAAGCCCCCATTGTCCGTTCAAATTTACGGGCCGTGTGAGTCGTGCTCCTTGCAATATTTGGTAACCGTTGATAACCGTGTCTTTTGAAATGAATTGTGTTGCCGTGGCAATATTGTTAAATGAGTTCCGGAAACTGAGATTTACGTTTAGGAAACTGAAATTTTCTTCGCTTACAATACTTCGGCTAAAAGTCATCGAGGCCGATTGTGAGAATGTTTTTTTCAAATTGGGATTTCCTGTTGAAATATTTAATTGGTCTCTCACATCAAGAATATCCTGTAATTGCTCGGCTCTGGGGGAATCTGTATTCCCGTTATAGTAAAAAGTCATGGTTGATCTTTTGGATATATTATAGCTGAAATTTACTTGAGGGGAAAGGTTCAGGTAATTATTTCTCACGTTAGAGTCCGGTGCATTCAAGTATTCGTATTTATTTTCTTCTCTTGATAGATTGATTGAGCCACCGGCACTGAAATAAAATTTTTCTTGATTGTATCCATAACGGATGCCTAGGCTATTACTTGTTCTTATGGTACTGGTTTTATTCGTTAAGGCGGTGTCAATACCAATGACTTCCGTGAAAAGTGCGTCTTTGTATGACATACTTTCTTTGTCAGAACTGTTCTTGTTGTAACTGAAAGAGTAGTTGAATGATAATCGGGCTTTTTCTGTTAACGGTTCTGAATAAGAAATAGAAGCCGTGTATGAATTGGATATACCTTCGGAGGTGTTAATGAGATTTCGTAACGTATCTCTCTTGTTTATAATACTACTATCTTGTTGTGTATTATTGTTTTCGTTTTTACTGATATTTATATTCCCGTTTAGAGTGAATGTCCGGCCCGTTTTCTGGAAGGCGTGCATCCAGGAGAAATTACCCCCAAAGGAGTGATTTTCACTGTGACTTTGATTTTTGCTGTTCGTGATATTTATCGTGTCGTTGTCTTGAATATTGCTATTCATGTTCAATGATCGACTATCTGATTTGCTAAATGAAAAAGAAGGGGTGAAGTAGAACCTGTTTTTCTTGTTCATGGAGTAATTAAACCGGGTATTCACGTTATGACTTGAACTTTCAGACCACGAATGTGATTCTGAATTATAAATGTTGCTCTGGAAACTTTCAGAAGGGAAATATTCCTGAATACTGGAATTGGCAGAATAAGACTCGCTGTTGCTACCATTGTAACTTCCTCCGATATCAGTACCTTTACTAAAAGTGTTGGCGAAGTCCACGGAGTAATTTTTCCCTCGATTATTCCCACCTTTCCCGTGGTATTGTGCATTAGGAAGTTCGGAACCTTGATTGGTGTTACGTAGGCTTCCTTGTATGGAAAATTTCTGCTTTTTGTTGAAGGCATTAGCTGAAACGCCTAGATTATAGTTATTATCTTTAAATGAATCTTCTAGGTCTTCTGAAATGCCGTATCCTAGGTTAGCTTTACCGAATACTTTCAACTGATTAGGATTTTTGGTCTCAATGTTTAATGAGCGGAATCTTTTTCCGTCATCATATCCTGAAAAATCAGCTTCTTCACTTTTTCCGTCAAACATCTTTATCTTGTTGACAAGACTGGCCGGAAGTGTCTGGAGGGCAGCCATCGGGTTACTAAGGAAATATTCGGTTCCGTCAATATAGATTTTCTTGACTTCTTCCCCGTTTGCCATTAATTTCCCGTCGACGATTTGAAAGCCGGGTAATTTTTTCAACAAGTCTTCCAATTCTGCATCTTCCGGGACTTTCAAGGCGTTTGCATTGAATTCTGTTGTATCACCTTTCTGAATGATTAAAGGTGGTTTTGCTGTAATAACGACTTCTTCCAATACTTCCGGAAGTAATTTAATTATTCCGACATTTGTATCTACTTTTACCAGATATTTTTGGGTTGTAGCTTGGTAACCAACAAAGGATGCGGTAATAACCAGCTCTCCTGGAAGGAGGTCTTTTAGGGTGAATTCTCCCATCGCATTAGTTACCGTAGTTGGTTTTTTATCTTCTCCAACGTAGATGTGTGCACCTGGTAGAGTTTCGTCATCAGTCTCTCCTGTTACGATACCTTTTAGTGTGTATTTGATAATTTTTTCGGGTATTGTGGTTGTTGTATCTTTTCTAATTGTATCATTCTTTTGCGTTTGGGCAAACATGATCACGGGTGTGGTTAGCGTGAATAAAAGAAAGATTATTTTGTAGATATGAAGTTGCATATTATATGTTGTTGTTCTGATTTAAACAAAAATAGACATATAATATGGATGTTCCATGATTAAAAAAAGGTTTATGATTTCTTTAAATACTATTTTAACAAAATATTTAGAAGTCTGTTAGAAAGTGATACAGGCGTGGATTCCAGGGGACTTTGGGAATACAGTAGGGGTGAGGGTGATCCGTGTACGACCGTAGGGTTTGGTGAAAATATAGGAACTTCCGATACCTATGGCAGCACCACCAAGAATGTCCCACCAATCGTGTTTATCGCAAAAAGTCCGTCCCCAAGCGACGTAAATGGATAAAAGGTAAGCGGGGACACCGAATTTCCAACCATATCGGCGTTGTAAAAAGGAAGCTCCTTGAAAAGTAACAGTTGCGTGTCCTGATGGGAATGCATGATGATCACTTCCATCCGAGCGTTTTTTACGAATCGTGTGTTTTAAGATGTAACTTGTTCCAACAGCCATGACTGCAGAAAAAGCAAGTTGCTTGGTTCCTTGATAATCTTTTTTCAATAGGGTGGTTGCCAAACAGAAGACTGGAGTTGCGTAATATATGACATCTCCGGAGGTCTCTACAGCGTTCTTTTGGGCCGAAACGTTCGTGATTAATAATAAAAATAGGGAAAGTGATAGAGCAAATTGAAAAATAATTGTCGGTATCCTTCTTTTCATCTTATTGATAATTAAAATGTAGCCGCAAATATATAAAAAATGTGCGGTTTTGAGTTGAAAAAAATTGATTTATCGTTTTCAAATTACAAAAATAGTCGTACATTTGCACCCGTTATCGCCAATTTAGCTCAGCTGGTAGAGCAACGCATTCGTAATGCGTAGGTCTGGGGTTCGAGTCCCCAAATTGGCTCCGCTGAAAATCAAGAAGTTAGCTATAAAAAGAGGCCTTTTCGAAGAGATTAGGCCTCTTTTTTCGTGTAAAAAAGCATAGTTTTTTGTACCTTTATGATGGGCTCACGTGAAAAATAAGGTGGAGCAGTTTCGAAAGTGTTATCTTCGCGTGTTTACTAAATATGACACGATGAAAGAACTTCTAGATTTAATTTTACCCGGGGATGTCCTCGCTTTTTTCGAGGTAGTGAAGGAGAGCACCACTAGTGATCAAATTGATATCTACCTTGACGAGAAAAATATCCCGCCGCACGAGTATGGCGGTCAAGGCGTTTTATCCAAGGGTTTCACGGGCACGACCAGGATCCAGGATTTCCCGTTGCGTGGCCGGTCCGTTTACCTTCACGTTCGTCGACGTGAATGGCAACTACCGTCGGGAGAAGTTGTTAGCAACAAGTTTTCCCTGTCTTCAGATGGCACGCGTTACTCTAAGGAGTTCGCGTCTTTTTTAAAAGGTATACTTGGATAATTACCCGATCAGCGGCAAGAGCCTGGAGAAGTTCTATCACGTTAACGGGGATTTGCTGGTACAGCAATACAAGAAACATCTAAGCGATTACCCGTCCTGGGCCCCACGTTCCCACGCTGACAAGTGGCTGGTCTTTCCCGAGAACTTGGGTCCCCGCTTGAGTATCGACGAGAGTTCCCTCTCCCGTGGCGAGTTGTACACGATCGTCACGAACAAGGACGGTCACGGTGGCAAGGGTACCCTCGTTGCCATCATCGAGGGGGTAAAAGCCGGGGAAGTATCCAGTATCTTGAGGAAACTTCCCCGTCAAGCCCGTCACCAGGTAATGGAGATCACGCTTGACATGTCCAGCAGCATGCACGCCATCGCCCGGGAATGTTTCCCGAATGCCGAGCAGGTTATCGATCGCTTTCACGTGCAAAAGCTCGCTTGTGATGCCTTGCAAGAGTTAAGGATCGAGCACCGCTGGGAGGCGATCAACGAGGAAACCAACGAGATGGAAAAAGCCCGTCTGGAAGGGAAAAAGTACAGGGCGAGAAAATTCCGTAACGGGGAAACCAGGAAAGAGATTTTGTCCCGTTCCAGGTTGCTGCTTTTTAAAGACCCGGCCGCGTGGAGCGTGAACCAGAGAAAGAGGGCTTCCGTGCTTTTCGAGCTGTATCCCGACATGCAAAAGGCCCTCGCCCTGGTGCAAAGGTTGAGAAGAATCTATTCCTCGTGCAAGTCCGTGGCGGGTGCCAGGCTTAAACTCGCCTTGTGGTACAATCAAGTCAACGAGGCCGGCTTTCACTCTTTCAATTCCGTGGCAGCTTCCGTGTTCGCGCACTCGAATAGAATCTTGAACTTTTTCAACAACAGGAGCACCAACGCTTCCGCCGAGTCTTTTAACGCCAAGGTGAAAGCCTTCAGGGCTCAATTCAGGGGGGTGCTTGATATTAAGTTTTTTCTATTTAGAGTTGCAAAGATTTTCGCCTGAAAAGAAACGGGCTGAAACGGCAGAGAACAAAAGGTCCACCTTACTTTTCACGTGAGCCATATTAACTACAAAATATCATTAATCACTGTATATTCCAACAATAAAAAAGCAAGGAATTGATACTGGAAAACAGGGAAATTAAGTATCATATTTGCTATCATACCCATTTTATTTGCTATCCATTGGTCACCAAAGTGGTCACCTGCTCTAAAAAAAGTGGTCACCTTTTTTACCGACATAAATTATTGTTGTAAAGCACATTAAATCCATTATATTATAATAACAAGAGTAAACATCTCATTTTCTAGGTGTCATTCTAAAATCTAAAAAAATAGCCGCATCAAAAAAAAGATGCGGCCATCAAACATATTTTTATTCCTATCGCTTTCTGTAATTATTCTCGTCCAAATTCCACAATTCTCTCAATCTTGTTAACTCCCCCTTTTCATCCGGGAAATACTGTTGAAATGCCCAAACAAAAGAACGTCCAAATGCCATTGCTTCAGGTAAAGTCGTCATTTTACGAATATATTCCTTTACTTGATCTGCCTGTCCGAAATAACAAGCTTCTGCCAAATCACACCAAACGAGGAAAAATTCCTTATCCGACAAATCCGATATCTTAATCAACGAACGCATACTAGGCATCTCGTTTGCTTCCCCACAATTCCAAGGATTTTCTTTACTCGTGATTCGTCCGGTCGTGTTATTAATCAAATGATCGGACAACATCGTACGAATAATCCTGAAAGAAGCCTCTTCATATTTTTTACCTGCTATTTCACCCCTATTTTCCACGAAAAACTTAAACCGGGGAGCAAACAGATCACTATATTTCAACTCTTCATAAACCACCCAATAACGGGAAGCCAATTTTTCTTTCGGGGATAACAACCCGAACAAAGAATCCGTCAAACTCTTCACCTCTTTTTTCATCCCAGCTTCCCGGAACACTCCCACTGCCATCGGGATCTCTTTTTTCTGCAAAGTCCCATCCGAATACTTTTTCATAAAATGCCCCCACGAAGTTTTCTCTTTCAATCCCCGTTCCACCCGAGGAATAAAGATATGCAACGTGTCCGCCCCCACGATCTTATGCCGCAATGTTCCGTCCGGCAATATCATCAAGAAAGTAGGATAAGCATGTACATCATATTTTTTAGCGAACGCTACCCCTTCCCCCTTTTCCGCATCAATCTTGAAACACACGAAATAATTATCGAAATACTTGGCAGCCTCCGGCGTCTGCAATACCTCCTCGCTCATCCAGCGACACGGTCCGCACCACGACGTACAAACATCCACGAAAACCATTTTCTTTTGCTGCTTCGCCACATTCAAAGCCTCCTGAAAACTTCCCTCCATAAATTTCACCCCCTCTTGGGCGAATCCATTCATCGCAAACAGAAAAATCAACACACTCAATACAATCTTATTCATAACTTAATCTTTTAATGCATTTTTCAACTGATTTATAACATCATCTACCGAATTCGTGGCACACATAACTTTACCCTCCGGATTGAGCAAAACTAAATACGGGATCGAAGAGAGTCTATACCCCATGGCTACATCTCTCAACATCTCTCCCGCACATCGCAATTGCATCCATTCCATTTTTTTCCTCAGCCATAGCTTTTTTCCACTCTTCCTGTTTTTCATCCAATGACACGCTAAACACCTGCAACTCTTTCGGGTATTCCCGATACAGCTCCCACACGTGCGGGATAGCCTTCCGACAAGGTCCGCACCACGAAGCCCAGAAATCGATGAGAACATATTTATTCTGAAGCATCAATTCTGACAAGCTCACCGTATCCCCCTTCACATTCTGCACTTCAAAATTAGTATAATCACATAAACGAGCATATTTCAACATCCCCGGCAACACACGTTTCATCCGGTTCACGCGAGCCGTGTCCGGATTATTCTCGACTAACCGTAATCTCGCTTGTTGTTCCCCTGCCGTGTATTGGAAAAAAGTATTAAGTTCCTTTTCGACCAAATAAGCCGACACGAAATAATCCGGATGCCGCTTGATAAAACTCTCCGAAATACCTTGAAATTTAGCCTTAAGCATCTCAATTTCCGCATTAGACTTCTTCACAGAATCCTCCGGTAAATTCCCCACCCAAGAAAAAGCGGAAGCCTTTAATTTATTATTAAGATCCCGTTCCGCATCCCATACTTCATTCTCGTACTCGCTCAACTCCTCCTGCCCCTTGGGGCCCTTCACGCTCACCATCTGTCGACGTTGAAAAACATCATCCGTTTTTCGCACCTCCTCCGGGGAAACCATCTTCACTTGATAACTTGCATTCTCCAGCATAAGCTTTACTGTAACAAAATCAACCGTTCCCTTGCGAAAACGCAACTCTCCCATCACGTGCCCTTCCACTTTCCCCTCCAACCGGAACGCACCATTCGACACAATGGTTGAGGCTATCTCACGCTCTTTCCCCTTCTCGATATCAACTACTGCAACTTTCATAAATGTATTACAATTCTCCACTTGCCCCTCAATCACAAACTTCTCCTCTTTCACCTCACGATTGCCACATTCCCAGTTCACCAAACACATGACAAATGCTACATACAATAACAAACTTTTCATCTTACAATATCTCATTATTTACACAAACACTCTACCTCTTGTTTGATCTCCTTCACGTGTTTAGGATTCGAAATCACCCGCCCTTCCTTATCCAATATCAAGAAATAGGGAACACCACCAACCTGATACTTCTCCAAAAAATCTTTGTATCCCTGTTTCGTGAACACGTACTGTGCCCACTTTGCTTGTTTCTTCTCGATAGCAACTTTCCAGGCGTTTAAATCCGTATCACACGAAACCCCAATCACCACGAGATCCTCCGGGAAACGTTCTGCCAACTCCTTGATATCAGGAATTGCCGCAACACACGGCCCACACCATGTTGCCCAAAAATCCACCAACACGTACTTTCCCGTGGGAATAACTTCCGACAACTCACACGCATTCCCGTTGATATCATTCAACGCCAAGTTTACAATCGGGTACCCTTTCGCTGTCAACTTCGCCAACGTACAATTCCGACGAAACGTAGCAAACCGTTCTAGGTCATCAGGAGCCCCCACGATCGTCTTCTCCAGCTCCTCCACTTCTCCCCGAGTCAAATTATATCCCATTCGCAACATCTTATTCCCCAAATAAACCGAAATAGCCGAAGAAGGATGCGCAAGAATAAAATCCTTATCCCCCTTTCCTTGCAATTTCCATAAATTGTACTCGTTAAAATCAGCCTGCACCCGTCCCCCGGTAATCTTAAAATCTGAAGTAATCGGAGCATCCAGAGGAATACTATCATAATGAGATGTCTGCACACGCATCTCCACGTTATCCACGAAAACGGGAGTGTACGTCCATCTAATCTTTTCACCCTCTGTGAGACTCTCGATGTTAGTTGTTATCAACATGCATAACATCGGCCCCTTCACCTGCCCCCTCAACTCGAAACAACCGTCTTTCACTACAGTTTCACAAATCGTGGTCGTAGGCAACTCTTCCGCCGTCAACAACGAAACCACAATGCTATCCCTCATACCGGGAATCTGTCCCCGAATTACGAATTCTTTTTCTTGCGCGCTGGAATTAGCGCACAAGAAAATTAAAAACAACAAAATCAACCCGATCTTATTCATACACCTTCACTCCATGTTTGTGTAAAACCTTCACCATCTCCTCCATCTTATCTATAATAATCGGGTATTCCGCATAAGTTTCCCGAAACTCTGCTTCCGACAACTTAAAAATCTCCTCCACGTAAGCCTTCAAATCATACTCTTTCGAGTGAAAATCCGGACCGCCCCATCCGATATCATAAGTAGGTAAATACCCGCATGCCTCAATTGGAGTAGGCACCTCATATTTGGACGATAACTTATAATACTCATCGCTATAACTGTAAAAATCCGCCCAATCATCATCCGGGATAGCAGTAATATTACTACTAATCAAACTTCCCACGAGATTGGTCTTCAACACCTCTTTCTCCTCTGCCGTGAATGCAGACAAATTACTTACAGCAATGACGGTCGACTGCATGCCAGCATAAAAAGAATATTCTACCGGATCGTTATATGATCCATAATTCCATTTAAAATAAACCAAACGATCCAACAACATTAGCGAATAAGGATAAAACATCTCAGGTACGCTTACCAACACCTCCCGTTCAACAAACTCCGTCACCACCTTCTTCTCCTCCAACGCTTTGTAGGGATAACAAATAAAAGAATCTATACCTTGATTGGTTGAAACCATATTCCACTCCAAATGAACTTTGGTATATACCTCCTTCTTACCCCCCATACCATTCACCTCCCGTGCAGTCAATGTATCCGAAAATAATAAATACATACCCGTCCGGTCAAAAAAGCCTCTCCGCAACTCCGCTTCCTCGCCAGTGGCTCCTGCAGGCACGGCAAACAGATTCGCCTCAGATTGGCTATTATCCGGCCAATCCTCTTTACTACAAGCCCATAAACCAGCTATTATCAACAATCCTATTATATACTTCATCTCTTTAATTTTAATTATTCAACATCTTCACCTTTCCTCTCGTTACGAGGATTATCAATCATACCCGTATTCTTGTCCAATTCCACTTTAGGCAAGGGCAACACCCAAGCCGGATCCTCCGGGGTCAACGTAAACCGACGCTTCCAAATCGTCTCATACGTCCACGTTGTTTCATTTCGCACTCTATTCTCAACAACATGATTAATTGTCGTCGCTTGCGGGAATTTTTCCGCCACCTTGTAACGTCTCAAGTCAAACCAACGATGTCCCTCCAAGCAAAGTTCTCGCTGACGTTCTTCCCGAATAAAGCGCACGAGCTCTTCTCCCGAAAGGGCGTTTACCTCTGCCTCGTCAAAAGCTTCCCGCTTAATTCTTCTCTCCCGCAAGTCATTCAATGCCTTTCGGGCTGTCACTTCATCCTCTCCACAAGCTGCCGCTTCCGCTAGATTCAAATAAGCCTCAGACGTCCGCAACACAAATACATCCGACATATCGGGAGTCACGAACGTACGTCCATGCATCTTTTTATACAACAATCCCAAACCATCAGAAGAAACAACGAAATGTTCCAAACGCAAGTCTTTTGCCTCCTCAGGCTTATAAGCCAAATACAACTCATCGGAGATACGCATATCTTGATTCGAAACATAAGTATTGATTGAAGTTTCCGACGTCGCATAAAAAGAAAGTGCCCCCGGCAAAGAAGTAGATCCGGTAGAAAATATCAACTCCGATAAACCGGGATACAAAAACTGTGAATTACTATACCCGTTCAAATCCGTCAAACGCGGTCCTTCTTCCGTCACCAATTTTGCATATTTAGCCGCATTCTCGTAATCACACATATACAAGTATGCGCGGCTCAACATCAATCTCGCTGCCACTACATCTGCCCGCCACACCGACTTCTTCGACACATTCTTCAAATATTTTTCTGCCTCCAACAAATCCGCCACAACCCGCTCGTACACCTCCGACACGGAATTGCGCTGATAATACTTATCTTCGACACTATTCGACAACTTGATCGGCACAGCCGGATCATTTCCCGCTGTAGCCTTGGCGTAGGGTCTCCCGTAAAGATTAACCAAGAAGAAATAGCAACTACCCCGCAAGAAATAACTCTCCCCCTTAATTCTATTTACGTTTTGCACATCCTCCTCTTCAGTCACATCCTCATACGCCTTAATCTCTTCCAAAATAATATTACAAGCATTTATGTGAGAATACAGGTGACGGAAATCTGCCGCATCATCCCATGCAGTCTTCCCTTCCAAATTCTCGTACACCCGGTATTGCCAAGTATGATACCCGTAGATTGTACCGCAAGCCCCTTCTGCCACCCAAGAACTCCCTCTCGTCTGCTGCGCCAACTCATCCGACATCACGTGTAGACAAGGCAAATAATTTTCTCCCGCTATGCCCGAAAATTGCCAACCGTTAGACACGTAAAACCTTTCGAAATAAGCATTCCCTAGTAAAATCTCGTCCAAATCATCATAACCCTTAATATAAGACTTATCCTGCGAGTATTCCTCCAAGAAACCCGAACACCCACACAAAGCCAAGATACAAATGATCAAGTATAAATTTTTCATATTGCCTGCATTATCATGTTAATTAAAAAATGAAGCCACTTTTCGCTCCAACTCCTCTCCCCGCAAATCTACCGCAACAATCTCCCCTTTCGGGTTCAACAAATACATTTTCGGGACACTCGTCACACCGTAACGCTTCGCCACCGGACAATCCCATCCTTTCAAGGAAGACACGTGTACCCAAGGTAATTCTAACTCCGAGATAGCCTTCGTCCAAGCATCACGCTTATCATCCAACGACACACTATAAATCTCGAATCCCTTATCCCTGAATCGCTCGTAAATCGCCTTCAAGTTCGGGATCTCCTTCCGACAAGGCCCGCACCACGATGCCCAAAAATCCAACAACACATACTTCCCTCGCAACGAGTACAACGAAACATGTTTCTCCTCCGGTGTCGTCAAATCAATATCCGGAGCAATTCCTCCCATTTGCGTTGGTTTCATGTAATCGATATGACCTTTCAACGATCTCCCCGCCGCAGAAGCTTTCACCTCCGGTGCCAAACGCTCGTAATCTTTAGCAATCTCCTCAAACGGATATTTCGACAAAAGTAGATCTTCCATGAAATAAGCAATAGATACCCTGTTCAAATTAGAATCGATAAATGCTTCCAATGACACATCTTTCTGATCCATCACGTAACCGAACATCACGGCAAAAGTACGAGTAAATTGCAACTCTCCAGCCCGTTTCATCACCGCCTGCTCGGGACTTCCCTTCACCGTGCAAGAATTCCGCATGTTTTTATCTCCTAAAAATCCTACAATCTCAACTACAATCGGTTCCCGATCCAGTAAAATAGTTTCTGTTCCCGATCCCATGGAAAGTGTCAACCTTTTTTCCCCCGTGAATTCCTTACCCATGTGAAACTTACCATCTCTAACAACAGCACTATCAACCACCCGGGCATCCTCGCCCCAACCATCCAGCAAACAAACGATTTGTCCATCAGCCCCTTCCCAAGTTCCGGAAATGGAATACTTCTCCACATGATTACACGCCCCAACAAAAAAAGCAATAAAAAGAATATATATATATTTCATCACACCTTATAATTTAAAAAGTTACATTCAATCCAAAAGTAAATGTTGGTCGTTCCGAAAGCTGTACTTCCGTAAAACCACTCTGCACGGGAGTCTGCCCCTTCAGCTTACTATTTGTCACGATAAACGGATTGCTCACCGAAGCGGAAACCTCCAGTAACGAAATACCCCAACGTTCAGTATCAAACGAATAAGTCAATCCCAGATTAGTACATTTCAAATAATCTGCACTCACCACCCGAATATTACTATAATTATACATCTCCCACTTTGTATCCGCAATCTCTGGAACTTGCCCGGAGGTAAAACAGGACCAGTGACTCAAGCTAGAAGACGAGCCGCCATCTATCATAAATGCAGGAATATTTGTATATTTTTCATCCCCAGGATGTTGCCAACGTTTCAGAAAAATTTTATTCAAATTACTCTCCGGACGCACCCTAGCTCCATTATCCGCATACAACTTAAACAAACGCGTCTTCGCCCCCAAACTATAAGAGAACGCCGCATTCAAACGCCACCTCTTATAATTCACCGTTGTGTTCAATCCCCCGAATATAATCGGCTCCCTTCTTCCCGACTCCTCCAACACTTGCGTAAACACCTCGTATTTCGACTTCCCGTGAAGTGATTCCTGCTCCTCTTCCATATCATCAAACATCGGCAAGCCCTTTGCGTCTAATCCCGTGAACTTGTAAGAGTAAAACGAACTCACAGACTTACCCTTTACCACGGCAGTCCCGTTCAAAAAATTCATACGTTCGAACTGATCTGCCCCGGGTAACGAATTCACCTCATTATTCGTGTGAGTAAATGACGTAGACACGTACCAACGCAGATTTTCCTTCCGAATCGGATTCAGCGTAAGTGCAAAATCATACCCGCTATTCACAATCTCTCCCCCGTTCACCACGTAAGAAGTCATACCATTCACTCCCGAAATCTCCTTGTTCAAATAAGCATCCTCTGTCTTCTTCCGGTAATACGAGGCCACCACCATTAAACGACGCTGAAACATGGAAAACTCCACACCCACATTCAACGAACCCGTTTTCTCCCACTTCAAATCCGGGTTCGGATAAGTAGTGATCGACGAAACATACTCCCCGTAATGATCATTATACGGCTTCTTCGAAATAATCGCCACGGGAGACTGTCCGTCTAGCATATTCCCTTGATACCCATAGGACATTTTCAACCGCAAATCATCAAACCAATCCTGCTCCCCTTTAAAATGCTCCATCACGTTATAATTAAACGAAGCCGACCATATCGGTAAAAGCTTATCATTACTTCTCTCTCCAAACTGATTCGAGCCATCATACCGTACATTGGCATTCACGGTAAACCAATTCCCGTAACTATAGGAGATACTACCGTACCATGACAACATATTACTCAAATTATCCGTCACCACCGGTACATTCTCTGACATCCAATTCGCATAGGACGTGTACACCGTCGGATCAACCACGATAAACTGTTTCCCGCGCTCCGGATCATATCCCCGGGTAATATTCTTGTACGCATCATATTTCGTGGAATTCGTTTCCATACCCACCGATGCGTTGATATTATGCTGTTGCTCCACACCCCAATAGCGATTCAAGTCTGCCTGCAAACGAAACATATATGACTTGTTTCTAGATTTATCCACCGTCAATTCTCCCCCTCTCGGCATTCCGGAAGTTTCATCCGCTCCCGCCTCATCAGCACTTCTCCGAATCAGAGCAGCATGATAAGTCTTCGTTCCCCAATACCCCTCAATATCCGTATTCGCCACCGAATAAGACAAAATCGTTGAAATTTTCAACCATTCCCAAGGCTTCACATCCAGATTTGCCCGGAAAGTAACAGAAGAACCCTCCTGCCGCTTACTACTATTCTCCAACTCGTTCAGAATATTGTAGTCATAGTACGAGAAACCACTTGGAATCAAGTAAAAACTATACTTTCCCTCTTCTGTGTAAGCCGGAATCGCCCGACTCGTATTATAAGCATAATTAATCGGGGCAATCTCCTCTTGATAATACTTTCGTTTTGACGTGTTCGCATTCACGTTAAACGAAGCTGCCAACCAAGGCGTGAAATTCATATCCAAATTCAACGTCCCCGTGTAACGCCTGTCAAGATTAGGCTTCACCACATCCTCCTCGATATTCACTCCCACGGAAGAATAATAACGGACTTTTTCCGTTCCTCCCGTCACGCTCACCGTGTGAGAAGAAGAAAACGCATCCCTCGTCAACAACTTAAACCAATCCGTGTTCTCCTTTCCTAGATAAGCCACCTGTTTCTCAAACTCTTCGTAGGAGATCGTGCGGTTATACAACTCCCGCAGTAACTTCTCGTATCCAACCCAAGTAACACTTGTCGCATATTGGTAACCAGCCTCCGCCAACTCACGGGAAACATTCAACCGCTCCTTGGCGTTCATCAAATCAATATTCCGGTCTGAATAACGCGGTCTTAACTTCAATGTTGCCGTACCCCGGTAAGAAATTTGGGGTTCTCCTACGTGGCCCCGCTTCGTGGTAATCACGATCACTCCATTGGCAGCTTTCGTTCCGTAAAGAGCTGTCGCCGAAGCATCCTTCAACACGTCAATACGCTCTATATCCTGCGGGTTAATACCCGAAATCGCATTACCAATACGATTAATATAATCCGGATCGTTCAACTCGTCCGGCGAAATCTGCACCGGGTCCTGCACGATCACACCATCTATGACCCACAACGGTTCCCGATTCCCGATCAACGTCGAAGTTCCTCGAATCCTAATTTTCGGGGCAACACCCGATTCTCCGGAATTAGTCATCACCATCAAATCGGGAATCTGCCCTTCCAGCATCTTGTCCAACGTCGATACTCCCGGAATCATGATATCCTCCATTTTTACCGAAGACACAGCACTCGTTGACTTCCGACGATCAATCACCTGATACCCCGTAATTACCACTTCCTCCATTTCGTTCATATCTTCTTCCAACACTACGGTCAATTCTGTTTGTCCCCTCCACTTCACCTCTTTTGTCTTCATTCCCACGAACGAAAATAATAACGTTACCGAATCCCGTTTAGGAATCGTAATCACGAAATCTCCTGAAATTCCCGTGGCAACCCCTGTCGTTGTTCCTTTCAAAACTACCGTTACTCCCGGTAACATCCCACCCCGAGAATCCTTCACGACTCCTTTCACTGTTACTCCTTTCAAAGAATCCTGTACAGACATAGGCTGCCCGCTCTTTATCACCACCACCCTATTCTGTATTTCGTAATAAAGATTCGTTCCTTTCAGCAACATATCAAGAATCGCCTCCAACGACGCATCTTTAAACACGGCACTGACATTAGTCACCTTTGACACATCGGACACATTATAGAAAAAAGTAATATCACTCTTCTTTTCTAATGTCCAGATTACCTCTTCCAACGTAACCCCTTTCATATCGAGGCTCATTTTGATATGTTGTCCCCTCACCCCGGCAGACAACGTCATCATGGAACAGAATAGTAGACACGTACACAACTTCATAATTCTAAAAATTTTCACGTACTTTCCCCTACAAGGAAAGCAGTCTTTCCACTTTTTTTTCATAACTTTGTTATTCGATTTAATTAAACTTGTATTTATACGAGGTAAAAACTAGAGCAGGTGATGTTCGCAGCATCATCTGTTTTTTTATTTCAACCCAATCACAATCTTTTTTCCTTTCACATCAACCGACAATTTATCCGTTGTCCGTAACACATCTAGAATAGGAGTAATTTCTTCACTCCGGTCCAACTTCCCGGCAAAAAGCATGCTTTTAACCGATTCATCCAAATAAACTACTTCCACGCCATACCACCGGGCCAATGTTCTCATGATATCCTCCAATCGATCCTGACGGAAAATAAACCGCCCGTTTTTCCATGCCATAAATAAGTCCGGGTCAACCTCTCTCACCCGCATCTTCACGCTACGCCGACACCATTCCGCTTGTTGATTCGGTTTTATCTCCATCTTTTCCTTTTTCTCGAAACCGGAGAAAACAGTTACCACTCCCTGCAATAATGTCGTCTGCACATTCATTTCATCCGAATACGCTTTCACGTTAAATTCCGTCCCGGTCACCATAACATCCATGTCTTTCGTTTTCACGATAAACGGATGTTCTTTCGAAGCCGTCACGTGAAAATAAGCCTCTCCCTCCAAAGTAACCTCTCGCCTCTCTCCCGTGAAATGCTTGGGAAACGTAATCACGCTCTCCGCATTCAAGTACACCCGAGTTCCATCACTCAAAATCAGGTTATACTCGCCCCCTGTAGGGACAATAATCTTATTCATCACCTCTTTCTCACCCATCCTCGAAGCCGGCCGATACTCCACCCGGGAAGAATCATTCACAATAACAATCCCGCTTTCTTCCAAAACTTTGCTCGTCTTATGGTCATCCAACTCGATCTCCTGCCCATCATCCAATACCAATAAGGCCTTTGCCCGTCCCGGTTCTATTGTCACTTGAGCTAACTGATTCGCCTCATTCTGTTTCAACTCATTCATCCAGATTGTTACCCCGATAACACACAACACCAATATTGCCGCGGCATATCCCCACAATTTATTCATTCTTCCACGAACACCCAACCCGATCTCCCGATCATAAACCATCGCATACTTTTTCATGTCAATCGAGGCCCTCTTCTCTACATACCGACTCACTTTTTCCCGATTAGTCAATTTCAGATAAAGCACTTCATTCTCCGGCTCCAACTGCCTCCAAGCTTCCAGCTCCCGTCGCTCGACGTCATCCAACCCTTCCCATAGTTGTTTGGCGATTAAATAACAAATCCGCTTATTTTGTGAAATGATCTCCATGTGTTTTTTAATTATTACATTCATATAACAACTGAAAAAACAAAAACGATGAATCCCCTTGCAAAAAAATTATTTTTTATTCATCTCTTTTCGAAAACGAGTAAATCGAAAGACATGAATACCAAACATATAAAAACTAAGACCAGCTAGTAAAATTCAACAAAAAAAGAAAGTAAAAATACTCCTTCAACAATCCCTTTAACTTCTTATAAGCATTCTGTTTCAGTGTTCGCACCGAATTAACCGAAATTCCCAACTTTTCCGCAATCTCTCCATTTGAAAGTTCTTGAAGCGACAACAGAATAACTTTCCGAGACTGTGGAGCCAACTCATCTATCGCCTTATAAATTATCGCATAGACCTCTTCTTCTATCACGTTATCCCGCAAATATTCCTCCGACTCCAACATTCCTTTTTGTACATACCGGGCGACAATCGCATCATGCTTCAATTCATTCAAGGCCAAATTCCTCGCAGTCGTGTATAGAAAACCTTTCACTTTATCCTCCGACTCAAAAGTCTGATCACCATGCCACAAACGGATAAAACACTCCTGAGCGATATCAGCAGCAACCTCCATATCGTCCAAATATTTATCGGCAAACATCACGATGGAAGAGAAATTCTTCTCAAAAAATGTTTTGAACACCCGATTATTCTTCTCGTTTATCCCTGCAATTATATCCATGAAAGCAGTTTTTCCTAAATCTTCCTTCAAAAATAAAAAATATATCGATAAATCAATAATTCCCTATAACCCAATATCCAAAAGATTCGATCATGCAAATATAATTATTACAAAATAATAACATAGGTATAATTATCAAATAATAAAAAAACATGGTACCCTTTCGGCTACCATGTCCCACTTCGATGTCATACCTCAACATCTAACCCTGATAAATATTTTTTACTGGTTGAAAAGTTCATCCATCTTCTTTGCTAACTCCTCACCCCGTAAATCCTGGGCAATAATTTTACCATCCTTATCAAGAATATACATCCGAGGAATACCTGTCACCCTAAACTGTCCTGCAATAGGACAATCAAATTTATTCAACGTTGAAACATGATGCCACATCAACTCGTTCTTTTCGATTGCATTAACCCAAGGTTCTTTTTTCGAATCCAAAGAAACACCTAGAATTTCCAAACCTTTATCGTGATACTTTTTATAAATCTCCTTCACGTTCGGCATCTCCGCCATACACGGGCCACACCAAGAAGCCCAAAAATCCAGTAATACAATATGTCCCCGCAAATCATACAAGGACAACTCTTTTCCGTCAGGAGTCATCGCCTTGAAGTTCGGGGCTATTCCCCCCACGCTCACTGTACCCATTTCATCAATTTTCTTTTTCAACTCGATACCCGGAGCCGATTGCTTCACTCGATCCGTCAAACGATTATAAAAACTTTTGACCTCCTCAAACGAGTAATTATCCATTAGGTAAGACTCGAAAAAATAAGTCGAAGCATAATTATTACGAGTAGAATCCATGTAATTTTGCACGGCACGAGTCAGAGAACTGTCAAGCACCTGAATCATCCGTTTAACAGAATCCACTGCCACCGGATCATCATAATCCACCTTGCTGGCCGCCATCATCTTTCCCAACTGCATGAAAGAAACCATCGTTTTCAAACTGGCACCCTTTTCAAGCCATTCCTGCTCTTCTCCACCCTTACAAATGATATGCACTGAAGTTGTCGGCTTACCCTTCCATTCCTTGGTCACCTCCATAAGTGTAACTTCCAAAGGCTCTTCTGTCACAATAATCTCCTTCTTTTTGTCCTTACCATAACTCAACGCCATTTTCTGAACCTTATCCACGTTTCCCTTCATCGAGAAAGTAAAATCAGGCTTTACGACAGCCGAATCCACTACACGTAATTCTTTCCCTTCTACCAACTCATTCAGAAAAAGTTTCTTCCCCGCACCATTTTCCCATGTTCCCGTAATCCGGTAAGAAATTCCCCGTGAACAGGACAACACCAACATAACACACACAAGTATGATCACTCCTCTTATCAACATTTTCATCATATACAATTTCATTATTATTCTCTGATATTTTACTGAAACAACTCATCCATCTTCTCCCGCAAATCCTCTCCCCGCAAATCTTTGGCTATGATCTTGCCATCCTTATCCACGATGTACAACTTCGGAATAGCCACCACCTGATACAACTTCGCCACCGGACAACGGTTCATTCCTTTTAAAGAAGAAACATGATGCCACACCAACCCAGCCCTCTCGATCGCACCTTCCCATTTAGCCTTATTATTATCCATCGATATTCCCACAATCTCCAAGCCCCGATCATGATATTTCTCGTACAGAGCCTTCACGTTTGGCATCTCGTCCATACACGGTCCACACCAAGAAGCCCAAAAATCAAGCAACACAATATGTCCTCTCAAATCTTTCAATGCAATTTTTTTACCGTCAGACGTGGTCAATTCAAATTCAGGTGCAAAACTTCCCGGTGCCAACTTCTTCAATAAAGCTATCCGTTCCCCGATCTCCCTTCCCTTTTCTGTCTGTTTCACCCGATCAGTAAACCGGTCATAAAAAGAAGATATCTGCTCCAACGACATCATCCGCAACATATTCATTTCGATAAAATAAGGAGCAACATCACTATCATTATATTGTTGTAGGAAAGCGTTCATCTGATCCCATTGCTCCCGTTCAACCTGCTTTATTTCGGCGGCAATAGAATCCTGTTTCCCTTTAGTTGTAGCCCTTTTTAACGAAAGCCCCAAGCCTCCCAACGAAAAATTGCGAATATAATCATCTCCCCAAAACTGCACCATTGCTTGAGCTGCCAACTGATCCTTAGTCTCGTTATCCAACACGTAAGGAGCAGACGGATTCTTGTACGAATACTCACCCGTGTTAATAGTAAATCTCATGGGGGTCCCATCCAAAAAGATTGCTCGAAAACCATACTTTGCACTTGCAATCATCGCACACTGTTTTCTGTCAACCTTTCCTCTCAAAATAAAAGTTCCATCCGTAGCCACCACCACTGAATCCAAAAACTCTCCCTCCACATTTCCCCCTTCCAATGTTCGCAACTGAAGCGTTTTTCCCGCTCCATCCACCCAAACGCCCGTAATATCATAAACGACTTGGGAACAAGCCGTCCCCCAAAGGAGACAGCACACGATCAAACTTAAAAATCCTCTCATCATCATCTATCTTATTCTTTATCAAAATAACCGACAGGGAGCGGATCATTCGGGCAAAACGAATTCTGCAAGGCAACCGGGTCCATCTCCATCTCTTTAACCATAAAATCAGCGATCAGGAAAGCTCTCTGTTTCACAATATCGAAACGGGCAAAAATGCGATCCATCTCGCTCTTCGGAGTTGACATCAAGAACGAAAGATAATCCCCCAAGTCATCTCCATCCTTATGCGGCATGAAATAACCATACTCAAGGAATGCATTCGACCCCACGAATCCATTCGTGTACAAAACGTAATGGTAAGCATCAAACTCCCCTTCCGGATCAGCATCCTCCTCTTCATCAAACATATAAATAAACTGATACGTCACCAAAGCAAAGAACTCATCCGGCACCGTCATCGTGTTATAAATATTACTCATGATTGCCGTCACGATCCCCGTATTCATGGCATCCCAATCGCTATCCGTGAAAGCTTCCATCTTCACTCCGACATTCGAAACCGCCAAACCATGATTATTTGTCACTAACGTGTTCACCAGATTCGATTTATTATAAGAAGACGTATTACAAATAGAATCTACCAGATAAATCTTCTTCGGCAGGAACTTAGCAATAAATGCCTCCGGATAACCGGCAAACACTTTCTCCAACATAAACGTCACCATTTGAGCCACATGATCCTTATTCCCACTCTTCACGGGAGCGTACCAGTAAACCGTCCGCCCGTTCCAAGTGGTATAAAACTCCGTCTGATCAAAATCGTACAGCACAAACGAACCGTATTTCTCGTACACGGAATAAATCAACTCTTCCAACGAGCCCTCCTCCCCGCGAGGTAAATCAAAAGGAGGATTCCCCAATTCCGGTATCGGGTTTATTGAATCTTCCGATCCACATGAGGCCATTCCCGACAGGAATAAAGCCAACATGATATATATCGCCATTTTCATCGTTTTCATCTCTATCTATCATTATTAATTTCCAACAATTGTTTCTCTGGAATTATTCGTCATTCCGTCATTGTATTCCGTTTCGGAAAGCGGGATCGGTAATAAATAATTCGGACTTTCCTGTTTCAGTACAAATGTCTTTGATGAAGTCATCGAAGAATAGAATTCATGCTTCACCTCAGGCATCCCCTGACGACGCATATCCCAAAAACGCATGGCCTCCTCGAAACAAAGTTCCCGACGGCGTTCCTCCCAGATAAATTGAATCAAATCTTCTCGCGAGGCAAAATCCGCAACGTTCTTCGCCTGATAAGTATCCCTAGAAATTTTCTTTACCCGCAACTGATTCAACCAATTAATCGCAGTCTGGCTTACCCCGTTCTCCTTCCTAGCATACGCCTCGGCCAAATTCAGATACACCTCCGGACTCCGCCAACATTCACGGGCCTCTCCTTCACTCGTTGATAAATAACGATCCGATTTCATCGGAAGAGCCTGCCCCGAGAAATACTCCGGTCTCAACCGAGTTCCACCCAATTTGAACAACCGGGCAAAATAAACTTCTTTACGCAAATCCCCATCCTCGTACAAATTCAATAACGCATCGTCTCCCGTCCATGACGTATGGAACCCTAGCGTGTAATTCGTGTAAAATAGATTAGGAGCCAGATAATTAAACTTATTATCATTCTTACTGAAAAGAAATACAGTCTCGTCAATCGCAATCTGGTTAATCCAGAACGTTCCGCCGGAAGATCCCGGTAACCCGCAAGTCTCCCGATCAACATCATTCAAATCATAGAGTTCATTGCCACCTAGATTGATAAACTCTTCTGAAGTACGAATCACCTCCTCCCAGTCCTCTTGGAACAAGGCCACCCGGGATGCCAGAAAATAAACAGCCGCAGGCGTGATCTCCCATTTCGTGTAATTCCTACTCGCACTCTCCAGATATTTCTCAGCATTCTTCAAATCCTCATTCATCAACGCGTAAATCTCTCCCACCGTGGCCCGCTCCGTCGGGCTGACATCCACGACCGGGGAAGTACGTTTGATCACACCCAACTTATTCTTGTTCTCTTCTGACCAAGGTGTGCCATACGTGTTTACGAGACAAAAATAATGATAAGCCCGTAAAGCATACGTCTGTGCCGCCAGCTTGCAATAAGTCCCGTATTCACTCGCCTCGTACTTCATGTCCGGCAAGGCATCAACGATAATATTACACGCCAAAATATTTTTGTAACGGGCATCCCAAAAATTATCCGTGATATACTGGGAATAATCCGCCCACCACGTGTACACCATCTCCCCGTAACCCATACCGGGATCGAAATCGTCAATAAACGTCACCTTACTATTGTTATACATCGACTCGTCATAATATAACGGACCCATCTCCACGTCGTCCGTCATCAGATGAATCCATTCGATCTGGGACGCAAACTTATCCGGATACCCCTCTCCCAATAATATCGGAACATAATCATTCACCAGTGAAGGAATTAACAAATCATCGGAATCTTCCTTCAAATAATCATCACAAGCCAACAAAAACCACGGCAAGAACAAGGTTAGAATATATATATTTACTTTTTTCATAACGACCTATTTTTAGAAAGACACATTTATCCCAAAACTATACGTCGGAAGGGCCGGGATATTTGCACCATTCGTCTCCGGATCCAGACCTTTCCATTTCTTATCGGCAATCGTGAACAAATTCGTCACCTGAAACCGCACCAGCATACTGGAAATATGTAGGAAATCCAACACGTTCTGCGGCACGCTATAACTCAACGCCACCATTTTCAATTTCAGGAAATCGGCCTTCGCCACCCGGATGTCGCTGTCATTATACAAATTGTAAGGATCAGAATGCCCGGAAATCCCCTCTGAAATATCATACACGCTGCCAGTTTCCGTGGCCAAGTAATTCTTCATATCCGTCGAGTTATAAGGAGCCGGATAAATCGTGTTATCCCCCGCCTGTTTCCAACACTTCAGCCACTCATCCGAAAGATTCGTCAAAGGATCAATCGTGTAAGAATCGTAAAATTTCGGAAGACAGGAAACACTACCCGTACTGTAAGCAAAATTCAAGGATAAAGAAAGTACTTTCTTGAAAGTCACCTGCGTGTCGAATCCCCCAGAAAGTTTCGGGAATATAGAACCGCAATGCACTAATTCCAAATCCTGCCGCAACGCCCGATGCACCTTTTGCCCGTTTTTCGCGTAAAACAAAGGATAACCATTATCCTGATTTATTCCGGCAAAACGATAAGCATACATGGAACCGATAGGTTGTCCCTCCACGGCCAACGTCCCCGCCAACATCTGATCCACCACGGAAGCCTCGCTCAAATCATCCCGATTCGCCAACGTGATCTCGTTCACGTTACGCCCGAAATTAAACCCGAAACGCCAATCCCAATCCCGGTTATTCACCAAACCCAAGTTCACAAATCCCTCGAAACCCTTGTTTACCATTTTTCCCGCATTATAATACAACACGTTTTGCCCCGTGGAGGCCGCCACTTGTTTCGACATGATCAAATCGGAAGTATTCTTCCGGTAAATATCAAATCCTCCCTTTACCCGTCCGTCGAACAAAGCGAAATCGACAGCCGCATTCCAAGATTTTGTCTTCTCCCAACGCAAATCGGGATTCGGCAATTTTGAAATCTTTGAAATCGGTAATCCAGTTACCCCGTCTCGATCTCCCACTGTTACAATCAAGTAAGGAGTAGCACTCTCGTGAATATTTCCCTGAATACCGTAAGAACCCCGGAATGACAAATTATTAATCCATTTTGCATTTTCCAAAAATGATTCATTCGAGGCAATCCATTTCACGGCAAACGAATAAGTCGGCAACCACCTGTATTTCGGGTCACTACCAAATTTATTGGAACCGTCCGAACGAATATTGGCATTGAACACGTACCGGTTATCATAGCAATAACTGGCAATCCCGAAAAATGAAGCGACTTGCGTGAACGAATTTGTATTCGTCGGCTTATTTCCCCCGTACGTGCTGATATAACTCGGCGTCTCCACCGGACTGAACATCTCCCCGAACTCCGGCACCCAACCGTATCCCGTCGTGGAGACACCTTTATACTCGTTCCGACGAGCCTCCGTCCCGACAGAAACCGAAACATCATGAATACCAAACAGATGCGAATAAGACAACATATTACGCAACGTGTAACCGCTTTTGCGAGTACTTCCCTGCGTCAACATTCCCCCGTAAGGTAACCTTGAATCGGAAAACTCCGGGTCGTACTCCGTGTAAGCGCCATACTCGTATCCCCGGATTTCAGTCACTTTATACGATTGTGCAGTCGCCCAATCCCTCGTATTCGTGTTCCCAGTATGCCACGAAAATGTTCCCTCGTACTTTAACCCTTTCCATAATTTTAACCTCAAAGCCAGCAAAGCGTTAAAATCATCCATTTTAGAAGACTTACCCGTGTTCTTCAACTCTTTCAAAATATTATACCCAATATAATCCCGTCCCGTACTTCCGGCAGCCCGATAACTCATGTAATACGAACCGTCCTCGTTATAAGCCGGCATGGTCCGGGTCGTTGAATAAGCATAATCAAACGGATTCACCACGGAAGAATACCCCGTATTAGAAGTCGTGGCATAATCAATCTTGGCCGTAAATCCCAAGTATTCATTATACTCCGCATCCACCTTTGCCAATGCACTGAATTTTTCAGAATCAGATCCCTTAGCCGCCCCCTCTATATTTGAATACCCCGCCGATACATAATACTTAACCGCCTCCGTTCCCCCACTAACATTCAGCGCATGCGTGTGCGTGACATCCGAACGGAATAACAAATCAAACCAATCCGTGTTTCTACCCTGTAACTTCTCCACCTTCTGTTCAAACTCCGCCTGTGAAATTTGCTTGCTCATCAATTGCTCGTAAGCCGCCTCGAACGTTTCCCCCGTGGGTACACGCCCGAAATTCATATTTGACTCTATCAACTGACGAGAAAAAAGCACCCGTTCTCGCGAATTCATTCGATGATAATCCTTGTAAGACGGACGAGTATTTAACGTCAGATTCCCGTTATACGAGATCACCGGTCGACCAATCACGCCCTTTTTCGTTGTAATCACGATCACCCCGTTAGCCGCCTTCACCCCATAGATAGCCGTTGCGGAAGCATCCTTTAACACCGTAATTGTCTCGATGTCCTGTGGGTTCAAACCTGCAATGGCATTACCAATCAAATATTCGGCATCCTCACTATTTATATCTGAAGCCGTAAAGGGCACATCCTGTTCCAAAATCACCCCATCAACCACCCAAACCGGAGATTTATTTCCATTGATCGTGGCATTTCCTCGAATCCTGATTTTCGGAGTTGCACTCGGTTCTCCGGAAGTATTCAGCACCATCATACCGGGAATACGCCCTTGTAACATCTGGTCAATCGATCCGACTCCCTGCACCATAATATCTTTGGCTTTCACCGTGGAAATGGCACTTGCCGACTCTCTCCGGCTAATCGTCTGGTAACCCGTTACCACGACTTCTTCCATATCATGAGAATCATCCTGCAACACGACATGCAGCATTTTCTGTCCGGTCCACCTCACCTCCCGACTTTTCATCCCGATAAATGAAAACTGAAGAGTCAAAGAATCCTGTCTCACAGTCGTCAACGTGAACTCACCCTTCAAATCCGTTGCCACACCAATCGTCGTCCCTTTTATCAAAACAGTAACTCCCGGTAAAGGTTGCTCCCTCTCATCCTTCACTATCCCCTTGATCACCACCTCTTCCGGCTCCTTCCGTTGTTGTACTTTCGTCAAAACAATCACCCCGTTATCATACAGGCACTTAATTCCCTTGCCTGCAAAAACTTCATCCAACAGAGCCAGAACCTGCCGCTCCTTAACATGAACATCGAAACGAGGAATAGCCTCCACGTACTCACTCTTGTACATAAAACGAATACCCGTTTGCTCCTTAATCTCCCGAAGAAACTCCTCCACGTTACAATTTTTCATGTCCACGCTGACCACCTGATTCTGGGCAACCACGTCGCCCCGAACCTGTACCAGTAACACGAACATCAGAAAACACATCATTTTCATCACTCTAAAGATTTTTTGAGCCGAGCGTAAATTTCCTTTACATTCTCCACTTTTTTTCATAACTTTGTTGATAATAAATTATTATTAGCCAGAGCCAACTGGCGTTCACTACAAGACGGAAGGATCTGCCAATCTTTCCGTTTTTATTTTATACTCACTACAATCGTTTTATTTTTCACGTTGAAACGCGCACCCGTGCTTATCTCCAAAAAGTGCAGGAACTCTTCCACCTCACCATACCGTTTCATGTCACCGGACAAGCGAATTTCCTTCAATTTTTCATCGGAATAAACCACGTCACAATCATACCATAAAGCCAACTTATTCATCACGTCCTCCAAGCGATCATCACTAAAAACAAAGTCCCCGTTTTTCCAATCGATATACTTCCTGACGTCAACCTCTTTCACCATGATTCCATTCGTCTCCACATCACAAACAGCCAGTTGATTCGGGTTCAACATCACCTGCCGGATTTCATTCTCCACTTCCACTCGTCCCTTCACTAACACGGACTCCACCACTTTCTTTTTCCGGGAATTCACGTTGAATTCCGTCCCGACAGCCACCACGTCAATCCCGTTCGCCTCCACGATAAACGGATGGTCAGCATCTGCCTGCACCTTAAAATAAGCCTCGCCTTTCAACCGCACCACTCTCTTTTCCCCCACAAAGCGCACCGGGTATACCAACTCACTCTCTGAATTCACCCACACCTCGGAACCGTCTGCCAACACGATCCGGTACTCTCCTCCCCGATTCACGACCAACCTGTTATACACTACATTCCCGACCTCTCCTGTAACCATCGAATCTCGATAAGCGACCATTCCTTCCTGCTTCACGTCAATAGCAACAGACTGCTCCTCTCGTAACGACTTTCGTTCCTTTCCCAACTCAACCATGTCTCCCGTTGAAAGAAACAAGCAAGCTTTGGAAGAACCGTGATGAATCACCCCGTTTTCGACCATTTGCACTTCCCTCATCTCTTCGCTTCTCCAATAATACCCGATTCCGGCCAAGATAAAAACACTCACGCAAGCGGCAAACGCCACGGCTCGCCGGAGCATCATCCTCTTCTTTGCCACCTGCCGAAAACGCCGTTCCCCCTTCCGGGACACCAACCCTTCCCGCATCACCCAACGCTGGCGTAAAAACTCTCGTTGCAAATCTTCATAATACCGACGATTCTCCACCTTCTCCCCCAACCAATTTTCCACATCCCGCAGCTCCTCCGGGGAGAGAGATTCCCCCTGCCAGTATTCAAGTAATCGTATATCCCATTCTTCTCGATTCATATTATTCTACTCAATGTTCACATATAGTAGACATCAAAAAGCAAAACGGTTGACAGGAAAATGAAAATATTTTCAAAAATTATCGTGATTATTTATTTTTTTCCTTGTAGAGAGCACATTGAAGATACGGAAAAATCAAATCCATCATGCCGACGAGAAACCTCGGCAAGCAGGGATTTGTCCAGGCAATGTGAGCATTTTGATAAAATACCTATCTGTTCGAACTATTATTCTGTAAGCAAGTTTTTATAATAGAGTTATCCAATCATTAATAATTACTATTATAATCTAATATTTTATCATTTTAATAGGAGCGGAATGGGAGTGGAATAGGAGCGGAATGGGAGCGGCTTACAACATGATAACAATATTATAGCATTTTAACGACACTATTTTACATTTATTCAAACTAACTTTTTAGTGAACATTCCCAAATCTGAACGCTTACCGCCATCTTCCCTATAAACAAGCACCAACAACAAAGCTGTATCAGAAACAATACCCCTCAACGTCTTCAGGCTACGCACCAACAACGTTTTTACCGTAGCCACGGATATGCCCAGTAATTCCGCCACTTCGACATATTTCATATTCTTCAAATGCACACATTCCAACACCTCCCGGCTTCTAGGTGACAACACATCAAGCGCCTTCAACACCTGATCTATCATGTCATCACGCGTTACATCCTCATTCTCCCATACACTTTCCACGACCGACATATCCGGAATCCGCCGAATCCGGCTCTGATCTTTTACCTTTCGGACAGCCATATTCCGCACGGCAACATACAAGTACGACCTTACCCGCTCTCCCTCTAGGTTCTCGTTCAATTTTTTCTCCCACAATCGCACGAAGAAATCCTGTACCAAGTCCTCGGCCTCCTCCATATCATTCAATATGGTATCAGCCCACAAAACCAATTCATTATAAAAACGGTCATACAACTCATCCACAGAGAAAGATTTTCCCTCAGAAAAATGAATCATATGCCCCTGTTTCCCTCGCACGTATTGAGTATTATTGCTTTTATATCTAAACTCAAAAATAGACAAGATTTCTTCATTTTCCAAAAAGCCAATCATTTTTCCTAAAAAACATATCTAAATACCCGATAAATTGAGACAGAAAAAAGGCAACCCTCGAATAGAAGCTTGCCTTTAGTAAAATGTTAAACAAGAGACTATTTTAACAACTTGTCTTTAATAATTTGCTCGTATTTTTCGGGCATAGCCCCGGTTTCAATAATCGGTTTGCCTCCCACCGGGATAAAAAACAGTGTCGGTAATGCCACCACATTAAACATACTGCACAATTCTTTTTCCTTGTCGGCATTAACCTTTAAAAATATAACCTGATCTTTATATTTTTCGGCCATTTTTTCCATCTCCGGAATTAAACGCATACAAGGACCACACCATGTTGCCCAAAAATCAATAACCACTGGTTTATCTCCCTTAAACACGAATTCTTTATCCTTACGATAATCATAAATGTGCTCTAGGAAATATTCACGGGTAATCGGGTTTAACTTTCCGGGTTCTACCTTCGATGCTATGTCCTCAACCACATCATCTTTTATTTCAATCAGATCAAAAGGCTGAAAATAAATTTTCTGTTTCTGGTAATCTATCGAAACAATTCCCTTTTCCAATATCCCCGTACCTAACACAGAACGAGATAGATCCGTATTCTCAGACACAACCACACTACCCAACTGATCCTTCACGAAATTACATGTCCCGACGGTTTTCGTCACAGAAGCTTTTCCGGCCTCTTTATAACCGTTCATAATAGTAGCGTCACCACCACGATTTCCACCAAGTTTAGCAAAATCTTCAGCTGTCATGGAGATCATCCCATTATTCCAAGTATCAAATAACAAAGGGTAAGCCTTTCCGTCAAGTGTTACCGTGCAAACGACCCCAGAACCGGGTACAACTTCTATATCTGCCCGATGATCCAACTTCATGTATGATGGCCGATAAGGCATTGATGTCGTTATTTTTTTACGCTTACGATCAATCGTCAACACCACGTTACGAAATAAAACTCCCCCAATAACCCCGGCTACTCCCAATTTTCGTAAATAAGGCTCATCTTCCAGCACAAAAGCCGAAACACCATTGCCAAACACGTTATTCCCGAATGACATCGTACTAATTAACACACTCTTACTCGTCGGCACATGCTTGTAAAGGAAACCTTCATAACCGAAATTCCCCGGCGTATTGGTGTCTATCTTAAATTTTTCCACGTATTCCGGCAATATCGCCGTGTGACCCGCCAAATCCAACACAAAACCAGCCTGTTCTCCATTAACAATCAAATCCAGAATAATTTTCCCGTCTACTTCCCGATAATCCTTCACCTCGGTAGCGGTATTCTTTGTTTGTGCCCACGTCAATGAAGGGAGTAACATTATTAATAAAAAGATAAAACATCTATTTTTCATATCACATTCTTTTAATTTCAACCTTCTTTTCTTTACCATCTTTCAGAATAACAATTTCCGTCACGTCCCCTTCCACAGTATCAAGTAAAGCCTCTACTTCCAGTTGACTTTGTTTCAATTCGGATAGATTTTTCCCATTCACACGGATCACTTGATCTCCCAAAGCGACCAAATCTTTAGCACTATCCCATACTGCTGTAATCTCGAAATGACCTTTCACCGGAAGAATTCCCACGTTCCAGTTTTTCAACTCTCCGGTCATATCTTCTGTTCTACTTTCATAGGGGAAAAAGTAAAAACGGTTCCGCATATAATCAATCACCACCTTACCGTATTTCAACATATCCACTCCCATTAACGAACTCCCCTTACACGTGACACTTTCCATGTTGTTAAACTCTTTCCCAACGAAATTAAGCTCCCCGATACTAACTTTTTTCATCTCCATGGTGTTCTTCAAATCAAAACCACCAATTCCGACACCACTAATCCCAATTCCGCAAGAAAGTAAACGATTCTCAACCTTGTCTTTTAAATCCTCGTAATCATCAGCCGAAAGGATTAATAACCCGTTGGCTCCCGTATCAAACAACACCCGCTTCATAATCCCACCAAAATCCACATCCACGATAGGATGACTCGTCTGCCCCGGATAAATAGCAACTCCCTCTGAAATTTTCAAACCATCCGGACGATAAGGATAATTAATAATCATGATTTGTTCCCGGGCATCAAAAGTAACCACAGCCTGGGCAAAAGCATCACTTCCCAAGATCCCCACGACTCCTAACTCCCGGAAGAAACCATTTGACGGGAAGACCATGCTTTTCATCTGGGTTAATTTATAATTCGAGCTTAACTGGACATTTGACAACACGGCTTCCTCATAAGCTAACGACATTCCGTTCAGATCGGATACCCCTCGTGAAGTTCCCCCACTCATAGCCTTCATTTCCACTGCATTCTCTCTTATCGTTCCTGTCTGCCCTCCTGTATCCACGATATACTTCACTTTCACGCCATTTACAATCACAGGTATAATGATTTTATCATGAACATATTCGTAATGAATCGTGTCACAAATCCGTCGAGTTGTTTGTTGAGCAATTGTAACAACAGGTAAAGAGGTCATAAAACCAAGCAGCAATAATACAACAATTCGCATATCTTACTCTTTTTGATAAACAATCACTTTCTCTCCCCGTTTGGTTTGCACGGTCAACTTTGTCTTTTTCTTTGCTTTTAACTCCGGAATTCCATTAATAATACTCTCGCAAAAATCATACGTCCCGACAGGTTTCCCGTTAATTTTCGTCACTTTATCCCCCACCTCAACAACTCCTTTCATGGAAGTCCACACCGTGGAAATAATTAATTCTCCATCTTTCACTCGAAGGGCCACATTATAATGTTTGCTGGCAAGATCATACTCCGGCTCATAAGCTTCAAAATAAAAACGACCACGAGGATAATCCAGTGTTACTTTGCCATAATCTAAAAGTTTAACACCTAGCAAGGTAAAAGGCGGAGTTGAAGTTTCCGAGGTCACATTTTGAAATTTAGTTCCACCAACCGACAATAGGGGGAATTGTACCCGCAAAGAAGTATCTGCCATTGCCATTCCGGCCACGCCGATAGAACCTTCCCCATATCCTTCCGAAAGGATCTGAAAAGCACCGGCCGTCTTCAACCTATCAAAATCACTCTCTTTCAGAGAGAAAAAACTGGGACAACCCGTATCAAATAAACAAATAATGTCATTCCCCATCCCTGCTTGCAACGCAATAATCGGCATTCCCGCTTTCACAAAAGGAAGCATTTTACGTAATGAAACCCGAGAAGCTTTCTCGGCAGAAGTAATTGTAATCGTCTTTGCCTTACCGTCAATTTCCACCATCGTCCTCGCCAACAAATCACTACCAATCAACCCATCTGCCTGAAAACATTCGAAAGGAGATGGAGAAGATAATTTCAAAGCCGGAACATTCGTGAAATTAATTTTCTGATCCGGAGTGAGCAAACTTTGAATCGTCACAAGCGGATAGAAAGCTTGATTACTATTTACATCTGTAACTTGGAGCGAATCGGCAACCTCTAGTCCTAATTCCTCGCAAATCTCGCTCGTCAATGCGGTACGTCCTCCCGTGTCAAAAATAAACGAGCGAGAAGAACCATTTATAGACATTTCGACAATCATTTTTCCACCAACCATCCGGTAGGGTAGCACAGTCTTGTATTGCTGTGCTACCATTGGAAAAAATATCATACAAAAAAGACACGAGAAAATTATTTTACACATCATTCTCATCTTTTTTATTTACCAAACTTGTCCGCAGCCATAATAGCTTGATAAGCATTCAAAATTCCACCGGATAAACAGAGATCTTCAAAAAGGAATAAATCTTGAGCCTGCTTGCCATCTACAATAATACCCTTTTCCACTTCCACTCCTTTCCGTGAGGTCACACTATTCAACAGGATATTACGAATTTGCGCTCCCGTTAAATTCGGGTAATAAGCCTTTACCAAAGCTGCCACTCCGGCAACAGAAGCAGAAGCCAAGCTGACCCCACTTCCTGTTTTATAAGTATCACCCATGTAAGCCAAGTAAATATTTACCCCCGGGGCGAACAAATCCAATTCTTTCGCACCGTAATTAGAATTCATGGAAGGGTTGCCATTCTTATCCGATGGAGCAACAACCATCAAATTAGTCAATTCTTTGCTGCCGTCCATCCAACGATTCGGGAAGAAAGTTTGTTTTGCTAAATCTCGTGATAATTCCCAAACCGGCACAATGACTAATACGCCCTTGCCTTCTGCATAACGAAGAGCCTCTGACATCCATGCTTTCTGATTCTCGGGATACAGCGTATTTTGCTGTGGCAACACAATAACATCAGAACCATGATCAACGGCATAACGAATAGCAAGTGCCATGTCTTTCAAATAAGGTTCTCCACTCCCTGCACCAACCCGCAAACACATAATTTCTGCTTGATCTATAATTCCATCTCCACCAAGTCCATTTCCTCTTTTTCCTCCCACAATACCAGCTTGCATTGTTCCCGTTGCAGCCTCAGAAGTCAACAAAACATTATTACCATACTTGTTGTCATTTATATCCAAATAATTATCTCCGACAATATCTTTACGGCCATCCGAACTGATTTTTTGAAACTCTTTCTCATAAGTTTCCTTCCCTCTTTGAACAGCTGTTTCCACAAAAGCCTTATAAATCACATCCAAATCATCCGTTTTATATAAATTAAACCCGATAGCAATCAGAGAGAATGCAACATTCCTCAATGTATCTTGGGGAGCTTTTGGATCACAACATTCTTGAAATTCTTTTACCGTATGCTTTTGTCCCGGAAATTTCGCATTTAATTCTTCTTTAAATTTTTTGGCATACTCCTGAATAACATATCCCATTTTCCAACCTCCATAAGTACTGGCAAGGCGAGATTCTGGCATTACTTTATTTTTATAATAAGTATATTCAGTTAAATTTTCCGGAGCCGGGACTTTAGTTAATTTTTCATTTACGATTTTAAAAAACTCTCCATTACTAGTCATATAATCAGCATATTTATCCTTTAAACGGAGAAATTCACGATCGCCTTCCTGCATCAGCGATTCCATCACCTGCCCATCTTTACCTCCCAAAAAGTTCCAACCATTAATATCATCAATCCTGCCATTCTTGTCATTATCTTTTCCATCAGCTTTCTCTTTGGGATTCACCCAAATTGCCTGTTTTATATCCTCGTGTTCAACATCAATTCCCGTTCCAATCAAAGCGACAATAGGCCTCTTTTTAATCTTCCTATCTTTCAAAAAATCGTAAGCCTTATTCACCTCACAACCATACACACCATCTTTATCAAAAGAACAGTTATACCAATCTAAATCTGATTGCTTTTTTTGAGTGGAACCACCAGTTCCTATTAACTGCGCATAAGAAATATTTATGCCCATACACGCGAACAACAACAAAACATACTTTTTCATCCTTACAAAATTTACTTATATTATACAATACCAAACATTAAACACTAATTCTTCCTAGCTTTCAATATTGCCTCTTTTACTTTTTCTCCCCGCAAGTATCTTTCAAGAATACAGCCCTCCTTATCAATTAAAACGATAAAAGGGATACTGTAAAAACCATAGGCTTTTTGGATAACATTCGGCTCGTTACCAATCGTAAATCCCTCTTTATCCCACAACATCACCCAAGGTAACTTTTCCTCGTCAAGCATTTTTCTCCAATCTTTTTCTCGTTTGTCAAGCGACACGCTAATAAACTCCAAATCATTCCCCTTTAACTCATTGTATATTGGCAATAAACTTTTCATCTCGTGTCTGCAAGGTCCACACCACGAAGCCCAAAAATCAACGAGCACAAACTTTCCCCTAAAATCACTTAACTTGACCATTTTGCCTCTAGCATCCACAAAACTAAAATCATACGCTTTCGCTCCAATGGCAAATTTCGACAAGCTATCTACTCGTTGAACCAGCCATTTCACAGTCAAGGCCTCCCGATCTTCCGGCAAAATGAAATCTAACAACATTTTATTCGGCTCGTAAGCAGTCATTCCAGACAAATATGCTAAAGCGCTAAACATTGTTCCTCGTAAATTATCCTGAACTTCTTTATTTATTGTCTTCTTTCGGGCAATTTCCTCCTTTGGAATCCATTCGGATAATTTCAGGAATTCATCAATTCCTGTAAATACTAAAGAACTATTACCCGGATTCACGTGATCATAATACCCTTTAATTGTCACTTTAGTATTAGTTAAATATATAGGTTGTTTCGTCTTTCCAAACCAAAGAAAATATAAATCCGGTACAATTTTTACCGGTCCCATCGAAAAAGTTCCATCATTCCGGACCTCGGCAGACAAAATCGTTTTTCCTTCAATATCCTCTAGCCGTAATTTAAGAGCTTCCAATGTTCTCAATTTCCCCGAAATTTCAAGGTCAGATTGAGCGTACACAGGCAGAGAACCTAGTAACAATATGAATACAATTATCTTAAGCATATCTATTCTATTTTTATAACACATTGAATAATAACCCAAGAAAGAGCTGTGCCAAAAATGTCAAAATATAATTCTTAGAGTATTTTGGCACAGCTTAAACTTTACAACTCCGGCCCTCGAACTATTGCCTCAAGATCTATATTATGTACTCTCTTCATGTAATCTATCACAAATTGCCGTTTTTCATGTACTAATGGATATTTAGAAGAAGGACGCAACGCTTCATACTCTTCCTTCGTATAGCGCATCCCCAAATTGATATACTGCAAAAAATTAGTCTGAGGATTTATCTTGGTAACACTTTGTAAATCAGAAAAATTAAATGTAGTATACATTATACCAGGAAATCCTCGTTTCACGTAATAATTATCATCATTCTCATACCCAACCTTATACGTAATTTCCGTCTGATAATCTATTCCCGTATTAAATTCTTCTGGAACCACGATATTACCAACCTCTATCGCTTTTTCAAATATCTCTTTCAAAATAACGCCCCTACACATCAAATAATCCTCGGCAGTCTTAGGACGTACAAGTTGTGCAAATGTCAAGGGATTCACATCTCCCTCAAGACAAGTCACCCAAAAGTCTAAATTATCCGTATAAAAACTCATTTCACTTTTCAATTGCATTGTCCCAAAAGAATATAAGGCATGATAATCATAGACCATATAATAATAAGGGGGCAATACCTTCTGCGTTATCTCGGCATTTAAATAATTAAAAACATGATTCTTAAAGAAATTCGTATAGAATTGAGCCTGCTCATCATTCAAATCTTGCCCGTGAAACTCGGCTGCAAACACTCCTCCCCCAGTCCATGAACGATTGTAATCTCCTTCTTCTATATCTTTATATATCATACACACGCCAAATTCCTCGTTTATCTTAATCAAATCCTCATCCCATGAATTATTACCTTGAGGAAAATCAAAACGAAGAACCATTGTTTTCTCAGAAGGGATAATATCATCCTCGTGATAGCATGCACTTAACAACACGCTACAAAGAAATACATATAATACTATTTTAAACTTATTCATACCTCGTAATTATCTTGGATTCGCTAATGTATTTTGTTCTAAATTCTTATTCTTTTCCAATACTTGTTCCGGTATTGGAAGTGTATAAGAAGGATCTTTTTCTGCTATAACATAAGTTGCCACTTTTTCCCCATTTACCACCCAATCTCTTGAGAAAGAAGGCATACCATAACGACGTAGATCAAACCAACGGAATCCTTCATAACAAAGTTCCAAACGCCGTTCTTGACGAATGTAATCAACCAAATCCTGTCCGGTTAATTCCGGCATCGGAGTATAAGTTTCAGGTGTAAAACGATGCTCCCTTAATGTATTTATCGCGGCACGGGCTGTTACCGGATCATTGGATAAAGCTGCTCCTTCAGCCAAATTCAAATAAGCCTCCGCTAAACGAAACGCTACCCCAAATTCTGTCCCACTACTTGGTACATGGGTAGAACTTATCAAATATTTTCCAAAAGTCAAATAGATTGTAGGATCACTATACTCTTTCACAATATAACGTTCTTTACGCAAATCACCACCGACATAACCAGTCAATAAATCGGTAGAAGCGTTAAACATATACCACCGAGGTTGCTTATCTTGCCCTCCAATAATAAACCTATTATACTTCGTAACATCATCAACACTACCATACAACCAAATCGTTTCGCTACAATCGAAAGAAATAAAATTATAATACGGTTCTTTCGCCGTCGGAGCTGGCAATGTATTCAAATCCACCAAAGAAAAACTCCAATCAGAAATCACTTTATCCGCATATTCAGCCGCTTCACTCCATCTCTCCATATGCAAATATACTCGGGATTTCAACAATTGCACCATAGGCAAACTCGTCCTATAATTTTTACTAAACTGACTTGATTCCGGCAAAGAGAGATAGAACTTTTCTGCCTCATTCAAATCCTTTTCAATTTGGGTATACACTTCTTCAACCGTATTACGTGCCGGAAGCGTACTTGTTAGTTCGCTACTAATTTTCAAAGGAACACCTAACGCTTTCTTATTATGGTTATAAGGCTCTCCGAACAAATTTACCAAATTAAAATAGTATAATGCCCGTAAAGCATAAGATTGCGCTTTTACAATCGCTTTTTCTTCATACGTCCCAACCATATCATCAATATAGTCCAATGCTGCATTTGCACCTAAAATAAATTGATAATAAGATTCCCATACATTATAAAATATATTCACTTCTCCCATCAAATAAAACATATCCGGTTGCCAAGAATACAACGCATTGTACCCAGGTAACTGAGCTACCTGATAGGCCGTATAAGGTAAAGATGAACAACAAATATCATCATCCAACATCGTCTGCAAAGAAAACAGGTAACAACTTGATACATTCGGTTGAGGATAAGCATCCCCTAAAAGCATCTCATTCAAAGATACTGCATTCTTGGGAACAAACTCACTTTGAGACTTGGGCTCCAAAAAATCGGAACAAGATGTCACCATCATCAGTAACCCAATAATATATACAACATTTTTATTCATAATTTTCTTATTTTAAAATCCAATATTTATACCTGCTGAAAATGTTCGAGGCATAACGCTGTTATCAACCTCCGGATCAAAACCATTAAAACGTTTACTAGCTATCACGAAAATATTATTTACCGTAGCATTCACAGAAATTGAATTAACCCCGATTTTTTGACACAACCGGCGTTCCACGTTCCAAGCTAAACTAATTTGACGACACCGCAAGAAAGAGGCATTCACAACCATGTAATCAGATTGTTCCCAAGCAGCAATATAATCTTGAGGCTGACCATCCGGTCGAGTAAAACTATAATTCAATCCTTTTATTAAAGCCGGAATATCAGTTACTTTTTCGTCTCCCGGTTTTTTCCAACGTTTGGCAACATCCTTATTTACATTAGTTTCCGGATTCGGAAGTTTAGTTCCTCCTGTAAAATTAGCATAAGGAGAAGGTAAACGTTTTTTACCACCCAAAAGTAATGCAAATGAAGAATTCAAGTTCAATGATTTATAACGAATTCCCAAATTAAGTCCTCCTGTAAAATAAGGATCTTTCTGCCCAGAATACACCAAAAAAGTTGTTGGATCTATCTTAGAATCCCGTTCTTCTTCCGGCACATCCATCAAATTAAACATCGGTCGTCCATCCTCCGGATTCAAACCGGCATAAGAGAATGACCACATGGCTCCAAGTGGATAACCTTTTTTCAAAACCATATTACTTGTTCCACCCAGATAATTATTAATCGTCACATTTTCAATTGGTTTACCTGTCGTATTCCAGTTTTTTGAAGAGTTTATACTTACGCTTACTCCAAAATTTTTCCTATTAACCGGAGTAAAATTCACTACAACTTCGAGTCCCTTATTATAGATAATACCTCCATTCACTTCCATTGATTTCACTCCAAATTCATAAGACAAATCTTGAGTAACAACAGCATTTGACCTTCTCCGATAATAGTCAATATTTACATTCACAGCATTAAATAAACCTAATTCCAAACCAAAATTCCATGTATGAGTGCGTTCCCATGATAATTCCGGATTAGGGATACGCAATATAGTAGCCTGATACTGATTATAAGTCGTGGCCACACCTCCTTGTTTCAATATCAACTCAGGACTTAACCTCACCAACACATTACCTTGGATACCATAAGTCGCCTTAAAATTCAGGTTATGAATAAAGCGAGATATATTTTCCATAAAAGGTTCACTAGAAACTCTCCAAGAAAAACCAAAAGAATAGGTTGGATCCACACGATTGTTCACATCTTGCCCAAAACGATTAGAAGCATCATTACGCACATTCACGTTCAAAACATAGCGATTCTTTAATGAATAAGCCAATGTTGCAAATACAGAAAAGAAATTATCCGTTTTATTCGTTTTATTCCAACGCCCAGAATATAATACATCAAAGATTCCTAAATTAGTCGGTTTTGCTGCTCCAATAGGTTCCAATTTATCAATTGTAGTTGGCTTCATAATTTTCTCCCCTCGATCAGGAACATATCCCCAAACCGTGTTTCCGATACTTTCATTCTTGGCAGAACGAACTTCAATACCGATCAATGCATTTAAACGATGATCTTCATTAAAGGATTTAGAAATCAACAACTTATTTTGGATATTATATGAATCTTGAACGGCATCCGTGGTAAACAAATCACCTCCAAAAGGAAGTAAAGCAGCCTTAAATTCAGCACTCCCCGGCTCCACCGTATTAAAATCATAACCTCTATACTCTTTAGCCACGGCAAAAGTTCGTTCTGAACGATAAACAGAACTTGTATTCATCGACCGATTATACCCTCCCGTAAATTGATATTTTAACCAATCCGTAATATCCCAAGAAAAGTCCAAGGATGCTGCAAGATGAGAAGCCTCTGAAGTTGATCCACTATTGGCGATCTCATTCAAAATATTATATCCTAAAGATTCTGTACTTGTATTATAGCGATATGATGCTTTTTTACGATAAAAAGAGTACTCTCCATTCTCATCATAAGCCTCAATTGCCCGACTTGTAGATGTTGCATATCCTAAAGGATTAACCCCGTTTGCAAATCCTTTATTAGTAGTAACAGAACCATTCATACTTACAGTGGCTCTCATTTTAGGATGTAATTGCATTCCAACAGAAACACGTCCACTCATTCTCTTACTACTATTACCTATTTCTTGTCCGTCAGCTTGATTAAATCCAACAGAAGCAACATAATTAAATTTAGAGGTTCCACCGGAAACACTTAAATTATGACTATGACTAAAAGCAACACGAGTTAACAGTTTCAACCAATTTGTATTTACTTTTTCTAACTGTTCCTTACGATCTAGAAACTCATCCTGCGATATTTCCCCTGCCAGGTACATACGCATAGCACCTTCATAAGTATAAGGTTGCTTACAAGGTTCTTCCAGATAAAATACCCCATCATTAAAAGCTTCTTCCGACAACTGGATTCTTTCTTTAGAATTCATCAGATTAAATTGTCCGTAATTGGGACGAGTTCCCACGGAGAAATTTCCAGAATAATTTATTGACAAACGATCGGCCTTTCCTTTTTTAGTCGTGACCACGATAACACCATTAGAAGCTTTTGAACCATAAATTGCGGTTGCAGAAGCATCCTTTAAAACAGTAATAGTCTCTATGTCTTGAGGATTCAACCAAGAAATCTGGTTCCCCAAAATAGTTTCCAAGTCAGTAATCATAGCTGAATTCGCATCAATTTCCAAAGGATCTTCTTGAATGATACCATCAACCACCCATAATGGATCCTGATTACCTAACAATGTAGATGTTCCACGAATTTGTATTTTAGGACTTGTTCCTACACGTGTACTCGTATTCATCACGATCATACCCGGCACTTGTCCTTGTAACATCTGATCTATAGAAGAATAAGCAGGCATCATTACATCATCGGCTTTCAAGGTCGTATAAGAGCCAACCATATCTCGACGATTGACATTCATGTAGCCCGTAACAACCACTTCATCCATATCTTGAGACTCTTCCTCCATTACGACATTCAACTCTTTCTGTCCGGTCCACGTTATCTCTCTTGTCTTCATCCCCACAAATGAAAACACGAGAATAATTCCATCATGTTTGGCTACAGTAAATGTAAATTTACCATCAACACCTGTTGCCACACCAACTTTAGTACCTTTTTCCACTATCGTCACTCCCGGCAGTGGTTCTCCTTTTTTATCTTTCACCACGCCTTTAATCACAACCATTTTGTCTTCCGGCTTTTCATCTTTCGCCCGGATAATAACCAAATGGCCACTAATCTCGTAAGTTAGTTTGGTATTTGCCAAGCAAATATCCAAAACCTCTTTCAAATCTGCCTGTTTCACATTTACATTGACAGAAGAAATCTGATCTATATCTTCTATCGAATACAAGAAGGTATATTCGCCTTTCTGTTCTATCAACTTGAACACATTTTCCAACTTCCCGCTTGTCATCGAAATATCATACTTCGTTGTCTGGGAATACGCTCCTGCCACACTTTGCAGGACACACACCAAAAGTAGTAACACTGTCACTTTCATTTTTAACAAACTAATTTGCAACTTTCTCTCCTTGAGAAAGTCAAATTCTCGTTTTTTTTTCATAGTTTTGTTTAATTCTTTAAGGTTAAACTCTATTGCTAGTTTGTTGGAGCAAACTACCAATAATGAAACTTTAAGCAGGGAAGTGTTGGAGCACTTTCCTGTTTCTTTTTTTACTTGGCTCGTACTATAATTTTCTGTTCATCTATAATAAAACTTACTTTTCCTGTTTTTTCCAACATCTCCAATGTTTTAGATATATCCGCGTACCGTTCCATAATTCCGGAAAAAAGAATGTCTTTCGCACTACTTTGTTCATAAAATACCGTCACATTATACCAACGAGACACATCATCCAGAATTGTCTCTAAACGTTCCCGTCGGAATACGAATCTTCCTTTTGTCCAAGCACTATAAACGGCCGCGTCAACTTCACGCACATCAAGTTTATTCTCCCCTACCCATAAATCCGCTTGCTGATTCGGTGAAAGTTCAACACGTCGCGAGGAAGTCTTCACCTCAATTTTACCGCTTATTAACGTCGCCGTAGAACGATTATCTGCCGCAAAAGACCTCAAATTAAAGGAGGTCCCCAAAACTTTTACTTCCATACCATTTATCTCCACGATAAAAGGTTTGTTCTCATCTCGCTTTACCTCAAAATAACCTTCCCCCTCCAAACGGACCCGCCGTTCCTTTCCCACGAAAGCTATCGGATAAGTCAGTTTCGTTCCAGCATTCAAACACACTTTAGTTCCATCGGCCAATGTCACTTGGAATTCTCCCCCATTAGGAATTTCCAACACATTAAGTCGTTCTTCCTTCACGGTGGATTCTGTTTGATAAACTAACGATTTATCTACCTGTTCTATTCTTCCGGAAAGACTATCTTCTACAACCACCGTGTTATTGTCTGCCAAAACGACTTGTTCACCATTATCTAAATACAATATCGCCTTTTGCGTTCCCGGTGTAATTCGAGCCACTTTTTTGCCCTCTTGTACGACATTCTTGTTATCTGACATTTGGAAAATAAACCATCCCGCAACCACTAATATTATTACGGATGCCGCATATCCCACCCATCGCAATGACAATTGACGTCTCTGCGGGACTATTTGTTTTTCGATCGCATTCCACACTTGTTCTCGATGAATATTCCGATACTCATCGTAACTACGACTTAATGAACTCCCTTTTGCTAATTCATCAAATATCTGCCGATTAAAATCAGATTCTTCCAACCAAGCAAGTAGCTCACACTTCTCTTGCTCGGTAAGATTCCCGATTTTATCCTTATAAATCAATTCCGCTATTCGAATATATTTTTTAGTCATATATTTTCATTTATATTCCTAAAACAACTGAAAGAAAAAAGCGGGTAGTGAAAAATGAAGAAAAATCGATCTTTTTTAGTATGATTTTCTAAATAAGAAACAGAAGATAAAATTGATCTTTCAACTTATCCCGTAATAGTTTGTAAGCGTTCTTTTTATGAAATTTCACCGTATTCAGAGAAACCTGCAACTCATCTGCAATTTCCTGATTATCCATCCCCTCCAAATTCAACAGACACACCTTTCTGCAATGCTCTGGCAAAGAATCAATGGCTGTAAAAATTAACCGACGTGTTTCTTCTTCAATTACCGATCTCATATAATAAAGCTCCGCATCCTCATCTTGAAGGATTTCATTCACATAATGCTGTTCAATTTTACGATGCTTCAACACATTCAAAGCTTTATTACGTACGGTAGAATACAAATAAGCCTTCACGGAGAGTTCATCCGGAAACTCTAATCGATTTTCCCACAAAGCAAGGAAAGCATCCTGCACAAGAGATTCACTCTCTTCTCGCTCTCCCAAATAACGATCAGCAAAAAGAACCAAGGAATTGAAATATTGATCAAACACTTGCTTGAAATCAAGCCGTGTCCCATTAATTAATGTGAAACAATAATTCCTGTTCATACCTATCATCCATCTCTATGAACGACAAATATGCGAATAAATTTTGAATTATTTCAATATCAACGGAATCCTTTTCCTGCAAATCACCCCTTTTGAAGTAATTCCTTCCACGATAACAGAATATTTCCCGTAGGTATCTGCCGTGTAGAAAGACAATTTAGCCGGGGTATCCTTACTGATTTTAACAACCGGTTCCCAATAAATTGTAGAACGCTCATCATAACGATTATCCCGACGCACGGAATCAATCTCGTATTTGGGAACGTAAAATTCGTCCGGAATCTGGTATCCCATAATTTTAAAAGGCAACACATTGGGACGTCCCAAATCCTTCGGGGTCCACCCCGGCTCCGCAGAGATAAGTAATACACCGTTAGCACCCCGATCTCCAAAAAAGATTTTTCCTTGCATCTGATCCAACATAGAAATATTACGCAACGCCCCCGACGGAATTAACCGGATCTGATCCATGGACTCCTCGAAATCATTCACAAGTACATACAAGGTTCGTCCGAAATGCTTAAAACAGTCATTTCCTTCATCATCTTTCTCAAACGTCACTCCCGGCAACTGCTGGATGATTAACTCTATAGGCATCACCGAATATTCTGCAATCTGGACAGAATCCAACTGATATCGAGCTAAATTATCGTAAAAAGAATAACTTTTTTTCTGCTTTCTACGAGACACAAGGACTTCATCCAACACGTAAATTTTTTCTCCATTTTCGTAATAATAATCCTGACTAAATTTCTTATAAAAATCATCCTCTTTTTTCTTGGCCTCCAATGTATTAGGCAACGTGTAATGCGGTGACAAAAATTCATCTTGATCCACACTCACGGTTACCCCCCGACGCCCCTTTGCATTTACCGCTTGTACTAAGAATGAAGTACTATCATGAAATGCCAATCCATCAATCAAAAAATTTCCCTTCTCGTCTGTCTCCGCCATGCGGTAAAGACCATAGTTAGACAACAATATAATATTAGCCCCTTTGGACTTCTTTCCCCAGAAATTATTTACCTTACCGGAAATCACCTGCCCAACCTCCAACGGGTATTTCAAATTATCAAACTTCCCTTTTGCCAATTTAGATACGTCAAAACGAGTCCACCCATGCGTCATCATCACTAAATCCAAATTATTCTCAACTTCCAGTGTCGTATCATTAAAATAATAAGCCGGGTTATCAATATATCCCTTCAAATCCGAAGTCAATAACAAATTGGATAAAATATTATCTTCCAAAGAATCTTGCACCACTTTCTGATCATCCGTCACGGATATTGAAAACGATCCATCTAAGAGTCCTTTATACGCTTCTTCAAAATCAATCTCCATTTCCACTAATTCCCGAGCGACATATGTCGGCTTATTTGTCGTAATCTTCAATTCCGGACGCTGATTGCGTTTCACGAAAAATAACCGCTGACTATACACGTTTCCCGCAGAGTCAAGTAACACAATATGCGAGATCCCTTCCGGCAAAATATTCAAATTCACACTTCCCCTTTGCAAACCATTTACCCGATTCATCCCGACAACGATACCCCGACAATGCACTACCGTGTACAATTCCTCCGGCAATATAGCATTCTCTCCTTTGATCACCCGATAACTCAAAATTGAATCCTTCCGGCTAACCGAAAGTCCCCATCCTGTCTCCGAAACTTCGGGCAAATCAAATCGTTTTTCAACCCCTTCCTCCGTTTTCATCACGGCATAAAACTTCTTTCCCGGATTCACTGGCAAACGGAATTTTCCCATTCCGTCATGCTGGGTATGAACCGTAGCAATCACGATCGAATCTTGATACACTTCTCCCGAAGCCTCCACGGCTCTCCCGTCAGCCCCGATAGCCTTAAACGCCACTTGCTGAAAATTCCCCGATAACAAATTTCCTCCTTCCGGGAAAAACTGCACGTCAAAATCCTTTAATTGTGAGGGAATATAAATATAGCGTTTAAACGGGAAAGGTTGTCCATCCCGAAATTCCACTTCGATTGTTTTCATCGTGGTATCAATTTTCACTTCAAACTTCCCGTCTTTATCCGTCCGGGCCGGTTTCACGGAATACTGATCCTTCTTCACTCCCGCAATGTAAGTTACCGACGTTTGACTATACGGTTCCCCTTGCCCATCCGACAAACGAATTGTTGCGGTATAATTATTCTCCCGATTCTTCGTATAGGTGACATCTGTCCACACGCGTGAATCTTTCGGATTAATCACCCGTATCTTCTTTTTGAAAAAATAATCCTCCCCAACATTCTGCATATAATACGTAAAAGCCCGCAAAGAATAATCCCCTTGTTGTAAATCCTTAGGAATTTCAATCTGCCCGAAAAAACAAGAATCCCGTCCTACAACTTTAACCCGCTGAATCACGGAATCCCGACGATCAATCAAGTCGACATAAATATAGTGACTAAAAACCATCGGAAACGTCGCTGCTGCATGTACCTGATAAGCCCGGAACCACAACTTATCCCCTACCGTGTATACGCTTTTATCCGTGTGCAGGTACACTTTTTCTTGTTGCAGTTCCCGAATCCGTGCCGTAAAATTAGTTATCAACTTCTTCTCAAAAGGAGAGAACTCGTTAAAAGCATATCCCAATAAAATTATACCAAGAAGAATAATTATTTTTTTCATACGGCAAACGAATTAAATCATTTATTTCTTTTGAACAATCCTCTCAATACGTCTGCCAACTCATCCAAACTGTCATGAGAATCCGCATGAGGCATAGTCTTTAACGCACCTAATTCCTGTTCACCAATACCGATCTGCATCGGGTAAACCAAGATACAACTATTTTTACAAAAATACTTGTTCAAATAAGTCGGGATCATCGTCATATTTTTCAAATAAGAGGGATAATTCCTTCTGCTCATCACGATCATCAATGCATCATTCTCCTTTATATCACGGGATATGATCAAGAAATCATCCCAATTATTAAACTCATTAAATTCCACCTCTATATGATGCTTGGCCTGTATATCCTGCAAAACATTCAACACGGCAGTATCGGCATAAAACACGATCTTGCTGCTTGAATTTTTAGCCATATTCCATACGCGAATTACCCAGTAAGGAAAACCAATTTCTCTCTCTGCCCGAAACGGTACCACCACAATATAACGCTTTATCGTGGACAAGGGTTGTGCGGGACGGTAAACCAACGTGGTCGTGGCACATTTTGACAACACTCGATCTGTCAGATTCCCCAAAAAAGTATCAGAAATAACCCCTTCCTTGCGAAGCCCCAGTACAATATCGGTTATCTTATGCTCTTTCGTGGCATTTTTGATACCATTTACAATATCCTCATCATAACGCAGCGAAGTTACTAACTCGTTATCTGTTGCCGCCGCAGCTTTCGTCGCCTTCTCCAGCAACTGATTCGCCTTCTTTTCCGCCATACTATCCCCCTCATCCGCCTGTATCACGTTCAAAGCCGTCATCACGGCTTTCGCCTTCTTGGATTTAATCGTTACAGCCAAACCGACTAATTCCTCTACATTCTCGATATTACTCAACGGGATCAAAATACGATCTTCTATTTCTTCATTATCCACGCTTTCGTCTTCCGCGAATTCAGCCAAAGCCACCTCCTGCGCTCCTTTCTGCGTGGCAAAAGAAGCGATGATACAAGTCACCAAAATCATTACGATCGTACCATTCAGCACGCTTTCGTTCAATAAACGAATCGATTCTCCTTCCGGAGTTGTTCCCAAAATGACGTTATATCCGACAAGAACAGCCGCCAAAGTCGCCGCCGCCTGTGCATTACTCAATCCAAAAATCAAAGTTCTTTCAGAAGTCGTAAATCGGAAATTCTTTTGTGCCAGCCAAGCTGGAATAAATTTCGACACGGTCGCCACCACACACATGATAACGGCCACCCATACCGTGGTCAGATCATACAAAAACACGTGAAAATTAACCAGCATTCCGACCCCGATCAGAAAAAACGGAATAAACAAAGCGTTTCCCACGAATTCAATCCGGTTCATCAATGCCGATGTATTCGGTATCAGACGATTTAATGCCAATCCAGCCAAGAATGCCCCGATAATCGCTTCCAACCCCGCCGCCTCTGCTAAAAAAGAGGCAAAAAAAACAAGGCCCAAAACAAATATAAACTGTCCCACTCGGTCATCATATCGTTTGAAATACCAACGTCCGACAAAAGGAAATCCCCAAAGCACAATGAAAGCAAACACGACCGTTGATACGCCCAACTGAATCCAAAATCCCTGGGTTAACTCTCCCGTTGACATTCCCACGATAACCGCCAACACGAGCAAGGCCAGCAGACAAGTCACCACGGTTCCACCAATCGTCACGTTGACCGCCCGATTCTTCGTAATTCCATATTTACTCACGATCGGATAAGTCACTAACGTGTGAGAGGCAAACATACTCGCCAATAAAATGGATGTAGGATAAGAAAAATCCAATAAATAAACTCCGGCAAATGTTCCCAAAATCATCGGGATAAAAAACGTGTAAAGACCAAATATCAAACTCCGTTTACTATTCTTTTTAAAATCCGCCATATCAATTTCCAGCCCCGCCACGAACATGATATACAATAACCCCACCGTCCCGAACAACACGATACTACTATCCCGATCCATGATATGCAAACCGTAAGGCCCGATCAATGCACCGGCAATAATCAAACCGACAATATCCGGAATCTTAAAACGGTGGAGCACAAGTGGAGCAAACAGAATAATAAAAAGAATTACAGAAAAGATTAACACGGGATTCGTTAACGGTAATGTAACACTTAATATATTCAGATTCAACATAGAAGGAATATTTTAGCCGGATTTCTACTCTTTACATTACAAATTTATTCTTTTTTAATGAATAAAGAAGTAAAAAAAGATAAATTTGTCAGCGAAATCACCTTAATCTAAAAAAAGATGCAAACTACAATCCGCCTTTTTAGCCTATGCTTATTAATTCTAGGTTTTTACACGTGTCAACCTACCCCGGAAAAGAAACAACCGGTAGACTGGGTTGATCCGCAAATCGGTTCGGTACACTGCCGCTGGTTCTTCTATACCCCAGCCGCTCTTCCCATGGGAATGGCCAAGCTGGCACCGACCACCAATGCTTACGGAAGTTATGGTAGTTGGCTCCCCTGTGGGTATGATGACCGTCATACCTCCATTGAAGGTTTCGCCCATTTTCATGAGTTCCAAATAGGGGGAGTCGTAACGATTCCCACCACCGGAGAGCTAAAAACCCTACCGGGAACATTAGAAGATCCGGATTCCGGTTATCGTTCACGCATTGACAAGACAACAGAAGTCTCCACCCCCGGCTATTACGCTGTAACACTCACGGATTACAATATCAAAGCAGAAATCACGGCAACCACCCGGACGGGCTTTCACCGTTATACCTTTCCCCAATCTACTACATCAAGAATACTATTTGACATCGGGCACAAACAAGGAGAAAGTGCCACCATCACGGATGCAGAAGTCACATATCACCCGGAAACCAACGAAGTCACCGGATGGGTGGAAAACTATCCGATTTATGCAACATTCTGCCAACCGAACGGGAAAATAAAAATTTTCTTTGCCGCCAAACTAGACAAGAAACCACAAACAATCGGGACATTTATTGACGAAAAAATACAAGAAAATTCCAACTCGGTAAAAGGCCCCGGATGCGGACTATACTTGACTTTCCAAACAAAAGCCAAAGAACAAATACAAATGCAAGTCGGTCTATCCTATACCGACATTGAAAATGCACGTAATAACCGAGATTCAGAAGCAACCGGAAAAAGCTTCGATGACGTGAAAAATGCAGCCCGTCAGACTTGGAATGAAATGCTTGGCCGTATCCAAGTGGAAGGTGGAACCCCGGAAGACAAAACCAAATTCTACACCGGACTTTATCATGCACTACTCGGCAGGGGGATCGCCAACGACATAAACGGACAATACATTCAACATGATAAGACGATCGGACAAATACCTTTGGACAAAAATGGAATTCCACTCTATTCCCATCACAACACCGATGGAATGTGGGGTGGTTTTTGGAATCTTACCCAAATATGGACGTTGGCCTATCCTGAAATATTCTCCAGTTACATAAAATCGAATCTGGACTTCTTCAAAAATTCCGGTTGGCTACACGACGGGGAAGCTGCCGGAGTGTACACGAACGGTGTACAAACCAACTTTCAAGGTTTAATCATATGTGCCGCTTACCAAGCCGGAATTCGTGATTTCAACATTGAAACGGCTTGGAGTGCCATCTGTAAAAACGAACTGGAATACAAAGGACGGGATATGGGCAACGGGAAATATGACAATGAATACTTTATCCAACAAGGTTTTATTCCCTTGAAAGATTATCTATATCCTAATGACTGGGTCTGCAATTTCGGAGCTTCCCACACGTTGGAATACGCCTTTAGTTGTTATGCTGCGGCTCAAATGGCCAAAGCTATCGGGAAAACAGCCGCATACGACACCCTTATGCAATACTCGTATGCTTACAAAAATCTATTCGATCCAGAAACAAAGTATATGCGTCCCCGTGAAATGGACGGCAGTTTCATGAAAGACTTCGACCCGTTAAAAGGCTGGAAAGGATTCCAAGAAGGCAATGCCGCACAATATACCTGGTATGTTCCCCATGACATCCAAGGTCTGACAGAACTCATGGGTATTGATCTTTTCAACGAAAGACTGGAAAACACGTTTATCGAATCCCGGAAAACCTTGTTTGGGGGAGGGAAAGAAATTGATAGCTTTTCCGGAGTCGAAAAATTGTATAATCAAGGGAATCAACCCTGCCTGCATGATGCCTGGCTCTTCAACTATTCCGGTAAACCGTGGCTAACACAACTATACACCCGGTTAATTTGTGATGAATTCTACGGTATCACCCCGGAACATGGTTACGGTTACGGACAAGACGAAGACCAAGGACAATTAGGAGCTTGGTATGTTATGGCTGCCATGGGTTTATTCGACGTGCAGGGAGGAACCAACATCTCCCCTTCTTACCAAATCGGCAGTCCTAAATTTCGTAAAATCACGATTAAACTCGATCCCCGGTACTATTCCGGTAAAGCATTCGTGATTGAAACAGAAAATAATGCTCCTAATCATTATTACGTTCAATCGGCAACACTCAACGGGCAACTGCTAGAAGATTGCTGGTTCTATCGAAGGGAAATTATCAATGGCGGACATTTGAAACTACAAATGGACTCGACCCCGAATACTCACTGGGGAATTTCATCCATACCCCATTCTAAATAACAAAACAAAAAAGTCCGAGCTTTAAACTCGGACTTTTCTACATATTAAAAACCATTATTTTACTTCCCAAACGTCTCCGCTGTTCAATAAATCTTCAACACAACGAATAGAAGATTTTGCTTTAACGTCTTCAATCTGAGCTTCCAACGCATCATTATAAGTCGTACCTTCCACATCACGGATAACACCCAAAGCCACAGGATACTCCGGAGCTTTCATGTGTACCAACATCCAATGTATAGAAGGATTCACGCTGTGAGCATCATGCACCATAATATCATCTAACGTGATACCATCCTTACCAATCTCTACAACTTTTAACTTACCGGCCTTCATATCGAACATGATACCTTTATCCTTGTTCTTTCCGAAAACCATTGGTTCTCCATGTCTCAAGATCAATTGACGCTCTTCCTTCATCTCTTTATCCGTGATAGCAGCATGAGCCCCATCAGCAAAGATCACGCAGTTCTGAAGAATTTCCACAACAGCAGTACCCTTATGACGCACACCAGCCTCGATAACTTCTGCACTCAAATTGATATTCATATCCAACGTACGAGCGAAAAATTTCCCTTGCGCACCGATTACCAACTCTCCCGGGTTAAACGGGGTCTCAATTGTTCCGTAAGGAGAAGTTTTAGTTTTCGTACCCAATTTCGTGGTTGGAGAATATTGTCCTTTCGTCAACCCGTAAATCTCATTATTGAACACCAAAGTGGTAATATCAATATTACGGCGAATAGCATGAATAAAATGGTTACCACCAATAGCCAAAGCATCACCGTCACCGGAAATTTGAAGAATATTCAATTTCGGATTAGCACTCTTGGCTCCGGATGCGATAGCAGCAGCCCGGCCATGAATCGTATGAAAACCATAAGTATTCATGTAATAGGGGAAACGGGAAGAACATCCAATTCCGGAAATTACTGCCCACGACTCTTTCGGGTACCCTAGTTCAGCCATGGCTTTCTGTACGGAGTTAATGATACCATGGTCACCGCAACCCGGACACCAACGAATCTCCTGGTTGCTCTTAAAATCTTTCGGTGTATATTGTTCTGCCATGATTATTTTCCTAATAATTCGGTTATTTTTTCTTTCAGCTCAACTACCGTGAAAGGTAATCC